>Ga0181612_142437_pt1 | contig 13263 bp, 6 predicted proteins | sample HoacroProtozoa21_FD_119630 | JGI IMG/M metagenome (GOLD analysis project Ga0181612, IMG submission 119630) | Hoatzin crop microbial communities from Cojedes, Venezuel. Combined Assembly of Gp0051906, Gp0051904, Gp0051908
GCGGCCTCACCAGTGATTAGTACAGGGGCACCATCACCTGTCTACTCCTGCTGGCCACACTATGCCTGATACAAGCCAGGATGCTGTTGGCCTTCTTGGCCACCTGGGCACACTGCTGGCTCATGTTCAGCCGGCTGTCGACCAGCACCCCCAGGTCCTTTTCCACCGGGCAGCTCTCCAGCCACTCGTCCCCAAGCCTGTAGCGTTGCATGGGGTTGTTGTGACCCAAGTGCACGACTCGGCACTTGGCCTTGTTGAACCTTGTACGGTTGGCCTCAGCCCATCGATCCAGCCTGTCCAAATCCCTCTGCAGAGTTGTCCTGCCCTCGAGCAGATTGATACTCCTGCCCAACCTGGTGTCATCTGCAAACTTACTGAGGGAGCGCTCGATCCCCTCATCCAGATCATTGATAAAGATGTTAAACAGAACTGTCCCCAGTAATGAAGCTTGGGGCACACCACTCGTGACTGGCCACCAGCTATGGAAATGTACTGATGATCTTACACACCTCCTTCTATGAGGAAAAATGAAACACCAAGTTTTAAGATGCTGTACAGCCACATACAGTCTCTACTCTTTTCAGTATGACAAAAAATATCTTCAATCTTTGGTTGTCATGAGAACACAGCTGAAGCTACTCTGGGTTGCATACCAGCATCGGGAGGTTTGTCCTGCTACTAAATAGCCCATGCTATCCTCGTGTTCAGTACCACAAGAAATTAGGAAAATTCAGAAATGTAATAATACCCCATAGAAAAGACTAATTCACCTGCTGTAGAATTTCTGGGTTCTGCTGCATGAAATGAAGCAATCGCTGTCCATCCTGTGAAATCTCTCTACATCTTAGAGTCTTCTTGCTTTCTTTAGCGAGGTGCTTGAAGAGGTAGGTGACGATGTAGTCTAAACTAGCGCAACAGCTGGAGGAGACAATTGTATCTGTGTAAAAAATGAAACAGTTTTGAAATTGTTTCCATAAAATAATAATCAGCGATGACATTTTGGAGTACTTAGAGAGCTCAACTTTAATAATCTCTTTGACATTAGGATAATCAATACATCGACAAGTCTATTTTTGATAGATGAGTTGACTAGCTTTTATTAACGCACAGCGGTATTAAACCTTTGCTTTCAAGTAACTGGATAGCTCCATGTACTAAAAATCCTACCAACTCCAGTGGAATTCATTCACTCCTGTACGAATGCTGCTGCCCCTCTGCGTACTGGAAAGTGCAGGATGAGGGTGGAAATGTTACTGCTATTCAGTTTCACATTCAGAAGGCTCCAGATTCCTGGCAACTAAAATTCTGTTTTGATCTGCTTACTGAAAGGCCAAGGCTAAATCAAGTAGAGCTGTCCTCCAGGTTTTTCTTAAGGAGTATTTCACAATGTTTCCCTGCCCCAAATAGCTTACAATCAATGTCAGGTAGCAAACAATGAATGAGGGCCATTAAAGCTCGTAAAAGGGTGATCACAGAACAGCCAGTTAGTCATTTTGCTTAGCAACTAATAATTCAACTCGGTTAAAGTACATTAAATACGGCTGGGAACAATACAGCAGCAGTCACCAACAAATACTTCATCAATGCCCCCAAAACTGAAAGTCATGACAGCAAAGGATGACACTGTTGAACAGCAGAAGCAAAAGCCACTTCATATCTTTACTTACTGTTTCTATAAGTAAGGGAGATTAAAAGCTTAAACCTATTTGCAGAGTAAATACGTCCGTCTGATTTATGTAAGTTATTTTGTTGCTAGGTGTTGCCTGCCGTTGAAGAGGATTCTGCTGGCTTCCACGCATCAGCACGACGCTAACAGCGTACGGGTCCCTGGTGCTCACGCACGCTCCTCTCGTGCTCCTCCTGAGAGCAGGGGTGCACCCTTCCCCCTGCCCAGCTGCTGTCTCCTTCGGGCCTGACACCCGAGACCCTCCTCGGCCCCAGGACCAGCGCTGCGGCCGGGACACCCGCAGCTGTGCCGCAGCCCTGGCCAGAGCCACACGCTGGAACTGCCGCCGGCTCCTCACCGTGCGACCCAGCGGAACCTCCTCGTCTGCCTGCGGTGGTTTAACCGGCCGGGTGCAGGGTTTAGCCCTAGCTGGTATTCTCCGCAATTTCAAACATCGGATCCAATCGAGGGTTTAGGGCTCCATCCTGCTGCCACTGGCTTCGGCTAGAACTTGTCTAGGCCTTTTATAGTTCACAGTATTTATTTCAGATGGGCCGCTGGAGTAAGGGATGTGTGGGGGTTGCAAAAGGAATTAAACTGTTAAAATGCGCATTCTAAGGGAAAAGGGATTAGAAGGATCCAATTAAATGTACCTTGAATTCTTTAAACTATGCTAATTTGGAGGCCTGCCAACCTTGCAGTGTTCATTTAAACACATCCCTCTAGACACTGAAGTATTTTGATCTGTGTCTGTTTAACTCCTTAAGCTCTGTGCTGACACTGTTAACCCTTTGCCATCCAAAACCTAATCGTATTTTGCTAAGAGGGTTTTGAAGGAAACACCGAAGAAACATTTATAGGCAAAGAAGATACAAGTGGTCTCCTAAGACTCCATCTTCCAAAGCAACCAGCTGACTTTGCAGCAGGCGTTGAGAGTGATCTAACAGCTCACAGAAATGAGCTGGAGCATCTCCACTCTGCCTTCACTGGGCCAGCGAGCTTCCCAGGACTGAATTCAACAGGGCAGGATCACACAAAGCTGAGTCCGAAGTGATGAGTCTCGCCAGAGTAAATACCGCAGAATCTGGCACTCATCGTGTTCTCAACCAAAGCAGTCCCACATAGAAACTGGAAATGCAATTCATGGTGGAATTGAATCACCATCAATAACAACAAGTGAGAGATTTGAAAATACATATTTCATAGGAGGGCTCTGCTGTTTTTCTAAACCAGTGCTTAACTCTATTTCTTTTTAAATTGAATAACACAAAGTAAATCACTATCATCAGTTTACAAAACAGTAGTAGTTCTAAACATGCTGATACTGTACAAGCAGATATTTTACATTCGACAGTAAGTGATTTTAGCAGGACAGCAGACAGGTCTATGCTATCATTTGCTCATGAGAATCTGATATGAGTGTTAAGAGCTACTTAAATTTGCCCATAACTATATATCAAACGTGCTTCCCTATGCTCATTTTTCCTTTTGATTGCAAGGATATAACGGACAGGGAGCGTCAAGCAAACTCCCTTGAATGACTCTTCTGGGCATGTGGAACCTTGTGCTGGAACAGAACAGTGTTCTCACTAAATCTTGGCGAGACAAGCCAGCCAACCAAATAAACAGAACAAACAAGAGCCGCAAGGAGCTACCAGTTCTGGGCTACGGACAGAAGAAATGGGTGGAGAAGACAGAATAAAGATAGACTTATAAAAGAAACAGAGATAAAAGCTTGGGATAACCGGGAAGAATGCAGTGAAATCGCATTTCTCGTTTCTGGTCAACTCAGCTCTATGACCTGCGAACTAATCACTTGGGTCACAAAGCAAGCAGGCCACGGTTACAGAAAACGCCCAAACCAGCTCCACGTGTGTCAGCACGGATCCAGTAACAGCTCAGTAGTGCTGTCAAACAAAACAGCTCTCTGGACTTACTTGCTGGCGAGGTGGGTGCTGGTGGTGGGCCGGGGACAAGGATGATGACCCCGGCCCCAGCCACCACCACACTCCGATGGCTCCTCTGGTTTCTCCCCCCATGTTTTGGGGGCTAACTTTATGTGCGTTTTATTTTTATTACCTGTGTGGTTTTTCCTTATGTAGGCAGTTCCAATCAACCATTAGCTCAAGTAACTGGAAGTTGAGCACATACGTTAGAATGAGTTACGTTATTTTAAAAAAGCCACAAAACCTCCAGAACAACTTGAGGATGCCTTTTGGTCTCAGCAATATGACAACAGCATGCTAAAGGGGAATTATCTTTCAACAGTTTAATGACATTGCTGAATCTCTGCAAATTAAAAGATTCTGTTTTGGTTTTCACATCAAGGGAAGGAGAGAGAGTTAAGTGTTATTTTCCCTGTCCATCAATTGCTTACAGTTCAATACCGGCATTATTTGCCTTTGAGACTAAACCTGGAAGGCAAATGGATTTAGCAATTTAACATCTAAATTAGGCAGCAATACAGAAAAAATGTTTTACTTTTTCCTCAATGAATAGCATACTATACTATTAATCATATGAGAATTAGAAAAGCTTTGCAGAGATTAGTGACAACATGCCAGGCAGACTGCATTAAAAGGCTCTGATCCACTGAGTCAGCTGTGAAAAAGCCAGGTAAACACTTTAGAAGAGAACTATTGGAGTGTTTATCCTCGCAATAAAAGCTTAGATGAGGGCTTCCATTATAGCTAATTTACAGCTAGGGGCTTCCGAAGGAATACATATTCTTTCACAGTGTTTATAAAGCATGGAATCAAGCAAGGTATTTACTCAGCAACAGAATGAACACTCCTAAGAAACAAGGGTTTGGGGAATGTTTATCCTACAGCTGACAACAATGAGAGTCTCAAAGGTTTCAAGTATGTAAAGGGAGGAGTGAGACAAGTCAGATACTTTTTTCTGTGAAAGAGAACTGATCTGCTGGTATTTAATTTTTAAAATAAAAAGACAGCTATTTCATTTTTATAAACATTTCTAAAAATGACTTGTATGTTCTAATCAATTTAAAACATAATTCCTCTTCAGATGGCTTATAGCCCTGAGCCATAGTATTCTGAGATGTTCCTGTGGCACTGATATAATTCAGTGAAAAAGGCAATGCTTGGATCTACTTCTCCATTTTCCAAGGGCAGAAGGATGTATGCGACCAAGTAACACATAAGAAATAAACTTGTATTTCACTGTCTGACAATTGGTCATGCCCCAAATACCAAAATTTTAAAAGGGAGAAAAGTTTTTGAAGAATGAATCTTAAGAAAATACAGTGACAGGTAACTAACTCTTGAGATGATTACAAATAAATAAATAAAGAGCTACAAATTGACCAAAGAGTAGTTCATCTGGACATAAGATGTGGAAAATTATTCAGTTCACTACAAAAAAACCCCAACCTTCTTGAACACAAATGAAGAATTTAATGGCTGACATCAATATCAGTTCTTGATATACGCAGTAGTAAGAAACATGGTATTAAGGAAAAATAATCACTTTTTCACTTTCACATGAAAGGTTAAAAAAAGCATTTTCCAGCTGGCTAATCACGGAACCTAAGTATTACTTTTAATGTGCAAAAGACATTAACAGAAGGGGCTGCACAGCATTTGGTCAATAACAAACGGTTTTAGAAAGCTAGAGAATGCAAGTGGAAAATGTAGGAAAAATACCAGCGGGAGCCTAGAGGTGGTGGCAGAAACCAAATGGGACCATCCTCCAAGCCCAGCCTCTGGCCTGAAACAGGGTCAACATCAGACAGGTGCCTTGAGACCTTGTCCAGCATCTGGGACCATCTCCAAGGACGGAGATTCCACATCCTCTCTGGACAATACGGAAACAGCCAGGTCTTAATGACAGACAGATGTGGCAAGTCTCGAAGGCTGAAAAACCACTCAAGTTTGGAGGAATCGGAGTAAAGAAAGAAAAAAATGGACATGGAAGCAGGCAGAATAGCTTTTGATGGACTGCCTCAAGCCTTCAGTGAAGCTAGGTGAAGTTAAAAATTCTTACACACTTTGTTGTACTCTGTTTGTATTTATTTAGGTGCTTTAAAGATGTTAAGATGAACTGAAGGAAAGCACTGGCTAAGCAAGTCTACAGTTTATGAAGTGGGCAAAAAAAAGTGAGCTGTTCAAATTTTTGCTGATACTTTTCTCAGCAGAATACCAGGAATTCCACCAAATGAAAGTTTTCTAATAATAATATAAAAACCCCAAACTTACATTACTAAAATTTAGTAATTCTTCATGATTAAACTCCCAGATACCTAAACCACGAAAGTTTAAAGCTGAAATTGGAAATGCATAATTTTCTTACTCCTCCTTCCCACCTTGAGTGAAACAATTTTTGAGAGGGGAAAATAAACATAACATATGAAAGCTGAAGTTCTACAGGTTTTACATTTTCTTCTCTTTCTCACATGAATTCAAATTGGGTTTCAAAGAGAAGGGTAAACTTGGTATGCTAGTGAATTATCAAAACGAATATATCCAGTATCTCAAATGGAAGAGATGTAACGCGGAGTGATAACAGAGAACAGGAACAGGGCTTGTCAAACTGGCAGCTGTCACTCCAGCTAACACTCAGTACCATACATCCATCTGCAGGCGATCAACAGGCAGACTCCCAGCAGAACCAGCCTGTAGGCAGAAAGTGCTCTACCATCATCACAGGTGACGAAGCACTCAAAATCTCTGGGAGAAGAGGGCTTTCAGCATTATATAATAAAATGACCCGAATACTTCTTTACTACTGCTGCTTAGCTATTCACTACCCATTTCCTCTCTAAGAGTAGTTTCCCTCTCACAGCAAAAACTGCTGAATGTGTCTAACATTGCAAATGCTTTGTGAGCCTCGGTGCATTCCTACGTTCCTGTGGGGCCTGACTGACACATGGCGGTAATGAGAAACACCAGCTATTATACAGTAACATCTATACACGCTAATGTTATACCTTCTTCCTCCCCGCCTCCCCCCTTAATAACCACCCTAATCAATAAATACTACTGAAGGTTTGAACAGCTTCTCAGTGAAAACCTTTATAAATGCATGGCATTCCTAGGCAATCCGAATGTAACTAACTGCACGATTTATTTTTCTTACCCCAAATGCCCCACTCCTTCTCCATATCCCAAATGACTTTAGGCTACCTTCATCCCCAAAAATGTTTGGAAAGTGATCTGGTTAAAAAGCATACACTGAACCATGCAAGAGAATGAAATGAGCTGCCATCAGACTGCTACATTTTTATCGTTACTACAAGTATGCTTCTGTTACACATTCTCCTCTAAAGTAGATTTAGGAAGTACTGAATAACTAGTTCCTTTTTTCCATGGATAAAGATACCTTTGAATTTCTCAAATCACATCACAGCTGTGCAGAACAAGCATTATTTATACGACAGCTCTGCTGATCAAATAAAAACAAAACCCCACAGATTCCTGTACACATTTTAATACATTTTACTTTTGAATAACAAATGCATGAATTTTCAGTACAATCCTAGCAGAGGCACATTAATAATGTTAACAATTCCGGCTTGCAAGAAAACACAATTTAAAAATACTACCTGTAAAAAGCTACAGGCTAGATGTTTAAAAGAACTTAGCTCCATTAAACAGAAATAGTCACATTCCTAAAATGCTCAAAAGCCAGCATCTTCCATTGTCACTTGATACTCATTTTTAAAGATATAAATGAATGTGCTTCTTTGAAAATCCTATACGTCTAAATACTTGAATTCTTTCTTTAGCCGAGTGAAAGTAGTTCTTACCTACTGCAGTAAGTCCTTCAGATATTGAGGTAAGAATGTAGATTAGGACGTGAGGTTCTAAACTGGTAATGAAACTCATATGGTCTTGGGTCAGACACTCCAAAAGCGGGTAGTAAGACTGGCTTAGTTTTCGATATTGCTGAAAAAAGAGTACACATTCATAGTAAATACAGATTATTACCATCGACTAATATTAACGACATTAACAGAAGTTAGAATGATCTGTATAGTTTTTATGATGTGATAAATTCTAATTTAGCCATTAAATCAAAATATTTATAGAGAAAAAAATATTTTCTTGTCTTTGGTAGATTTCAGCTTTTCAAATTTACTATAGGATATAAACTCGCTATTAGCTTAAAATAAGCTCACAATAATATAATAATGCTATCACGCTTTGATGTTCTACCCATTCTATCAGTCTAATAAAAGCAATACAGCAATCTGTCCAGGGTGTCAGTCTGACAGGATTACAGCCCATATCTTACCTTCTGTGGGAATCTTATTAGGATTTATCACAGATTTCCCAAAATCATCTCAGAGATGGACTTTTTTTTGTGCTTAAGTGAGGTCCTGTAACGGGCTCTGCACAGGCAAAGGCACTTGCCTGAACCCACTGGGCCAAGCAGCGTCTCACTCTGCAGGACTCTTGCGCAGCGCATTTATTGCTGGATGGCTAGGAACGTGCCAAACATGCACACTTCACATACAACCAATACACCCATTTCAACTCAGAGCAACTTTTCAGTTCCACGGACTTTATTTCCGTTGCAGGCACAAATCTGGGTATTGACCATCTTTACCCCAAATTTGTCCCTTCCTGCAAGAAAATGACAGTTCTGAACTAAAGTATCATGAAGAAAAATGTCACAGTTCAAATTTTGACTGATATTGTGCAAGATTTGTTGTCTTTCCACAGAGAAGTGGGAACATGGTGTACTTTAAAAACAAAGTTTTAAATTTTATGGTGAATACACAGTGACAATTTAAAGATTGAAACTAATTGCAGAGTGGCTGAATATGTCAGGATGTTTTATGTTGCATGCAGGCAAACTAAATGGGGTTGCAAGTACAGAAAGGAAAATAATTTTGCATTTCTCGCTTTCACAAGCCTACTGCAAATTCTGGAAAAGCTCCTGTGTCACATGGCAGGTCCATCATACCTGTATTTTAGATGTTACTATATAAATAAATTCAAGTAATTGAACTGAAAACTGCATTTGAGCTGTTCTAGATCCCTCTGTCTCATTATAACAATACAAAGCCTGTGGTGGTGTTATTTCATATTTCACGTAAAGACTCCCAAGATGAGTAATTGCTTACTAGCAAGTCACTGTGGGATACTGAAAGCAGCATTTTGACAAAGGCCTGAAGTACATTGTCAAAGTGGTTGTCCCCGTACAACTTGAAGACGCCAAAGCTGACATAATTTCCACATAAGGCAGATTTGAGTGCAGAGTAACAGATGGAAATGCCCTTGAGTTTCAACGGATAAACCTGATCTTTTGACAAAGTCCCAAGAGAGAGGATCTGATTACCTGTTTTCATAAAAAGAAACAAAGAAAGAAAGAAACTTGTATAAGCAGCTGCAAATCTAAAATATTTTGATGGCACTATCTAAACTTATTTTTTGTCTTTATTTTCATGACTATTTAGAAGAAAAATTGTTTCTGTGTTTGATGTAAAAGATCTGTTACATAATCACGACTAGAGCTTAAAAGCCACCAAGGAATTAGTATGCAAAATTTAAAATACAAGCTATGGAACTCCCGTCACTGATGTACAGCCAGACCATGACTAGGTCTATCGTCATGAATTCTTTAATCTGAGCAGAGTTGCAACACATGGCTTTATCGTTTCTCATGCTGCAGCAAAGCCTGGTTTTGATCCATTACCATGACGGCCTCTTGGGATGGTTGCTGATGTATACACACGCTAAATATATCCCTCAGAAAACAAATATGTCCATTACAAAAGCCTCTATTTTACCAGTCACAGATGGGAATGACTTTTTAATTAAAATCCACGTTTATAATGTAAAAATAACAGCTAACTGTAAATATTTACTGCTGCTATTAACAGGCAATAGTGACTTTTGGATCCACTGTGCAGCAGTGCAGTAGATACCACTGCAATTCTCTGCACAAATCTAATGATTCACAAGGCCTCGTTACCAAGTTTTCTAAGTATCTTATAACAACTTCATGCTCATCTTCACTGCACCCCAGAGTCAGTCTTCATGACAAATTTTTTTTTTAATCTGAAGTCATTAATGAAAATGAGCTAAAATAGGCGAATGAACGCAGCAAAGATTCAGCACTTCAGTCCTACCATGCAGCAGCCCTACTAGGCTGTCCCCCTCTGATGTCGACCTTGGCAAGCTCGGCCTGCACAGAACCCAAGTGCCAGGTCTTCCCTCTGTTACTACTCATCATCCTTGGTAGTTTTAACAAGAGGAAAGTAACATAAAACTGTACATTTTTTTGAAGTATTCCTACAATTAAAAAATGCCCCTAAAAACCTTTCTTCAGATCACCCAGATCTCATGGATTGCGTAGTATTGTTTAATATATATTGAGGTCTAATATTCAACTGGGTCTTTCTCCATACAGCTCTCCTTTCTACTCATGCAAATTTCCACCTGCAGATCATGTAACTGCCTTATTTTTTCTGTTAACATTATTGATTACTCACAATGAGGAATTTATGTCATATAATTGGAAAAATAAGGGGGAAAACCTTGTTTCTAAACACCCAACGCATCAAAGGATCACCCATTTGGTATCATTTATACAAAGAGGGAAAGTTGTAAGTTACTGTTTAAAACATTAATGTTGTTCACCACTTCTAGCACGTACAAGGCAATTTATCCATCAGGTTGTAAAGGAAAAGCAGATTTTCAAAAAAAGACTGTGAGTACAATCAGGGATGGCATGGAAGAAGTAACTGCGGTCTGTAAGGGGCAGGAATAGCGCCACTAGAATTATGGAAAGTAAGAGAAGAATTAAATATTTAGCTAGGAAACATGGTCACTTACAACAAAAATCAAGTCCTCTTAATTAAAAAAAAATTATGAGTGAAAATACGGAATGGTTTTCATATTGTAAATGGTCACATGAACACCGTTACTACCCCAATTGCTGCAGTCATGAACGCAGTGTAACTGGGGAAGAGAGTACAATTCCAGTGACTGCTACTGCATAGAAGTTAATTCTAAATGGTGTTAAATTGCTCTTTTACTAGAAATTACCAGTATCCAAAAGATCCTCTTTGAAAAGTAAAACATAGCAGAAAAAGAATGTCTTCCAGTGTGCCTGGATATTGATTTATTGTAATACTTCAATTTTATGTAAACATCATTTCTCAGTAAAGATAAACTCCAAGTACCTTCCTACAGTGTCTCATTTAAGATATCCCAGTCAGGTCATCTTAATTAGTGTTAATCTTTTTGGTAAGACCTAGTCTAGCTACTGAGATCAGTGAATTTCAAATTCTGCGAAAACACCAGTATGAAATACAAAATTCTGTCCGTGAGATAAAGTGGGAAGGCGCACGCTATTTTCAAAAGCCACTATGTAAGCAGCGTATGATTCTTAGGGCAAAAACGAGACAGAAAGGTAAGCCTGCTGTAAACTCACCTTACCCGGTCTTCTTCATGATTAAATTCTCTGCTGAAAATCTCTACTTTGACAACACAAATTTATATCTGGGTTCAGAAACAAGCAAAGACAAAGTTCTGGATCTAAGAAAGTAACAGCCTTGAGTCTACAGCTGAGCTGTCCAAGCACGACATTGTGAGGTTCTAGGTCCTTGAAGTACTCCGTGTAATATGCAACAGCAGATGGAAAGAGCTTAGTAGTTGTCAACAAGGCAATTATGTACTTAAGATGGAAATTAATTGGAAGTCAATGGAAAAAATGCACGATGAGGAAAGAAGTTGAAAAAACCCTAGGAATCGCTTAGCCTGGGAATATGAATTCTAGGAGTTATCCACCAGTGCTGATCTTCTATCTTTTTTATTACTTCACAAAAAAACCCACTCTATAATTAAAACTTTAAATCCATTGATCAGCATAAAGCATTCAATACAGGAAGGCACAATCCCCGCTCCCCCATGCTCACCCCGGGCAGGCATGGCAGAAGAAGAATTCAGTGCCTATCCCTCCTAATGAAAACACAGAAGAATTTGGGTCTAGTGCAAGATTAAAAGCTGCTTTTTCCAAGTAGACAGAGTCCACAGAGAACTCTTCTGTGTTCACGGACTCATTTTAAAAGGGCCTAAGAGTGGGAACAGCTGATTTCAAATTAGCAGCAGAGGTGAAAGACCACGCGGTGCCTGCTACCAATGCCCCGAGCCATCAGCCTATGATTCAAGGGATGCGGTGCTAGAACAAAGACCAGTGTTTTAGCATTAGTTATTGAAAAAAATATGAAGTACAGTGCTATGCCTGACTAGATAAAAAAAGAATGATCTGCTTGTAACATTTAGCAGGAGCTTCAGGGGAATATTTTTACACACCATGGATACTACTGAACAAACTAATTTACTGAGGTACTTGGAATCAGGTCAAGAACAACTCAGCTGCTGAAGATATGCTTACATTTATAATCCCTGTAGCAGAGGACCAAAATACAATTTCATAAACTCCCATTGTTAAAAGAAACAATTTAAAGAAATTAAATCAACTTAAAAGTGACCTTTGACATGCTGAATTTAAAAATTGTGTTTCAAATTCATAGCTCCTGTCAAAATGAAAACTCTGCAGAGATTAATCAGTGAAGTTTCAGTGTTACTAGTGCGTTAAAAATAAAATGAAAAAGAAATCCAACATGCACCTTTTTCTTCTTAATGTGGGAGAAATTGTATCACAATATTAAAATATACCAACTTTAAAAATTCTCAATAATTTCCTTTAAAACAACTTTTTGCCCTGCTATTGGCAGCAACGTCACTTATAAAAATTATATGCTCTCTGACCTTCAGGGGCGATACAACAATTCTGAGAGGAATAAGAAAAGGATTTTTAAAGGTATTGGGTGAAACTGCTAGATAGGAAATAAGTGCTTGAATTTGGCTGACAATTTAAGCATTTCATTACCAAAAGACTACTTCGTACATACAAAGAGGAGCTGGAAGAAGAAAGTGTGTGCATGCAGAGGGGGGAAAACACAAAGCCAGCAAAAACCCAAGCCGGGATGCTCTGACCGAAGATAACATCGCCATGCCTCAGAATCCCACAGGCAATCTGCACCAGAGCTCTCCGCACGGCTCATTCCCTCACTCCCTCCTAGATGCGGGAGCATGTCAGGACAGGCAGCTTCCCTTTCTGTTCTCCTCCTTAATTTCTTTTACAGTAGAAGCCATAATACAAAAATTATTTCCTTATGGCTGAGTTTCATTTAAGCAGGGCTTGTTCTAGATTTCAGTCCAATAAGCGCTATGTATAATAATACAACTAAATCATGTTTTAACATGTGTGAATGAGATGAAGATAAAAAAAAGATGTTGGTGAGATTAAACAAAGCTTGTGAAAATTTATCACATTTATAGAGAAAAAGTGTTTTTTGCCTTTTCCCCTTTCCTATTTTTATTATTCACCACTGCCCCATAAAGATGGGTTTGAATGTATCCTTTCCAGGCTTTCAGAATGCTAGGGCAGTATAAAGAAGTGGCCATATATAGAAAACGAAAGGAAAACATGAATCATAAAGATGAGAGCGAGCTTCAAAAACTAATTTTTTAAAGCTTCCACAACAACAAAACATGCATAAAACCTTTCAAATCAGCACAACAAGCATGCATAGTGCCAAGATAAATTTGCCAAAAGAA
>Ga0181612_151385_pt1 | contig 13263 bp, 6 predicted proteins | sample HoacroProtozoa21_FD_119630 | JGI IMG/M metagenome (GOLD analysis project Ga0181612, IMG submission 119630) | Hoatzin crop microbial communities from Cojedes, Venezuel. Combined Assembly of Gp0051906, Gp0051904, Gp0051908
CAGGAGGGTTGGACTAGATGAGCCACAGAGGTCCCTTCCAACCCCTACCATTCTGTGATTCTGTGATTCTGTGAACCCTTGTTGTGTGTGAAATGTTTCGACTCAAATAGCTGGTGATGAATAGTGATAGATATATATGTGTGTGTGTGTGTGTGTGTGTGTGTATAAAGACAGATTTAATATGTGGTGACTGTAGCACCTTCTTAATCAAATATCATTCAATTATAAGTCATGATGCATCTACTCTCTGAAAGTAACATACTGTTTTAAGAAATTAACGCTACAAATGGGTTAAAAAAATCAAGTTTTGGATTTTTTTATACACTTGGCAAGATGTTATGTATTGTCACTTTCACTCTTTCTTCTCTATTAGAAAGTAAGTAGTGACTTAACCTCTTTTTTTCTTATATAATCTGAGAAACATTCTTACATAGAGAAAATGAGATTGTGAAATTCCCAAAGTTTGCAAGGAATCCCAAAGGCAGACACAGGACTTGCAAACATGCTGAACTGAGTTTAAAAGCTGATAAATTTCAATTTGGCTGTGCCCATGGAAATCCATGTATAACCTCGCTATGGCAACAGCATTGCTCGGGAGAATTAACATAGCGATAGACTTGGTATTACTTTATGTCTTGTTTCAGACTGCTCAAATAACAATAGCAACAGAATGGAAGTGCCCTTTGTGCCAAGAACAATAAAGTGGATGCACAGAGTCTGAGAATTCTTGGCAACAAATACCTCAACACAAATTAGGCTCTAATATAAAGTATTTTTAGATTTGGATTCCTTTCATTGTTGGATGTGCAAAGGATAAGACTCCTTGGAGCAAGTCCCTAGTGATCTTTTCCCCTTTCTGAAAGAGTGCAGTTCTTGGAAGTAGGGTCTACATTTCATTCCAGGAGAAATTCTTATTCATTTTAGTAAAAAATGTGGGGTTTTTTATTTCAGCACAGAAACTCAAAACTCAAATTGTGATGTACTGATAAACTCCAAAATGTGGTGGGGGGCTGATGAGCGAGAAGACTTCCCTTGAAGTCTCACAAGGAAGTCTCCAGTTATCCACAGAAATCATGATGTTCAGCATTTTTGATGAACTGCAGAGCACCTTCAATGAGCAGGTCTGTGTGGGTGGTCATCATGTTGCTACCTCTGATAATGCCATCTTACACCTCAAAATACTTTTTCGCATTGTAGCACCAAGAGTTCTATTATTATGTGAGACTAAATTTTCATTAAAAGGAGAGGGGCAGAAAGTGCATGTATAACCCTTACAGCTGTGGGGCATGTGAATTTCAACCTCTTGAAAAAGAAGACCATTCTCGTGGTTATTTGTTTTAAAGTCTTATGGTTAGGTCAAACACAAGATTTTCAGGATCGGCGGGGGTGTTGCATGGCATGTTGTGCTTCTCCTCCTTAAGAAAATTGCCTGCTTCTAGAGGCAAGAGCTAGACTTGAGCACGCTTTCGCAAGGATTTCAACGTCTTTGTTTTTTAGTTGTTATCTTAACCACAACACAGCCATGGCTCCTGGGTAAGAGGAGGATGATTTTGGTTCTGCTCCACACAGAACTCTGTTCTTCTCCTGCTGAAATCAGTGACAAAAATGCCTCTGAATTCAATGGAAGCAAGGTTGAACCAGTGACTCGTAACAAAGGCAGTATTGTTCAGCGTTGCAGGGGTCTGGGATGCTGGTGAGCCTTTCGTCTTTGTGTTCACTTCCTCTGGCTCATTAGGGCTGTGGCTTTTGGTTTTTCAGCTCCGGGGTGTATATTTGCTCTTGGGCATCAGTGACGTTTAGTGGGCTCTGGTGCCTACTGCGCTACAAGGCAGATGTTCCAGCGATCCTTTCAAATGCGACATCTATTGCAGGGAGGTCTCTCCTCCTCATTTAAATGCACGAAATCTAAGATTTGGTTTACATTTCACTCTAGATTAGATTTGCATGATTTGTTGATTATTTTTGCCTGTTTTTTCTTTTAATGCCAGCAATAAAAGGTAACTTAAACCCCAAGAGGCTGCCTTAAGTACCTGCGTTGCTCTCATCTTTCTGGATGTGTCGATCAGCAGTGCGTTTCCTTCACGCAGGATGTCAGCAAGCTTGATTTTCTATGCTGAAGTGGTAGTAAAATAGCATAAAGAGAGGCTGTGAAATTGAGAATTATGGGAGGTATCAAGACCTCAGTCTTGTAAGAGGTCCCTGGAGGAGAGGTTCCAGAGACCAGGTAAAAGCACTAACACCCTGGTTAAGTAGGTGCAAGCAAATCACAGAGCGTGTTCAGGCAACTGCAGGGACAGTCAGTGTCAAGAGGATAATGGGTATGTTTTGTAAGCGTACGCATACACTTTCAAAATGCATATTTTAAAATTTTGATATGTAATGATACTGACTTTGCAGGCTAAACTACTAAAATTAATTACTATCTATTTTCATTCTTTATAATTACTGTAAAGGTTAGAGAGTTATATTTGTTCTAAATTAGATTTTATTCTTATGCTCAAGTACGTGTTTAGATTAATGCTACCTGGAGGGGATTAACTATTTTGGTGTTACGAAGCAATCTGGTCAAATTTCCCAACTGGGCATTTTAAAAAGAGGAATCTGAAACATCAAAAGTGCTAGCTAGTCATCCCCTGATGAAGAGACCTTTCTCCTGCAGGGAAATCTGCATTTATTGTTGCTCATTCCACATTTCAAAAGCACTTCAGCTGTAAATTGCAAAGATATAGTTCAAATACATTTTTAATTACTACTAGTATTAACAAGGCTCTCAGAGGTGGCAGCTAGTTTGTTGAAGCATCATCATATCTGGGCGCATCTGCTACTAGTGGAACATAAAAAAAATGTCTCTGCTTTGATAGTTCCAGGTTAGAAATTCATTTCTATATTTGATTCCCAATTGCTCCTGTCTTCTCTCTGCAAAGACTGTATGGCAGCTAAGGAGGTCTTGCCCCCAGCTGTCCCCAGCTTCCCCCAGAGCCTTTGGGAAGCCATGGCTGTGGCCTGTGCCTGCTCGCTCTCCCTGATGGGTCGAGGTGCTGTGGCTGTGCAAGGCCAGCCCTTTTTTTGCACCCTGACCCGTGGTCCCCAGGGATGTAGGACGAGGCTGGAGCATCTCCAGACCTTGGGAAGGAGCCCTCCCTGAAGCGGTGCAGGTACAGCTGCCCGTGCCCTGCCTCTTCTGCAGCACAGCTGACTCTGGTATCCAAGGGCAGCAACTACCACAGTCTGCTTATAAACTGCCAGCGTTACAGAGCCTGTGTATTGTATCCTGCCTTGGGAGAGCTGGAGGAAGCAGTGTGAAACCTGTGTTTATAAAAGGATGTGAGATATAAACTAACACTCCCTTTCTGATATCTGAAGATTTATCTCTCAGTAAAATTCTTCAAGGGAAAGCTGCAAAAATTCAGCATCGGTATTAATTAAGAACCCATAATCTCCATTTACCTTAATTTATGTATGGAAGAGAAGGTGGTATGATAAAAGAGAGATTTAACCATACATCCCTTTCTGCAATATAAACACAGTTTTCCCTGTGTTTATACTAGACTGTCCACAAATGCACTGTAATACAGAAAAGGGACGCTTGGAGCCCCAAGCATAGCTCTGTGCCAGGGCTGAGCACTTTGGCAAGCTCAGTGGCTGTAGCATACAGAGTAACAGGGACGGCTCTGCAGACAAGGGCAGGAGCTATGATCATGACATGGAAGGTAAATCCAGGGCAGGATTTTGTAGTGGGAAGAGCTGTGGCCAAAGACGGGAGAGGAGCAGTCAGGGAGGAGGATGTACACTTATTCTGAACAAGAAGGAAACACTGCCTGAGCAGCAAGGATGAGTAAACAGGATAATTGCCAGGAATTTACAGAAGTATTAGTGCAATCATGGGATGGCCTTTGTTTGAGCAGAGAGAGGGTGGTGGAGGAGCCAGAAATAAGCTGCAGGTTAAGAGCTATAATGACAGAGGTTTTACTGGAATTTTAATAGCAGTGGAGAAAGGGGAAAGGAGTAAAAATATGAATTCAGTTTTGAGATATCAGGAGCTTTACAGGAGAAGAGAGAAAGGAAAAGATGTGGGTCTGGCTGCTCGCTCACAGTTGTTGGTGCAGAGGTGATAGTTATAACTGGGGAAAAGGATTTAAATAAGCAGAGGTATAAAAGGAAAGCAGGATAGCACCTCCATCAGAGATAACCCTGAAGGAGAAGACAAAAGAAAAAACAGGAAGAAAATCTCAATGAGCAAAGGATACACCTGTCTGTTGAAGGCAAGGGAGAAGTAGGGAAAAATGAAAAAGCAGCTCTTGTTCTTAAGAAAGAGGTGGAGGGGCTGCTTCAATGCCCTAGAGAGGGAGAAGCTGATAAGAGGAAGAAAAGGAAATAAAAATACTGGAAGCAGAAGCCTTGAGGTTTTGAGAAGCCTGGAGATGAGGGGGAGGAGGGAGAGCAAGCAGCAAGCAGAACAGGAGGTGGAGCTGGGCAGGCAGCTAAAGCCTCCTAGGCTCCCAGGGAGAAGGAAAGAAACCCAGGAAAAAAAATGGTTAGTGAGAGGCTGAGAGGAAGGGCAAGAGGGGAGCAGGGACAGGAGCTACAGAATCACAGCTGGAGCGATGGATTGCACGGGGAACGGAGAAGGAGAGAGGTTTGGTAATGCATCCTCACACAAAGCCTTCTCCCTTTGTATCTGAATGTGCCTGGTTTTATCAATTTGATTAAATTAAGCGGTTGATCTTGTTGTGATGGGTGGGTGCTGATGCATAGCCCTCAGGAGCACATAGAGTCTGTATGAAGAATTGATTTATGGGCCAGTGGCAAAAATTTCTAAAAATCCCTAAAGGAACAAGCAGTGTGGTCCCAAATAAGCTTATCTTTTTCCATTTCCTTTTTGTATTTTTTTGGTGGTGAAAGAACAAGAGCATAAACAAAATTCTCTGCATCCGGTGAGAAGAAAAATATCTGATTTCAGGTCTTCGTGAGGAATGAATCGAATTCCTCCATCGTTCACAAGCGAACACTGCGGGGTGGTGTTCAGGGGTAGCTCTCCCTCCCTGCTGGCAGCCAAAGCTGGTCCAAAGCTGGTCCACAGAAGAGTGGCTGGGACACAAAATAAGTGGGAAGAAAGAGAATGACTTTGTGGCCTGACCCCATTGTAATGTTTGAAGACCAAGGAAACAAGCAACGTTTGTTTTAGATGGGCTGGTCTTTTTTAAGGCAACGTAATTACTTGGGATGATCTAACACCCTGAAAGAGGCACAGGCCTCCCTCACAGCTTTCACATCGAGACCAGTGGATGCTGGGACGTGGCTGAAGCAGTACAGTTAGCAACTGCACGAGACGAAACAGCGCCTGGGTGCACACTTGGTTGGCGTGACTTGGCGTCTCCCTCTGAGAAACTCTTGTTAGCAAGGACCACAGGTTCATTTGCTGAGCTCATGGTGCTTTGAGGCAGCAAATATATATGCTGGTGTCTACATGTGGTGCTCAGAAAAGAAGAAATTAAAGGAGACCCTAGATCTTGCTCTGTGCCCTGCCTTTATCACTGCTCTGAAGCTGTAGGGCCCCTTGCACAGGCAGCAGACAGTGTCCTTGCCGGAGGAAGCAGGAGTCACTCCTCTGCATGGCTGTCTGCTTCCAGTGGCAAAGAGGTGCTGGGTCCCAATCCCCAAAACGCACACTAACACCCTCCTTGCCAAAGAGCCCCTCTGACCAGTGCTGGGGACCTTACACCATCCCTGCAATCCTCAGCCACATTCGCCAAGGCAGCTGTTGCTCTTCAAGCATGGCGTATTTCTTGGGTTGCTCTGGACAGGTTTACGTAGACCTGCCAAGCATCTCACCATGTGTGTGGGACAGGTAGACCTGTCCCTGGCTCTTGCTGTTCCCCTCTGGCCCCGGCAAGGCACATGTGCTGGGCAGCAAAGCTTCCCTGCCATTCCCAGCCCCACTGCAGGCCACCCCTTATCTCAGCTGCAAACTCCGCACTCAGGGCTGAGGCTGAGGGGGCACAAGCTCTTGGCCACTTGTTCCATTTGGTGGTACGAAGGTTTGACCTCCGTGGATCTCAGGACCATCCCTGTTCAGCAGAGCTCAGTGCCACGTCTCCCACCATGACCGCTGCCCCAGCCGATGCCGAGCCTGCCCGCAGTGGGACTCAGCTGGCGCTGGCCAAGAGCTCGGTGTGCTCTCGCTGCTGAAGTGGGGTCTCTTTAATACTTATCTGCTCTCAGTGTGTAAATATTATGAGGACTCTGTAAAAAAATTTCCTGAAAGCCACTTTATGCAGATGTTACCACAAAGAGATTACTGTCCATTTATGGCCGAGAGAGAGACTTTGTAATTTACAGTGCATTTTATATCTCTATGATTTCTGTGGCACTGGGAGTAGCCAGCAAGAATCTATTAATAACAAAGAGGACAGAGTTAGGATCTCTGTAACAGGAGAAAGAAGGCTGGTAGAGGAGTGATTTATGATCACTCAAACAAAACAATTTTATCTGTTTGCTCAAAGGCAGACTGCCTTCTTAAGAAAAAAATATTGCTGTGTACACAGATGATAAATAATCATTTATAATGAGGCAATTTAAATAGGTGATATGAATTACTTCTTTATAAAAGTACAAATAACGTTTACTGCTGTTTTGACAACAATCTCATTAATGGTCAGGGTCTCATTTAATTAGCCGTTGGATGTGTTGCTTTAGACTTTCCTTGAGCCACCCCACATGCTGCATGACCTTCTCCCAACAGTTTTCTCTTGGGGGATGTTTTTTTGTACAACTGAAACTCCAAAATGCTGCCAACATTTAAAAGAATCATAGCAGAAGAAAGCCCAGAGATTTTCTGATAACGTGAAAAGCAATGGGGAATGTAGGCTCGCTCCAGACATCAAACCCAACATGGTGTTAGATCCAAGGGAAGCTCTTGGCTCAACCTTTACTCATCGATCTGCATGGTAAATCTAGGCTGTTAATGCTATGTAAAGCATATGTTAACAAACACGAACACAGAGCTGTAAACCTGGGCCACTTTATCCCTGGGAAAACCACAGCACTCACAGCGGAGCATCAGAGCTGGCTTTAGCTGTGGGTTTTGAGGGCTGAGGATGTGAGGGACCGGCCAGGATGGAGCTGACACAGCAGAAGGCCCTGGACTCTGACAAGTCTCAGCTGCTTGGGGGGTTATGAAAGCAGCAACCTTTTGGGTTTGTTCTTTATACTTACTAAAGCCCCATTTTATGAACACCCCTGATCCAGGAACACATATGCAACTAAAAATAACTTGAAGTTAGTGTAAGCCAAAGGCAGCTCACCTGGTGGCTGCAAACACAGTTATCTCCTGTTCCTTCCTTCCTTCCTGCCCGCCTCCCCGACTCGGTTTAACCAGAGCGCAGGTGTCTTCCTGTGCACCAGCACTGGAAAGACAAAGCAACTGCTTTTCTCTTAAACCAGTGGGGGTTTGGTCACTTGTGCTGATTTACTGGTGAATCGGCGATGCTAATGCCCTGCAGATGCTTCCCTTGCAAACCGCAGCAGTCCCGGAGGGAGCCGGTGGGACGGGGCGCAGGGGATGGCTGCCCCACCTGAACTGCACAGGACCAGATCCTCACAGTGACTGTAAACAGGTCTGGTTGAGGGAGGAGGCAGCACCAGGCTGGCCAAAGCTAAATATAACCATGAGCAATGCCAGCACAGCTTGCAAGGTAGTAGGAAGTCCCATCCAGGGGTCTCTACCTTTCTTCTACTCCTTTCAGCTGCTCTTGGACTCTAACAGTTACCAGTTGAGACCTTCTTTCCATCACAGTTGAAGGGAGTTAAGCAGATGTATACACTTGAATGGTTTTATTTAGCTAGACCTTTTAATGTAAAACAGATCTGCTTCGTGTTCCTTTGAAAGAACATCTTCAAAGATAGCAATTTCTTTTGGCACAACCATGTTGATCCATATCTAACTTGAAGGCAGGATGGGGCAGAGCTGCTCAGCCAAGTCCTGGCTTTGGGAGCAGTCACCAGCTGTGGACGTTTTCTAGAGGTGGGACTGGGTGCACGAGAGCACCAAGCTGTTTATCAGCTTTTCCAGCAATTCCTATGTGGACATGAACATATCACCTAAACTTTCACCCTCTGCATTTCCATATATGAAACAAGGGTAAAGATTATCTCTTTTCTAAATAGCTTTTGGATCTACAGAGGAAAGACACCACAAATAGCACTTCTGAATATGTAATCAGGACCAACAGATAGCCTGCAGGCCAATCCTTTGAGGTGTTCATTTTAGCAGTCCTCCAAGGACATGCTACTGCCCTTGCATGTGAACTGGTGCCTGGACCTGTGAGCAGTGTGGGGTGTGTGTGGGGTCCAAAACATGGGCCACCCCACACTGCTCTGGAAGCCAACTCACCCTGAAAACACTTTCTGTTTGCATGGAAAATGGAGCTGCACAGTGTTAGTCCTGTGTTTTAATACAAGTTTTACTTTTATCCTTACATGTGGAACAGGTTCACTTGCCGAATGGTAATTTGAAATGTCAAGTTTCACTCTGAATGAAAAACACCAAATATGTTGGCAAGAATTAAAAATCCACAGCTGTTCTCACGCCGTCTGCTTCCTTTCAATAAGCTTTGAGAAAAGGCAGTAGTGGTGTGTCAGCAGCAGCCCCAGCCACTGGTGCTGGGAGGAAGATGGGACTGCGCTTGCCCTGGTTTCCCTTCTCCCTGTCCCCATCAACTTGACTACTGCTGACCTTCCTGAAACCTCATTTCTCAGCCTGCCTCTCTGTACGGTAGTGCTGCACCTACATGGAGGGCAGAGGTGGCCTCTTCTCCTGCCTATCCAGACCAGCAATGGGCGCCTCACTGCTGGATGGGGGTTTGACCCTCAGGGACTGCCACCACATTTCCTGGGCAAATGCACTCATCCCCAGCCACCGAAAGGAGTAGAACCACCTTCTCTGGGCTCCTTTTTACCCAGAAGGGACACGGCAGAAGGAGCCCAGGAGCACTGAAGTGAGACACCTCCGTGGCAGGTGACGTTTGGGGGCCACCTTGTGCCAAGCTTTTACAACCACCCTACTCTGCTTGGCTTTGTGCTTGGCAGACAGGCTGCTTGCACTGCCAGTTTGAAGTACCTTGATTCAGGAAGGGTTTGCATTGTCCTTTGGGGTCAGGACCCTGGTCCTGCCCTGTCCAGCACATCCATGTTTCTGTCTGTGTTGACTCAGCCCTCCCAGCCTGGAAATGGCTGGGTCACCTACTTCGTCCCTATGGAGCCCCAAAATCACTCATTAAATTTCAGAAATGGGCCAGGGCAAAGAACCGCTTAGAGCTGGCCAGAAACATTGTGGAACAGCAGGAGAAAAGTGCCAGATGAGACAAGGTGGGAGTGGTGAGTGGTCTTGTTCACAGGGAGCTGCAGAGAAGTTAAAAGGTTGGGCAAGCCAAAGAGAAAGAGATGTGTAGCCGTGCAGCTGATGGAGAAAAAACCAGAGAGGCTGAAAGAGGGAAGCTCTGAAACTGAAAGATGTCATTACTTACAGTTCTTCAGCTGATCTTCCAACCATGTTCATGCCCAATGTGTTTTTTTCAAGAAGGTATCCAGCCCTCTTGTGAATCCAGGTGAATTACATCTGTACTCCCTGTGTTCATACTTCCGTAAAATATCCAATTGATTTCATACAGCATGAGGTGCTCTTTTTAAGTTCATGGCTGCCTGCTACATAGAGAGACTCTTGCTTCAGTATTTTTGTTGCTTTTCTCCTGAGTGTGATTAGATTTGTCAAACACAGCAGTCACCAGCATCACTCTTGCTGTGTCTTTTGAAAGTTCATATTGCTCTCAACTTGCTTTGATTTGATTCTTGATAGCTCAAGATTTCCTCATGACTACACAAAGAAAATTATTAGTATTTCAGTTAGGGGTCCGGTAACAAACTTTATCAACTCTGGAGGAGGCAAGTCACTGTGCAAGGTTCAAATCTTCCATCCACACCAGATCTTTACCCTCCTTTCCTTTACTGTTGCTTTTATAAACTGCTCCTCATTTTGTTAAAGCACATAGCTTTCTTACTGAGCACAGACTGGGAAAAAGGGCTCAATAGTATTTAACGGGATTTTTTTGCCATTGTCTTCAGTGAGGCTTTCAGCTGGGATCTGAATACTACCACAGTTAACACAGATGACTAGGGTAAACGCTGAAGCCTGAACGGGCAAAGAATAAGTTGCAGATAGAAAAAGAGATGTTTTCACATCTTCTGGGCTTGCAGTTCATCCTAGTTCTGTTAGGAGCCAGAAGAAGCAACTGCAGAGACATTAGCCACTGTCTTTGGGCGCTCAGGGAGGATGGTGATGTTTCGGAGGACTGGAAAACATACGCACACACACATTTAAATACATTCAGAAAGGGGTGAAAGAAGCTCTCAGGGAATTATAGACCAGCCTTCCAAGCTCCAGTTCTCAGAAAAATACTGGGAAAAATAAGAACATTAAAAAAAATAAAAAGATGAGCAATAGCCAGCATATATCTGTCAAGAACATACAATGTCAGACCCATCTATTTCTGAAAAACAGCAAGCGACCTTGTGGATAGGAAAAAACCAGTTGACTTCACATTTCTTGTACCAATTGTCCACAGATCCATTCAAACTGAACAGGCACCACATGTGATGGCCATAGTCTTTTCTAGCCTAATCATCATCAAGCAAGTGCATGCCCTGCCTCCACCCTGTCAGGCCACGTCTGTATGTAATGTATAGTTTGGTCATTGCCCATGCGCCCTCAGATCCCCTTGCACATCTAGATGGAGCTCTTTTTATGACTGAAGCCTTCTTTGATCTACCCTTAGACCTTCAACTTGGCTGTCAGCTTGATTTACCCCTTTCATTCATGCCTCTTTTGGCACCTTTCTCTCTGAAAAAGGAGAGGCATTTTAGTTTAATCTTTGATATTCAGACCCCCAGTGCTGCTGAGCCTGCAGTCTGCCCCGAGTCCTGGTGCACATGGACACAGTCTGTTTTTTGAAGTTCCCTTTGAAGTCCAGACTCGATGACCACACCCAGAGCAGGAGGCTATATGGGCATCCTCTGCAATGCACGGTTTAGACATACAACCCATTTGCTATAGGTAAACCTCCAACACTGTCAAGAGTTTAACCCTGGGAATCAAAACCAGTATCTAGCAGAAAACTCTGGAGAAGACAGTCTACAGAAATTTCTCCTCATTAAAATTTTCTATGTCTTAACAGAGCCCTGGGCTTTGCATTTGGAGCCCAGTCCATATCAGCACCAAAGACGACATCCATACTAGTGAACTAAACAGGGTCTGGGTACAAGCTTGAGCACTCGCCTGCAACCACCCCAGCTGTTTAACTGCTGGCGTACTGCCTGGGATGAGTTTGGCCTGTGTCGTTTGGCAGTCCTCAGACAATTCCCCAGGCTCAGTCTGAAACTCTTCCCTATAGGAATTATCACAGAATAACAGAATCACAGAATGGTAGGGGTTGGAAGGGACCTCTGTGGCTCATCTAGTCCAACCCTCCTGCCGAAGCAGGGTCACCTACAGCAGGCTGCAGAGGACCTTGTCCAGGCGGGTCTTGAATATGACTGGGAATGAAGGAGTTTAGCCCAATGGATGCGATCTGTGTCACACCACCTGTCCATACGGTGAAAGAACAAGTCCTTGCCCAGGTTTATTTACCAGTATTAGCAAAGAGACTGGCCTTTAGGATGGTATGAAGACTTGCCCATTGGCCAAATGGTAACTGGATAAGAGGTCTTTGAATTTAACCCTGGCACAGTACAACCCTGCTCCAGATCTCCTGGCCCCAGATGGCTGCTAGTGAAGCTCATCATCAGTATTCCAGCTTTCAGAGATGCTCACAGAGCCAAAAACATTGGCTCAAGGAATCAAGCTAAAGCTTAAGGACCAGTAACCCTGTACAACATTAAAACATGGGGAATGCAGGAAAAATAGATCCTAATGGGTACCCTGTTCCCCATGCCCCTTGCCAATGTCAACTAAAATAGCTGCTTGGGTTCAGCAGGGTGGTATGCCTGTGCAGCGTCGTTGTGGAGCTCTCCAACTCCTCAGATCTATTGCAGAACAGACAGAAAGCTGAAGACAGTCTAGTCCCTGGACTTCACAGGTGCAAATCTGAATATGATTCTGGTTAGGACTTGTCTTCCCTGAGCTGTCATGGACACGTGTACTCTACAGCTCACCTGGGATCCGGTTCAAGGATGGGTCTGCCAGTCTCTTGCTGGCACGGGTTATTTGACTCTGCAAATAATACCGCACTATGCCAATTTCTCCGGAATACATCCTTGCCATATAACAGGGTCTGCTCTTCTGTAGTGCCAAATTTATTGGCATGCCATGCCAGTCTTCTTCACGTTTCTCCCTGTCATGATTTATTCTTCCTTCTCTGTTGGGGTGGGGGCCCTTACTTGGAAGACCTGCAGGCCCAAAGGCTTTGGCTGCCCTAGGAAAGGGCTAACCTACAAATTTCAGTGTTTCAGCACCCAGAGTAGTGAGGAAAGTCTCTTCATGCTGCCATGTCCAAGTGTTGACTAGTCTTATGAATCTCTGGATGAGGGAGCTGAGGATGCTTGGTCTCCTCTATTGTGCAGAGAAGACATTTATTTTGGGGTTGTGCATGACACATCAGATTTTCCTCCCAATGCTGTAACAACCACATGCTGAATACACTGCCAATTACCTCAGCCTGTTCTGCCCAGAGTTTCAGCAACAGCCATACTCAGTTTTCCAAGATACTCAAGGCTCATATGTTTCCTTGAACTTCAACAGAAAATTAACCTGAGCCTTCTAATGAATACTTTTTGAATACTTTTTCCTGGACACCTGTGAATTAACTCCACCTCTCTTAAACCCCAGTGCTCGGAAAGGTAAAGGCAGCTGTAGTTATGGTCAGCACAGTCTTGTGGATGCAGTTCTGATCCCAGGACATAAAGATGCTGTTGGTGAGGGACCATCTTCTCTGAGGAGAGAACCTATAACCTATTTAACCTATATTTCATAGCATGAAGACCTATTTTTTGATTCACCTGGATCAGGAGACAAGTTTTTGCCTGGCAGTTTGAATAGGTCTGGTTCACCTTGGTAGGAATTGATTTGGCTAATCTGAGAGAACTGGCTGAATGGCAGAACTCAGAGGGTTGTCATCAGCGGCTCTGAGTCTAGTTGGAGGCTGGTAACAAGTGGTGTCCCCCAGGGGTCAGTACTGGGCCCAGTCTTGTTTAACTTCTTCATCAAAGACCTGG
>Ga0181612_112352_pt1 | contig 13262 bp, 9 predicted proteins | sample HoacroProtozoa21_FD_119630 | JGI IMG/M metagenome (GOLD analysis project Ga0181612, IMG submission 119630) | Hoatzin crop microbial communities from Cojedes, Venezuel. Combined Assembly of Gp0051906, Gp0051904, Gp0051908
TCCGGATTACAATTTCCTGCTGATGTCCCATTTCTCTGCCTGCTTTTTAGACGCTGTTCAGTACCCTTCTCCCCTTCTGCATTCATGGGCAGTTGCTGGCAGTGAACGCTTCCCATCGGATTTGCCGTGCTTCATTTTGGAGGATTTCTTTCCCCCCTGCAGCATTTTAGATTCCCTGCAGTCAGTACCTTTTTTCCCGGGGTGGGAGTAAAAGAACAGGCAATACAGATATTGATTGAACTCGGAACCTTCCAAACCAGAGGCACGACCTTCTGCAGCGGGGTGCAGCCAGGAGCCTGTGGGGCTGGGCAGCACTGGAAGTGTGAGCAGATCCCTGCGGGGTGGGCCATGATGTGCACAGCTGTTACAAGCTGGTGGCATCGATGTGGTGGTAGGTTCATAAAGAGGAACTTCGTCTGGTTTCTCTCAGAACTGAAGCAAAACATACCTACCTAAGATCAATTCACAAGGTGTCCTTTGTGGTGCTAGTGCACTGGTTTTTGTTTATTGCCAACTAATCAGGCTACGCTTGAAATTGTCCTTTAGGTCTTTTCTTCCTCGCTTCCAAATTCTTTGCTTGCTCATATGCACCTACACACAGGTGTTTTGCTGAGTGGCAGTTTTTGAAATGTAGGAATCCCGTGACTCTCCTTTCACGATCTGCGGGCCATCAGCCATCCCTGGTACACAGGTCAAGACATTCTGGTCTGGTCCATCTTTAAGGCCGAGTTAACTATACCTGAAGCAGATGGCAGTGTCATTCCCAGCCCCAGCAGGACATTTCTGCTTAGCACAAAGTCATCATTCATGACAAGTAAATATCCTGCAAAAATCATGGGACTGGTATAAGCCAGTCTCCTGCAAGGCAGGCTAAGGTTTGTTTGCAGAGCAGTGTGCCTCAGGTTACGCTTGTAGTCCCTGCTTGATTTTAATTGGTTACATTAGTCTGCCAATTTCATGAGCATTAAGTCCATGCACGAATTTGTTAGTGAAAGGTGTAGAGGGAGCAGGGAGGAGGCAAATGTCAGAATTTTTCTTTTTCTCCTTTTCTTGTGGCTGCCTCAGCGCTAATGTGAATACTAAACTGGGTTTATCAATGTAAGGATTCCCTGCTGATTTCTCCTGGAGCTTTCAGAGATGTCTGTGCCATTAGGGCAAAGCTGATACTCGGTATGCAAAATGGCTGTTAAAAGATCAAAGCAACACTGCTGCAATAGCTTTACCGGAAACGGGGGAACTGCACAGCATGAAGGAATAAGCTTTCAAGTTTGATTAAAAATCCTTAATAAAGATGGACTAAAAGCTGTGAAGAATAAGAAGATGGAAATCATTAGGTAGGGTGAATAACCTTTGGAAACGAATACCAGGTGTTGAGTGAGGTGAGATTCAATTCTGGAAAGGGAAGTTTGGCTGGAGAGCATGTGCTTTCATTACGCACAGCTCTGGGCTGATCTCTAGGAAACTACTGCGTGTTTAGTTCAATTTGCAACTGTCCTCACTTGTGTCTCTGCTGGAAATGATTCTGGAGAGCAGGTGGTGATATACCCTGTGCTCAGATGAAGCCAGAACACGATGCTTATCTGTACACAGGGCATGCACGTTTTTCCTCTCTTAAACAGGGATTGACCCCTGTGACCCTGTTGCATCTTCTTTTAATTCATCTCACGTGCGGAAAGGCAGCCCTTCAGCAACCCTAAGCCAGCGTAATGCCACTGCAGGATGGGGGACGTGTGTTGCCTTAGGCGGGCAGCAGATCTCCGCTCCGTAAAGAGGGGTGATCTCTTCCTGCAGACTCGTTGGGGCAATGTTGAAGGACAACATATAGAATGCCCTTGAAGTGGGAGGGATGGCACAGGCACTAGGCAACACTGAGCAAACCGAGTAGGAAAAAATGGAGGGGGTCTCTCCTATTTTAGTTACTGCAGCACCTCCGCTCAGTTAAAGCTTGTAGGCGCAGACCGTTTAGCAGCACGCCTTGTGATCTACGAGGTCCCAGTGGGAACAACTTGCGCCTGCTCTTTGTGCACGAAGTATGCCCTGGGATGGTGCTTCAGGCAGGACAGGTAGCTGTACACTTTTCAGAAAGTCATACAACATATTTATTTCTAATTGGGTTCATACAGTGGCTTTACCAGTGGAGAAGGTCATGTTGTGTACTATAGATGAAGCAGTATACAATATCTGCATGGAGATAAGACCTTCACTCACATATTAGAAGTTCACATTAGTCCTTCTTATACCATGTTAAACAAACCAGCTGAATCTGTAAGCTTATAAGAGCATTTATACTGGCCTGGCCACATGTAACCTGACATAACGGATACCACTCTCAGGTGTTTAACAAAACCTCACCCGTCCTTCCCTTGCTCCCAAGTCAAGTTTGGCTAGTTTGTCTAGCAAAAAGGATGGACCAGGAGCCCATATGTCAGTGCTGACCACTGTATATCAGGTACCTTGCAGCACCTAAGACGGAGTGGGTTTTTTCAGCTAGGACAGGCGAAGGAATCATTTTTCTCATGAAGAGATAAAGGTACTTTTTTGGACCTTTCTGGGAGACCAGGCACAACTTTGTAGTGTGCAAGAAGAGCGTACTACCAGGTGAGGGATAAATCCTGGTTTCCCCATCTTTGAGCTGAGAAGAGTACAGAGGAAGAAAAAAATCGGTCAAATAAATGGTGTTTTCACTTCTCTCTTACTGAGGCTAGATTTCGTGCCACGGTCTATCCCTGTCCAGAGTCTGCCACCGAGCGCCGAGAAATGCTTGATGGAGTCAACACAAGGATCGAGGATTTAAACACAGTAAGTGCCAGCGGCTTTACTTGGGGTCTGAACCCTGCAAGTGGGACCTGCCCAGACATTTGTCCTGTCTGAGACCCTCTGGCCATGGCCAGATCCCAGGCTGGTTTCGGGAGCTGGCTGTGCAGAGCTGGCTGGGGACTGGGGATGAAGCCAGCAGCCCACAAGCGGTCCCCCCACCAGTTGTGGAGGCCAGTGCCTGTGCCCTGCTCTGCCCATTTACACCTCCCAGGAGCTGCTGGGGGAAAGACTCCCACATGAGAGGCTCAAAAACTACTTGCTGCTGTTGGATGTGCAGAGGTCAGAGGTTTAGACCTTATAATATGGGGCTACAGGGTGGGATCTAAGGTCGTCAGCAGGCTACAGGTATTGTAACCAAATTGCACATTGTCCAAAATGGTTTCACCTAGCTCTCACAGCATGGTTTCCTGCAGCAGCTCACAAAGTTATTCAGTCACAAGTGTAGCACAACTATTCTATACTCAGAGAGGACTCTAAAGATTTATCTATGTTTAAATTACGATTTGATTACCAAGGAAATCTCATTGTGCTTGTCACACTAGCAATGTAAAGCTGAAGCTGCTGTTACAGAAGTCAAATTCTCCAACCCCTTTACCCCAACATTTAACACAGGGCTGAAAAATATGACTTCAGTTGCTATGAGTGCTCACTAGCTTGTGTATCCATATACTGTATCAGGACTTCATGCCTTTTGGGGGGACTCCTCTCTGTGACCTTTGTATTGTCACACATGACAGTCAGTGTGTCCCGAGGCAGGAGGGAATGGACAACCTCTTTGCCTGAGGTGGCCCATCTGGCAGTTGACATCCTGCTGTCACCCCCTCCGTTGATGCCTGTGACTTCCAAGCCAGCACACAAGACTGCTTCCAAACTGCCTTTCACTCCTGAGCGTCGTGGGCAGCTAGTCTTCTTCAGTGCTTGTAGGCCACACAGGTTATCTTCCTAATGTGTTATCATCTCCATCGCTTATTTATGCACCAGCACTGTGGTGGCCATATGATGCATGGTGGTCCCACCAGGGCCATGAGCTGTAGCTCTAGCAGTGCAGGCATGCTCATGGATGTGATGTGCCCCAGGTTCATGGCATAGAGCTGCCTACATGAGATGGTAGGGTGGGAGAACAAGGTGAGATGTGACTAGTCTGTAAGCAGCTGGGTAAGGACCCAGTCCCACAGCTCAGTAACTCCCGATGGTCTCCTCTACACTTACAGAGGCTCGGGGCCATGCAGGGAGAGTCCTTAGCGAATAGCATTGTGCACCTGGTGACAAGTCCTCCTGTGTCCAGACCTTCACACACTGCTCTCCAGGATACACCACATGTTCATATGATTAGCTCCCTTTCTGCAACCCTCTTCCACCTGCCTTCCCCAAGTAACTGCTGAGTAGACCATGCCACCTGTGCCTTCCTTTCTTGACTGCTGCGTGCTGTGCTTGCAGGTGATAACCCAAACAGAGTCCCATCGCCAGCGACTGCTGCATGAAGCAGCAGCCAATTTGTGGTCCTGGGGGATCAAGGTGAAGAAAATCAAGGCCATCTACCACATCCTGAATTGCTGTAACATCGATGTCACCCAGCAGTGCGTCATCGCAGAGATCTGGTTCCCAGTGGCTGATGCTGTCCGGATAAAAAGAGCTCTCCATCAGGGAATGGTAAGAGACCAACATTTTGGGTCCCTGAAGTTGCCATCCAAACTGCATTGTTTATACCTTGAGCATATGTTCACACTTCTGTCTGTTACTGTTATGCTGGGGTCCCTTTTCTGTTTTAATTACCATTGAGGTTGTCATATGATTACTTGGCCTCGGGGAGTTTAAGGTCAGCATTAAACCTTAGCAGGTTTGTGATCGACCCACAAGAGTCATCAGTGCTGGCAGCTTTCCCTGAGCAAATCAATAGCACAGAAAATGGAAAAATATGGATATTGGAAAAAGGGTTGAGATGTAACACTCCTGAGCCCAGCTTCCATGTTGCTGCCTGTGCATGTTTGGACACAGACCTTGGTGCTGTTGTGACCGATTCCTCTCTCCTAGCCACCCTGACTGTGTCTGTCCTTGTCACCGGATTTGCAGGAGCGCAGTGGCTCTACCATCGCCCCTATCCTGACCGCCGTACACACCAGGATGGCACCACCCACCTTCAACAGGACCAACAAGTTCACAGCTGGATTTCAGAACATAGTGGATGTGTATGGTGTGGGCAACTACAGGGAGATGAACCCAGGTGAGAAACCCTCAGCAACCTGTACCTGGCTTCCTGGAGCCTTTGAGCTCCATCATTACCCTAAAACACGCAGTCATTGCTGATTGAGAAATGTGAATCATATTTTCTGCTGGTAAAAATTGGTACTGTTTGGTGTGTAGGCATGGATTTTTCTCAGGCAAAGAATTTGGCTGTCGGTCTTCAGTGACTGATTGTGGCAGGAATAATGAACTGCACAAATACAGGATGGGGAACAAGTGGTGAGGTAGCAGCACTGAAGAAAAGACGTAACATCACAAGCTAAATGTAAGTTGAGCTTATCATACTGAGGCAAAAAAAAAGCCAAAAGGAGCTGAGAAAAATGTGAAACATTCATCTCAAGGAGAGCACTGAGAATGAACTGAGACCTAGAGTCTTTCTGACGCTAAAGCTAGTTCTGCACTAGATCTGATTGCCTGGTGAGTAGGGGGGGATTGTGGAGGCTTTTAAGGGCAGCAGCTGTAAGGAATGGTCCAGTGGGGTGGACTGCTTCTCTGCTGAGGTCTTGAAGTTTAGGAGGAGCTGAGCTTCTTGTCCTTTCCTTCCTGCAGCTCCATACACTATCATTACCTTCCCCTTCTTGTTTGCGGTGATGTTTGGGGACTGTGGCCATGGCGCTGTCATGCTGGCCTTTGCACTCTGGATGGTCATTAATGAGAAGAGCCTGCTTGCCCAGAAAAGCACTAATGAGGTGAGTATCAGGGAGCTGCTGCACCCTGTCAGCATAGGAGAAGGCTCATCAGCCCCATTTGATAAAGGGGGCATCCACCATCCCAAAGGCTGAGTAGAGATCCTCTGAAGACGCTCATGGGGCAGAGATTTGGTGCAATTCTGCCTAATTCTATTCAAGAGACCTGGATGGGCCCAAGGGACCTGAAGTTTCCTATGAATAATTGTACATACATAGATTAGTACAAACATGTCTCCTGTTCGCTGAGGCCCACCATTTGATGGGACTGCAGGTACTTTGTTCACTGGCACTGCCTTCTCCCCCTGCAGATCTGGAACACCTTTTTCAGCGGGCGCTACCTGATCCTGCTCATGGGCATCTTCTCCATGTACACTGGCTTCATCTACAATGACTGCTTCTCCAAATCATTCAACATCTGTGGCTCTTCCTGGCATATCATCCCCATGTTTAAAAATAGCACTTGGAAGTAAGTGGGTAAATGCAGGAAACAACTGAAAACACACCGAGTGAAGCATGTGGGCTTTCAAAGAAAGACACAGCAACTGCCTGTGTAGGGAAGGGAAGAACTCCCTGCTGTGGATGCAGCCATGAACGAATCAGAGGTTTTGTCTGACACACACAGACGAACTCTCTATTGAAATGGAAATGTAGACTCCCCGGGAGCACGCCTGTTTGCTCAGGCACTGATGTGCATAAAAATCTGCAGGTGTCTGGGACTGATGCATAGAGAATTATCAGGGTAATGGAGACTGTCAGTGTGTAGGACACATTTACACACACACACACACACACACCCCCCACACACGTGTGCACACAAGCCCAGGGTAACAGTCCACAGAAAGGCTGGAGCTGGTGACCAGTATCACGCGGTAGTCCTCAGCACGTCTCACATAAATGTACCGTAGGCTTATATGGGGAGATACAGCTGCAAAGACCATTTCACTTTTCTTTTGTAGTAACGATGTGCTTCTGGACAATACGGTGCTGCAGCTGGATCCGGCAGTCCCAGGAGTCTACTCTGGAAATCCATATCCATTTGGAATAGATCCGGTAATTAAATTGCTCTAGGATAATTTGTATGTCAGTCCTGTTTCTACATATCAGGTTCACCAGTAACTCCCTACTGTCTCTCCTGAAGCAATGCTCTTCTCTTCTTGCTCTTTGCCTGTTCTTTACATCGTAGCCGTGATGCTTTTCTTTAGCAATCAAGGATGCATATTGCTGACAGTTCTGCACAGGCAGCAGCAAAATGGTAGGCAGGAAGGAACTTCAGTTTCACTGGAGAGTGGTCTTGTGCTGCAGTCTCTGCTGTCACCAAGCTGCTGGACTCAGTTTCCTTACTTGAGTACTGAACCCATTCCAGCACTATCTCACAAGTCTGAGGGCAGAGTCCTAATTTCTATGCAGTGTATTTTTCATATGAAATGAGAAGCAAATGCCAGTATTAGTTTACAGATCTACATTTTCTTTTCTGTGTCCTATTTCCCTTTTCTTGCCATTCTCTCTTTATCACACATTGAAATGCAGTTGTTAACATCAAGCTTTCCTGTTTCAGTCTTCATGTCAGCCAATTAGTCTCTGCTCTGCTGCACGCACACTCATTTCAGCCAGTCACACAAAGAAGCATTGATTGGCCCTGGTTTGCAGAGACATCGACCTTGTAGTAAGTTTTTCACAAACCTAGCTCTAAAACTCTGCCCAGGACATAGGCAGTCCGGTTCAGGAATTCATGACAGAGGAAGCTGAATTTTCCGTACGTTGCCCTGACACAACCCTAATTTAGGTTAACCTAAACTAGCCCCTCTTCCACCCTGGCTGCTTGAGAGGCTGGGACACCCATCTGGGAGGGAGGAATGGCTGAACAAGTGCTGGCAGGGAAGGTGTGCGCTGCAAAGCACCAGCCCCCGTGTGGCCCCCTCTATGGAAATTATCCATGTCATCTGCCTGAAGGATGGATGGCTCTCAGCATTTTGCAAGTCCTGGCAGGATGGCTGAGGTGTATCTTGGAAAAGAAAGAGTCTCCCTGAGACGAGGAGGCTAGGCAGTCTCTTCCATGGCCATTGAAGAGGCAAAGCATGTTGGGCAAAGGCACATACGAATCCCCAAATAATCCTGTCTTCCTCCTTTCTGTTCAGGTACTATACTTAGTGTCTGAGAAGAGGTATCTACGTACCATCTCTGAGGTCAGAAGACTTTGTGGTCTAGGAAATTTTAGACAGAAGAAGCAGCCCCGAAGTTCTGTAGCATAAAAAAGGCAGGACTGAGAAGGGGCATGTGGTTACTGTTCTAACACAACTGAAAAATTAGTGCAGAGAGGCAGGCGTTAATCTGATCTCCGTGGCCAAAGAGTTGGAATGAGATTTTTTTGTTGTTGTTGTTCAAACGAAAAGTTTGCATTTACTCCGCCCTCAGTACTTCTCTGGTGAAGGTGGAACAAATTTCCGTAAAAGCAGAAGGGATTTTCTCATGCCTTTGCACCTCTGCTAAAGGAGGTGAATCAGCCTAAGGGCAAAGAATGACACTGAAAAGATCTAGGTTCTGCTGGCAGCTTTTGCATTGGTTTCTGGAGGACTGAAGCAAAATCACTATATCTTTTTAAATCCCTGTTATTTCCTCTGTTAAGGTTAATCATTTATACCTTCTAGATGAGAGGTTTAGCAGAGTGAAAAGTGTTATAAGGAACATCTAGATTTCTGTTGCTTGTTATCTTCTTACTAGAACTAGTACAAGTAAATTGCTGGTGTCAAAGCAACAACTTCCACAAATCTGTTATTGGTCAAACACCTGAAAATCTTGTTCTTCTGTCTCTCTCTGCTCCTTTCCCCAAAGATCTGGAATGTTGCATCAAACAAGCTGACTTTCCTGAACTCCTACAAAATGAAGATGTCGGTTGTCATAGGGATTGTGCACATGATTTTTGGGGTGATACTCAGTCTCTTCAACCACATGTAAGTTTTTTTCACCAAGCCCGCTGCTGCAGCACACAAGTCTTCATCTCTAAATAGTGTCCTTCATTCAGAGAAAAACTCCTGTCTCGGACCAACAACTTGTTTTGCCCTTTTCCCCAGCATGAGTAGAAATGCCCTGTACACCAACTGACTCATGCCACGGCTGGTACACAGTGCTGTGTCTAAACGCCCGAAGGACAGCCGCCAGACTGCAGATATTCTCTTGGATAAACTCTCTTTTTTGCTTTATCTCTTACAAATTCTTTATTCTGCAGAAATACTCAACTACACTAAATTACAAATATATGGCACCTCCCGCTACTGATAGATTTTGTCTTGAAAGACAAACTCTTTTGGCCTAACACAGAGCACACTGAAATCTTGCACAGTCTGTGTGTGTGCGTTTCACCTGAATTAGTGGGCCTTTGGTCAGGATCTGTGGGTGTGCATGCCTATATCTCTGCCTGTACATTTTGCAACAAAGAATAAAAAATGGTGATAGAGTGGAGGGGCTGACACTACTGTCTTCAGAGACTTTCCAAAGCTGGAAGGCGTGTAGTGACCTTTAAGGATGGAGAGTGTTTGCAGATGACAGAAAGGAGGACTGACCCTACAGAACTGATTCTACACCTAGTTCTGACCTTCCTCAGCATATAATGCTTAACTTTGTAAATTGACAGTTTTGTGAAAATCGGCTTTTGTTTCAATGTAGTCTTCTTTTGAGGTGCTGAGATACTGGTGGGTCAAGTACAAAAACCTGAAGAGCATCAGTATGACAAAGTTTCTGTATTTAAATAATGACTTTCCTTGATAAAGACTGCAATTACAGACTTCTTTCTTGGCTAGCGATAGTTGTATGTTTCTGATATTATTTTCCAAAGACTGAGTAGTGTACAGTACTGCCATACTTCAGTGCAACCTTTTATTAATACCTAGTGTATTAATTGTAGTGATCTTTCCTGATTCTTTCCAGCTACTTCAAGAAATACATCAACATTATCCTTCAGTTCATTCCAGAGATGATTTTTATTGTCTGTCTTTTTGGCTACCTGGTCTTCATGATTATTTTCAAATGGTGTCATTTTGATGTCCACTCATCCCAGAGTGCACCTAGCATCCTCATCCACTTCATCAACATGTTTCTGTTCAATTATGGTGATGCTTCGAATGCTCCGTTATATCTGCATCAGGTAGGGATCAAGCAACTCAAATCCGCTGTAGCTGGTGTTGCGTTTGCAGCGGGTGTTGTGGAGAGTGGGCATAAAGATGAGGAACCGGCTCAGAAGCTCCATCACAAGTGCCAGTCCCGTAAGAGAAGTTTGTTCTGCTGGTATTCGCATTGGCCTTGTAGACAGGTAGGACAAAGAAGCTATCAATCAGTGATGCAAAGGAAACCTCATTCTCAGTGTCATGCTTACAAGACTGATTATGTAATTTAAGATACTTCTGGGGACAAAAGGAAAGAAGGGTGATTAGAGATGCAAAGCTGGGTATTGAAGATGTGCTGTCCTGAAGTCTGGACTCAATGCTAGAGAAAAAGCAAGCCTCTCTTTTCCGTGGTAATTTCCTATTTCTTCTTTGGAAAACTTGAAAATTTTGTATTTTCAGCTAAAAAATAGAAATATCTAGAGGATTTTCTGTCAGCATTTTGTCAGAAATATCTCCTTTGGGGAGTTCACTTGAAAAAAAAAAAAAAAGCAAAAATATCTCCCCTAAGAGACAACTTCTTTTAAAGTAATCTCTATTTTTTTTTTTCTCAGAACATGGATTACTGTTTTTCTTACTTGATTTTACATCAGCAGCATCAGTGAAGAATCTGCAAGCAAGTGCTGCTTACAGCCACGTGTATGCATCTACATCTACACAGTTGCACACTCTGGCACTCCAACATGAGCTCAGTTTTAGGGCTGCTGCTGAGTCAGAGTTAGTAGTGAGCCCTGATCAGCTCCAAGTGGAAAACACAGTTTTCCCAGCCTTCAGAAAGTCCTTAGATAACGTTTTGCTTTGTGACAACCCAAAGCCTTTCCAAGATGGTAATTTTTTTCTAATGTTCCTGTCCCCCTACCTCATGAGTAACTGTCTGTGCCATCCACCTGGTTAGTCTGAATGCAAAGATTGTGTGAGACAAATGTAGAGCAAATCCTGGATTCCCTGCTTTCCAGGGGAAGGTTTGAATGACTTGGCTCCTACTGCAGCATTTCTGCGTTGATCAAAGCAAGGCAGACTCACTGGCTCACCCAGCGGTTAGGACATTCACTTGGGACACTGGAGAGCCAGGTTCAAGTCAGTAACATCAGGTTTTGGCAAATTAACTCGTTCCAACATGAAAGCCTTTCATCTCTGACTCTTCAGCCACCTCTAGCTGGCAGTGCTTTCTGGAGCCTTAAGCAGGGTACATTTATTTTCACGTCCCTGCAGACAGGGGAGACTCAACTGATACAGGGAGTATATCTGTTGTATAAAAAAGAATGCCATTTTATAGATTCAGGTTTCTAACTACAGATGTAGTTGCCTAAAGGAAGTAAAGTAACTTTTTGCTCTTCTCGTCGTTTTGCCTTTCAGCAAGAAGTGCAGAGTTTCTTGGTCATATTTGCTCTGATTGCTATTCCCTGGATGCTCCTTATTAAACCTTTCATTCTCCGAGCCAACCACCAGAAAGCGCAGCGCATGGTAAGGAATGTGGATCAGGCACGGGGGGTTCAGTACGGTAAGGCAAAGCTGAGGAGACAGACCCCAAAAAGTGTTTGCAGTGATGTAATTCTGCTTTTCTCTCATCTCAGAGTTTCTCCAGTGATTTCAAACTATGCTTTATGGCACGTGGGCCGAAAGTGTGCTCATGGGCATTTGGCTGAGCCATCTAAACGGGACACAGGAGCTTTGCCCGCAAGGCCAAACCCTATTTGTTTGAGAGAAGTTAAGCTGACACTGAACTCTTTCAAGTGTCATTACCAAAACCAGAGAAGGTTTAGAAAGACTGCAGTGCTTGTAAAGCTAAGACAGAGCAAAGGACTCGGTTCCTGGTCCAAGACCACCACTAACCACTGGTTGACTGCTCTGTAGGGACCAGGTACCTGCGATGCTCCTGGCCTTGGAGAGTCAGCACTGCTTGGAGGAGCGGCTTGATTTAAAAGCTGTTGCCTGCTTTCCAGTGGTGCTTTCTTCCCTAAGTGATTGCCTTCACATTAACAGAGCCCTCTTTCCCATGGGCTCTGTGGTTTGCCCAGCTCTTCAGCACTTAACTGCGGCAGCTGGTTTCCCAGTTGCTCATTAATTCTCTCCTTTATTACACTAACAGGGCTTTACTTGTCTGTCAGGATTTACTTCTCTTTATAGTCAGAGTTAGTGCCTGGAGTACCTTTTATAGGGCACAGATGTTTCCATTTGAAGAAAGAGATGCTGGTTGTGCTCCGTGACCTTTTCCAACCCAGCCGCTTCTGACCTATAACTGAGAGCCAGGTCCCTAGGAGACATTTGCAGCCCTGCCTCTGCGCTGTAATTTCTTATTTTGCCATTCTTCTGGGATTTGGATGAAAGCTTGACATGGTTGACTCCATCTCCTGCTTTTATGCTAGTAACATCTGACAGCTTTTCCCCACCTCCTATTATGCCCCTGTATTTCTGTTCCTAATTTTCATATGTTAGCTGTCTGATCACATCTTACATTTACCCAGATTTATATGTTTGCCACAAAGTCTGTTCTCTATGCTGACATTCAGGTAAAGCAAAGATAAAGTGGGTACGACAATGATTACCACTGCAATAGGAAACAATATGTTATCATGAGACTTTGCCCATGAAACCTGCTGGAAGCTATAAAGAGTGACAGGACAAAACCTGACAGAAGCTGTGAGGTCCATATTTGGTAATGCTGTGTAACAGGATTGTTGTAGGCCCATAGTGCAGGGCTGTTCTTATGCTGCTTTGTCATTTCTGGAGTGAGGCTCAGATCAGGTTGTTTGGGCCTCTGGAAAAGCTCTGTAAAGAATGGTTACGGAGAGAAGATTGGCTGTCATGAGGTTTTTGTCAATTTAAAATGGATCAAGAGATCTGAACTGTATTTCTGTCTGTATCCCAGGAACTGTGTGGCCTTCATCAAGTCACCTGATCCTTTTGGGTTCCATTTCCCTTTCACTTGATGCTAATTCCTTTGATTTGCACCCATCTAATTGTGACTATCAGCTTTAATGTGCCTCAGTTTCCTCATTTGCCAAAAGTGATGGATCTTTTCATGGCGGGTGTAAAGGGTGCATTGTGAGACTAGAAACTAGGTCCAAATTAGTTGGAATCACTGGAAAATACTCTAGGGTGGAAAATATGTAAGTATTATTAGCCATTTGGTGGGAGTACTCAGTTTCTCTGGTCCATGATGACTAACTATTGTTGAAATTGTCCTTGTGTTCATGATATAATCCTTCACATGTTACCCATCTTGAGGTTATTGATGGAGTTCTGTGCCATGGTCTGCTTCATTTTGGTATCAACCTGTAGTATGATGCGAAAGACATATTACATTTTGTTTCTGAAAGATTCAGTCTCAAGTCGTCTCAGGAAACTCTGGAGATGAAAA
>Ga0181612_133027_pt1 | contig 13262 bp, 10 predicted proteins | sample HoacroProtozoa21_FD_119630 | JGI IMG/M metagenome (GOLD analysis project Ga0181612, IMG submission 119630) | Hoatzin crop microbial communities from Cojedes, Venezuel. Combined Assembly of Gp0051906, Gp0051904, Gp0051908
CCACCCGACGGGCGCGGCTGGCCTCGCCGCCGCCCCCGCGCCGCGTCCCCCGGCTCCGGCGCCCGTCGCCTCACGGCGCTGCCTGGCCGAGCTCCGACAGGTTGCCGCTGCCGAGGGGCTGCAGCAAGGGGCACGGCGGGCCGCCGGGGCATGGCGGGCGGCCAGGTCCCAGCATGGCAGCCGGGCCCCAGCCTGTGCCTCCCCGCTGCTGCGCAGGGCGGCTCTGAGGGCCTGGGGGCAGCCTCGGGGCCTCCCTGGGCACGGAGGTTCGCGGCCTCCCGGGCAGCAGGCCACTGCGGACGTGGGCAAGCCAGGCTCTGCCCTCGAACGTCAGCCTGTGCAAGTCACCGTATCCAGGCCCGGTGTTACCGTAGCCAGGCCTGGTCTCACTGTAGCCAGGCCCGGAGTCACCATAGCCAGGCCCGGAGTCACCGTAGCCAGGCCAGGAGTCACCGTAGCCAGGCCCGGAGTCACTGTAGCCAGGCCTGGTCTCACCGTGGCCAGGCCTGGCTGTCACCGTAGCCAGGCCTGGCTGACACAGGGCTGGCGACGGCAGCAGCGCTGTGCCTGCTCTTCGAACTCCCTGGCGCTTGCTGGAGCTCGATATAACCTCAGCAGGGTTTCGCTTCCCGGCGGGGTTTCGTTTCCCAGCCAGCTACGGCAGGCTGCTTCCCCGGGGTGTGAGCCATCGAAGCGGAGGTGTTCCCCAGCTGCCGGTTGCTGATAGCACCAAAACAAGACATGAGGAGACACGAGAGAGCAAGTTGTTAGTGCAAGTGATCCCTCCTGCTGGTGCTACATAAGGAGATAATGAGGGAATGGAGCTGGCGTTTACATTATCTCCAGTGGCCATCTGCAATGATACTTCACAGAAATGAACGCGAATAATGTTCACAACTTCCCACCTAATTGCAGCGGGCTGGCAGCGTGTTCTTGCGGAGAGCTCAAGTAGGGTTACTGTCAGTCAAGTTCTCTGGAAGAGATTCCAGACAGAGATTTATCCTTCAACAAAGGAGAACAAAGCTGAACTTCTGGAGGACAAGGCAGCACCTCACTGGGTATTGCCATGTACCAGAGTGACCCAGCCCTACAAATACCAGGGCAAAAATGATGACTTGCTCCCTCCACCGTCATCCTGGTTCTACTGAACAAACACCTGGCATTTACATGCCGAGGCCTCACCCATTCTACAGTCATGCAAACAACTTAAAATTAGAATAAAAATCATAGAGAATGTGTTGTGCTTGTACTTCCCAATACAAAGAGTGTGTTTCATTTTCATTAATCTGTGAAAAGTAATTTATGCAGCTGGCATTTAAATTATAAAGGTTCAGATGATTAATACACACAGAAAAATTCTGTTTGTGTGCTTTATCACAGGCTTAAAGAAAAAAATGGCTCCAGGCCTGGCCCTGTGACAGACTGAGCACTGCCACCTTTCAGTGAGGGGAGCGGAGCTGTGCATGCTCATTCCCTCTCGGTTACAGTAGTTTGTCAAGCACAGAAAATATATAGGTGTGTGTAAATGTATGTATTCCGCAGCATAATCTTTTACCTGATCGTTCAAAATGTGGGATGACTTTGAAGAGAAGGTGAAAATTATGAGACAGATTTTCATTCTTCCCTGCTGCTAATTCTTTTTGATGTGTATGACAGTGAGGTGGCAGCATCAGCAGCCACATAATCCTGCCAATGTGCCTTGTAGTTGGGGATAAATCAGCAGTCTGTGCCCATTCATTCCTCAGTCTTCCCTTCATAAGTAGCGGGAACGCAGTAAAAATGCAAATAGGGAAGCCTCTGTCCTCTGTGGAACTGTGTGGCAGCTCCTGAGAATGGGCCCCATTCAGGGCATCGGACGGTGACAATCCTGTGCTCACCCGGCCCGCGTTTTGAAGGAACGTCAAAGAATTTTTCTGTAGCAGCACTGGCCTCTGGAGCATTCAATTTCTTCGCACACAGGAAAGAAACGCTTCTGTCATTGTTTAACAGTACTTTATAGTGAAAAATAGCTAGCAACCTGGTGAAATAATTAGCTCTTACTGTCAAAGCCCATGGAAATTTTGATGTTTTGTTTACTCCTCTAGCAAGATGTTTTTATGAAAGCACTTGATAAACTATGACTGTAAAGTCAAAAGCATTTCTCCTTCCTATTCCCTGCGTTAATTTCACTGATAAATGATATTCAGTAGAGGAGTCTATCTTTTATGGTGACTTGACCCTAATTAACATGAATGTTTCTGATGAATTACATCTGTAAGTATTCCAGCGATATGCAGACTTAGCATCGTGATTGATGCCCAAGCAATTTCTGCAACAATAAACTTTTATTACAGAATTTTTGATAAAAATCACAGTTCTCTGGCAAGCTAACAATTTATGCAAATTAAATGCATAGGTATTTAGAAGCATTATGCACTGTATCTGGCAAACAGGATAAGGAAGTTCTGTGTTCTATCACTGAATACAAGTCATGCAAGTAACTAAACCTTTAAGCGGCCTTAGAGGAAAATTCAGGAAATACTGTGTCTGCCTTGTTACAGATACCCTGCAGAACTGTAGCGATGAGTCCTACCAGGATCATGGCAATAACCACACTTACTTTCACAGGCAAGGCAGACAGCAACATCACAGTCGGGAAGGTACTTTCAAATCTACCACATATCTGAAGATCACACTGATTACGAAGTTAGATCTATTTTTAGTGGGTCAGAAAGAATGATTAATTGTCAGCAACAAGATATATCTGAACCCATGTTGCTTTGTTGACGAGAACCGAGTGCTGCCAGGCAAAATACCAGGCATTCATTTCAGGCCCAGGATGCAAGATCTAAAATTTTAAGTTTGATCTTCACCCAGTGCTGTTCCCTCTCTTCGTTGTCACTCGCCATCAGGAAATGCGTCGTTCCCAGGTGAAAGCAATTATTTCTCCGAGGGATGTGTTTCTTGGGAAGAGCAATGACAGAAGTTTCCAGCTAAACAGAAACAAAAGGCTTGGGCAGCGTGCCAAAGACCAGGTCAGAGTGAACTAGAAATGCTCTGTTTTGTCAAGCAGTGAAAGTTACTACCTGCCTTCAGCTACAACTCCGCGTGCTCTCCGTACCATGGATTATGGAGAAAGGGTAGCTAGAAGTCTGGTGTTGCCTTCATCGAATCCCTGGCAGAGCTGATCCTGCCTGGCCTGGAAGACCAGCAGTTCTGCCTGTTTTGGCCCCGAAAGCCCTCTACGTTTCAGTCTGGCAATGGAGAAAGAGGAGAGAGCAAACACAGGGGTGAGCTAGAGGGAAGATGGCAATACCATCACAACCCACAATGAACGCAACTTTCTTCTATTTCGCTATGACACCCTGGTCTCTAAAAAGCATGAGCAGGCCCCCGGCTGGATAGTACTTATGATGCTGTAAGTACTATTAGTAGTACTAGTTATCTACAGGCAGTCAACAACAGTATGTGCTTCCCCGCACAGAGCAGCTTCCAGTCCCATGCAGCGTGGACTCCTGTGTTTATCGCTCTCGTTAAACCAGTTCCGCACTCGCTTCCAGACTGCTGCCGAGCCGCATGTGTTTTGTTGCCCTTCGCTTGAGCAGGCATTATTAAAAGCCCGAGCACTAAGCGCCACGCTTCCTGTGGTATGCTGGAGGGGTGTTGGTCACAGGCCTCCTCTGGTCCTTGTCGTCTGAGGCAGTGTGCAGCCCAGCACTCTGTTCTGGAAGGGCAGGAATCACCACTGAGCAACTTCAGTTCGGCTTTCATAAACCTTTGGGTTAGTTAATAGTTAGTCGGTGGTGGTTAGAAAACAGCGCCTGGCTTGTTTTGTGCACCTGGACTGGTAAGGCTCGTCCTGGATACGTCCGGCTGCGTAACTTCCATATCCTGCTGCTGCTGCCTTCCAGTGATCTCCAAAATGAAAAACTGTTTTCCTTCAGTGGTTTCACAGAGTCAGAGCTTGAACTGCTGCCATGGCATCAGGTTTTGCATTTCACACCACTAATAGATGCACTTTATTAACACTGATGTCATTCCTACACACGGGACCAAATTTGGGCTGCTCAAAATGTGGTATGTGTGCTGGCAGAACATAAGCACACGAGGAAAACAACATGAAGAGGGAAATACTGGGCAGGGGTTCTAATACTAATTACAACTGTCCAAATAACCGGCTCAAAGGCTTTGCTGCTGCCAGGTCAATGTTCCCAATGTTTGTTCGGGTACAGCCTTGTCCTGTAAGAATAGCTCTACAGCTGACTCCTATGCAGGGACAATCTCAGCATCCAAGACAAGCTGCTTGACAGGTACACTGGGTTTTTTTACCTATGCTTTCCTTTTATTTCGTGGCTCAAAATCTGGTTCTGAGGCCCTGTCTTGCAAGGAAATTAAATTTATTTCACATGCAAGCTCCTCTGCAAAATTAAGGCCCCACATTTTTTATTCTGAATATTGCTTTGAGAGCTGATGCCAGCAGAACTGGCAAACAAAATGGATTCATCAGGACTGTCAGTGTCCAGCAACTGTCAACAGAAAATCAATCTTTGGGCGGTAGACCATTAAAAAAGAGGAGAATGTAAGTGTTGTTAGCTTAGATGTGTAACCTGATTACATGGAAGTCTCAATGGCAATTACTGTGAATTTTACCTGCTTTCCATAGTGCTCTGTCAAATACAGATTGAAGGAATGGTACAATCCCATTACACTAAATGATAAATGCCTCAAAATAAAATAGGTTGAGCAACTAACATTCACTGCCGTATTGATCTGTAGGTTCACAGTGTACACACTGATCTCGGCAGCTGTTAAAGGTTTACTTAAAGCTGTATGACATTCATGTATATTTAAGCATCCTGATATACTGTCTGGTCCTTAGTGAAATCCTCTCCGAAAATACCCAGCTTAGTAGAGGAGAATGAACAATCATTTCCAGTACAGAAGAGTTCCCAAGTCAAGGATGTAGGTGGGTGGCAAAGGCAATGAAGGCTTCTTACAGAAAACGCGTAGCAGTGATGCCTGTCTTGTGATTATGCTTAAATTTGGAAGTATTTAACATGTTGAGAGCCTGTATTTTTCAGATTTGAAGATACAGGAGAGAACCTGGTACACAAATATGAAATGGTGGGAGTGGATCGACAGGCTGAACAAAAGGAAAACAAAGCAAGCCACTCCATCCTCAGGTTTTCTCCTGAGGGTTTTAACCTAAATGTTATTACCATTCAAATACAAACTGGATGAACCCTTCAAACTGGTTTGTTGCCCTGTCCTTTAGCAACTGGGCATAAGATCCCAAATTCCAAAATGCACACACATCCTTACCACCACTAGCCTGGTGTTATAATACTTTCTAGTTTTCTGACAGCTCAGAAGGTTCTTAGTCCTTTATGCACCTGCACAGGTCCAAACTACAGTTCTTGTCTGCGTGAATTCATTGCAGCTCACTAAAGCTAACAGCCTTCCAGTAAGTGGGATCTTCTACCACACTTCCTTGTCCTGGATGTGATTTCTAGGTATTGAAACAAGTGAAAAGGAGTTTGGCAAAAACAAAGAAAGCGGACCCTACTACTGGGCAGTAATTGCTTTGAGGAGAAGCCTTTTATTTAATCAGATGTAAAGCCATTTGCAGTAACAATGAAGATGTATCATCTGTTTTTTTTTAAAGTTACATCCTTTTTGCCTTTGAGAAGTATTTACTTCTAGCCATAAACTCATTAGCTTCCATCACGGAAGATGCATAAAGTGACTTTCAATTAACTCTTCACTAATTTTACAAGAAAAACGGCAATTAAAAACCCCCAAATTGCTCCTGAAGACTTTGCTGTTTCAAATCTGTATTATTCTTATTTCCATGAAACTATGGATGGTATTTATCTCTGTAAATACAATCCTGGTAGTCCGAACCCTAAGCTGCACACCATGAACCATGTGGGACAGCGTCAAAGCCTTCTCCTGCGGTGCTGTGCTGCGTTCAGCTCTGGCAGTAGGTGTCAGCAGAAGCTAACCGAGTGAGCCTCCCCACGCTACGTGGGTGATGCATTAGTGCTGTTTTGTCACTCTGTGGCCTTTTAGCTGGCTCATCAAGCAAACAGAAACAGAGGGTCCAGCTGCTGAACATCCTAGATGGTTGTACGCTACTGAGCAAATAAGCAGGACAAGCTTTGCTTATGTGCCAAGGTTTCATTATCGTAGCAAGCCTGGTAGGGTAGTTCACAAGACAGACCGATGTAGGAGAATATTGCGTGCTGAAGAATGACGGGAAACTGTGATTTGCACGTTGAGGCCATGAGTGCCTGTTCTGAGATCCAGAACTCATCAGATCTGCTCAAATAGCTGCAACAAAATGGGGGCGAAGAGAAAGCAGAGGAAAGGTCCCGCTATGGTATGACTTTACTATAAAGCACTGCATAAGGAAGATTCAGGGGATATAATTTTAAGGGGAGGAAATCGAATAAAATCACACTAAGGTCCTTCATTACCACTGAGTTCACTACTCAACAGATATCTGCTGGCAAATGGGTACAGTGGGAGAAAGCTGGCTGACAGGTCAAAGGTTCGAGAGAGATTCTGTTGATACAGAAGATGTAAGACATCATACAGGGAAGACCTTCTAGATTTGAACCTGAACAAATCTATACGAGTGAACAAAAGTAGTGAGCAAGTTGCACAACTGTTCATGAAATGAGAAGAGAGACAAAGAGAGACAATGGACTTTAATGAAACATCTTTGAAACTCTCCACATTACTAGATAAAATTAATGGGAAGAAAGTAAAAATCAAAAATAATTCTGAAAAAATCAGAGACTGCATGTGCCCAAACCATCCCAATCCAAGAAACAGTAAAGTGCAGAAAAATCAACTTGGTTAAGCAATGACATTGACCGCCACACTCAAAAAGAACTATACCAAAAATAAAAAACTAAATCAGATTACCAAACAGAAAGCAATATGGTCAAAAAAATCCAACGGTGCCAAAGCAGAAAGTAAGATACAATTGAGGGGGGAAGAAGGAGGACATTCTGCAAACACGTTAGTGCTGTGAGGAATGGTTGACAATGCCAGCCCAGTATGGCAATCTATTTTCTCTCAGTGAGAGCAGGCCACAGACATGAGAAGAAGAGATAGCTGTCTTATCTTGGCATTTGTGAGTTTTGGTATCCTCTCACATCACACCTTATAATCAAGCTAGCAGAAAATGCGCCGATCGGACACTGCTGTGCTAGATAGAAAAGCCATGATTATAGCCTGCTTATGTAACTGTGGCATATGCCGAGCAGCTGGTCACCACCAAATTGTAAAAGCATATCAAAATGAGGTTATGCAGGCATCTGTCCTCAGTCTGTTCATTAATTACATGCATGATTATATTTATTAAACTTGTGGGAAACACTAAGCTGGAAAGAGTTGCAAGCACTCTGAGGGAGAAATTTATAGTTCAAAATTGTCTTGACAAGCTGGTGAAATAAATAGCATTGGAAATCAGCATATATAATACTTTACTCCCACTTATAATCACAAGAGAAGGGAGTAAATTTCTTGGAAACATTCCTCAGAAAGGATCAGGGCATACTGTGAATCACAAACTGACTGTGAGTCAGCTGTGTTCCTATTGTTATGAAAAAGCAAAGCCTTTTAGAGGAGTTGGAGCATGAGTATCACAGGTAAGGCAAAACGATCGATGTGGCAGCTTGCAGCAGGCGTAGCATGTGAGCATGTGTTGGTACCTCATTTCAAGAAGCACATGAACCAACAGGGAAAAGTCCACGCTAGATGACCCAAAAATAATCATGGTCTAGGAAAAGAAAAGATGTGAGAGAAAGAATGGATGTCCTCACCTAAGCTAGGTAACGGAGGCTGGTATCAAACACAAACTGGAGGCAAGAGTCGAGATACCAGTAAAGAAAGAAGATACAAAATTAGAAGATATGAGAAAAAACATGTCAGAGATTGTATTGCTTTGTGATAAATAGTCTGCTCCCCTCCCAACCCTTTCCTATCTTTCTATTTGTGTCTGCGAGTGCTGAGTCCGCCCCTCTGACAGGGAAGTTTTATTCCCCTCCTGTTTACACCATACGCAGTGAGCCCAGCACTCAAGGTCAACTGTGAAATTTGGGGGGAATATTCCTGACAAAGACAAACAAAAACATGCTGACTATGTTGAAAACTAGAAGAAAGCAAAATGAGCATTTGAGGGAAAGAGGCTGAGAGCTTACCTTGTTGTATGTGGGTTAGCAGAGCTGAGAGTTTCAGCTCGTTTTATAATAAATCACAGATCAAGGAACGTTTGACTGAAGCCATTACCCCTCCCAACAGCCTTATTCCCAGCTCATCTCTTCCAAAGCACTTTGCTGGCTTGCTGACACATTTCTTTCTGTGAAGCAAAAAGGAATTAAATTATTGGGGGACTGATGAGATTCAGTGAATCGATGTGATAGTGGAGGGGGAAGAGAGGCACGTGGGACCTCTGGTACGGGGAGACAACGTAAGCAGCCTCTGGCAGGGTGGGAAACCCCAGCTCCGCAGAAGGGAAATCCCAGCAATCCCTCTTCCTCGTTGCACAATACCAGACCCCTGGAAGAAGGCATCAGGCAGGTATTTTTACAACAGTTGTCAGAATAAGATGGAGAAGAAACTAGAGGGTATGTAACTGCGCTCCAAACTGTGCCTTTCAAGTCTAGGTGTAGGAGAGTCAGCGGATAGTTTCCCCAAATAACTCTTTAGAAACTGATAGGATCTGAAAATATTCTGAAGTGGAGAACATGGCATTTTTACCACTGGTTTAATATTGGTTCAGGTTTATCTAATCCCTACTTTAAATATTGTGCCTCGGTCGCTTCCTAGGACTCCAGACACTTCCCAAATAGACCTTTCGTGAGCAACTATCTCCTGTCATGTGTGCAAAAGGATTTCTCGTAAACTTCCAGCAGTTCCCACCAGCAAAGAAGCTACCTTAGATGCAGAAAGCCACCGGTGTTTGAAACATGCTCTACTGAGAGCAGATCTGTGTACCTGTTGGTTAGCACACCTGGGACACTCGCTCAGTTCTTCCTGCTGGGGCTCTGCCAGAGCTGATTACCAAATAGGTGCTTTTAGAATGGAGTTACAGCACATTACAGACCCCAGGGCTGAGTAACGTGGGTATCTCTCCTTCGCTTGCCTAGTTCAGTTATCCTTTCATTGCACACCCACTGTATTTCACTATGCTTATTTCTGTGTGCAAGTTTATAAAAAAAAGGTGAGTGACTTCAGGTCTTTCCCAGTTCACCCTGCAGAAGAGATCTCATCCGTTTCCTTAATCTGATTTAATCTGTATTGCATTAAAGTGCAGAAAAGTTCCTAGAACAAAAGACAGTAACGATGAGAAAGCAGAACAACAAAACTGAAGGAAAACAACTATTTTAACTTTTAGGTTGTACTCCCACGATCAGCAGGGCTGAAAAGAGTGCCTGTGTTAATGAAGAGTGAGCGTGAAGCAACAACATTTCCGATTTACACATATATAAAAAAGACTTCATGCATATAAACTCTATAAACCCCTCCACTTCACTTAGAAATGGGTAATTTAGCTTCCTTACAGCCTTCTACTCTTGCCCGCTCAAAAGGCTTACTCTCTTCTTTCAAAGACTTCACACCCCAACTCCTATTTTAAGACAAATAAGAACACCTCCATGAATTTGTGGTAGGTTTTGAGGTTTTATTTCTGGGAAAACTGTTGCCTCATCTTTGGTACTTCCTGATAATTCATGGGAAACATCTGAGGCAGGGACTTTCTTGTTCCCCAAAACGGCAACCACAGCTGGAATGAAAATGAGAAGAGAGAAGAAACAAGAAAACCATTTCATTAAATACATCTGTTTTCTAAGTGGGATGTTTTCTTACACTGAAACTTTGGTAAGTTAATTAAATTTTAACTTATTTGAGACTTTCATTGTTATATCACATGATGTATTTTTTCCTATGCCACTAAGATTTAATCCCAATTCACTTTTGTAAAACTATCTTAAGAAGCAAAAGTAGACAGGGTTTTACTTAGGGCCTCTAACTTATCGTCTGCTTACTTATTACACATTGCACTAAGATGACTATGCGGCTTTTCATGTTTTCTTTGCTGCATCCTTTGTTTTTCCATTTGGAGGTCTCTAGATATAGTAATTATGTAGCACCCTTGTAATACATCCCATACCGCCTTTTTTCTTGCGTCTTTTTGTAGAGGAATAGCTCCTAATTCTTGGCTGGATGTTTGAGAATTGTGACATAATATATTAAAGATAAATTGTTTTATTATTGTTAAAGAAGTAGATTACAGATTTAAAGAACATACCGCCTTTCACTGTTTTAGTTAATTCTGCTCGCAGAGGTTGACTGTTGGATGCTGTAGCCACTGTGACTGGTGTTTCATATGACAAATAGTTCATGGCAGAAGGGATCCTGAATGCAAAAAATGGACTCCGCTTTGGATGGAAAAATCAAACAGGCTCGTGGTGTGAATGGATGAACCTTGCAGCATATCCAGTAACAAATACTGAAGGGCAGTGAACCTTATGGTGTAATTAACCTTGAACTTTGCACAGAATGTACCTGAATGTTTAGCCGCAGCGCAATATGCCACAGCAGTTGAGTGAGAGGGTATGATAAAAGAATAACAAATTTACTTTTGGATGGAGGGAGAGAAAATGAAGTGTATTTACTAGCTACCTCCATGAAGGGAATTGCTTAATTGCTTACCTCTCACCATTTCAGGAAAAGAACTGTACTTACTGTGTTGAAAGCTGCTCCTAGTTAGGGGCTAAGTAACGGTGCTTACGTTTCCTGAAATATCACCCACAAACTTGGCAATATCTTCTTCCTGCGCAAATCACCAGTATTCACCTTGTCTCAGGATTAGACTGCTAATGACCATTATTTAATAACAACTAAGAACTAGAAACACGTCTTTGTTTACACTCTGGTAGTGGGCACCTCACCTGGATATCTGCCCATGGTGGGCTCCAGTTCTGTGAAATCTGATCTAGATTTTCTCATGACTGACAAGTACGAACTAAAGTACAAAACTCAAAGCATCCAACAATGTAGGAAATATAACCAAGTGAAGCCAACTTAAAATGTTGGCTATGAGAAGAGTGACCTCCACTCTACCTGCTCTGATCTGGGTGTTGATATGAAAGCCTAACAGCAAAGCTTTGGAGAAGATGATTTTTCCGTCAAGGCACAATGGGAGTTAGACAGGGATGCCCAGATGTGATTTGGCAAACAAGTTCCAGGAGTTCAGTAAAGCATTTAAGATTCTTTTTATTTAACTTTTGCATTGAACTTTCATCTAAATTTCTGTAGTCCGTGATTCAAATGTTCAATAAAACATGTGTTATACTACCTTACTGGAGGAAAATAAATTCTGTATTTTGTAAAACTCTATGCTTATTAGAAATATGAATCGTTTGCTAGCACCTCGAAGACAAACTTTGTCATTCCTTCAGCAGCTTGCTCTGAAAAAATGGGAAATTGAGTCCCCGAAGACAGGAACCTCTTCATGACCGTGGATTTAGTGGCAGATGAACGCCATGTCACAACAAGCCTTTCTCATGATATGTTATCATTGATTTATTTCCTCTCTAGTATGTGGTTGTGGGGCACCTAACTAGCCTGAGCATGTACTGTCAGGTCTGCTGAACAGGCAGTCCCAGGTGAAAGATCACCTTGTAGAACTTTCTGCTCTCTACTTTAAAGCTTTCTTAACTGCTTTTATTCCACTTGTCCTTAGTCTACCTCTATTTCTTTTCTCCCTACTTTGGCTCATAGCCTACAGTGCTAGAAAGCTCGCCACCAGTCTACACCAGCTAACAACCATTTGCCTTTGCGACTTCCCCTTCTAAATTTCAGCCTGCACGATTGCACAGCTTCTTGATGTGGGAGGCGGCAGAAGTAGGATGCATGGAGGCAGAGTTGCTGTGGGAAAAGAAGTGCAAAGGGAAGAAAGGTGGAGACGTGCAGATAGGTGAAGCAATAAAAAGAATGAAAGACGGTACAGCAAGAAGCCAGAAGTAATGGTGACCTTGCAAAAGATGTTTCCCCGCTTTGTTTGGTCTCTCACAATAAGGTGGAGGATACATCATCTCCACAGCTACTCAGTTACTGCACAAAGGGTTTGCTCTGACCTCAGTCCGTGCACCGGACTGCTGATGTTGATAGGAGTTTTGTTATGCTTTCAAAGCACTATGTCATCATCCTCATCATCATCTGTTTTCTTCCCCATTTTCTCTTTCTGTGTTGCTGGTGCTTCTAGGTGAGCAGTTCAGACATTGACCTGTGTGTAGTTAAACAAATCAACCTGTCTGCACGGATATGTGTAAGAAAACAAACGACGGAGCAAACAGATAACGGAACCAATGAGGCATATCTATCAGATTTGTTTGTTCAGCAGCAGGACTGAGACCGACCTTTTAAAGATTTTCTAAGTTTAGTGCTTCCTATTACGGGTGATGTAGCATTAGGGACCTTGAGTGTGTACTTATGTCCTCGCAGCAGAATACCAGAGCAAGAGGAAAACATGCTGTTCTTACAGGGCTATTATGATGGAAGAAAAGAAAAGGCTGACTGTAGTGGCAAGTAAATTTTTCTTTGTTCCTTTTTTTTAAGGGGCTTTCATCTTGGATGAAATTTGCTTATATTAAGGGGGGTGGTTAAGATTCTCACTGATATTTAGGTCTTGTGCTGTGGCTGTACAGGAGTACAGCCTGAGCAGCAACAAAAGAGTCTCCAGTGGAGAGAACTGAACTTGGAAAACAGCATTCCCACTAAAAATGTGTTAGCAAAATCCTTAAATGAAGAGAGCAAAGAAGGAAGCGTGCATGAAACCATACCATCTTGGCAAGAACTGCTTAATCCAGTCTCTCCTCAAAGATGTGGCTTTTAGTTGTATCTTTTTGTCTCACTCCTGTGCTTAATTAGAAGTGGGGAAGAAGGAACTATCCAGACTGTGTTGAAGGGACGCTGCAGTGTAGCGATCATTCTTTTAAGGTCCGCTAGGACATCAGATTAATTATACCAGACCATCAGAGTGAGCTCTTTGTCTAGGATTCACTTTTTCCCATACCATAGCCTCTGTTTCACAGAATCACAGAATCACAGAATGTTCAGGGTTGGAAGGGACCTCTGTGGGTCATCTAGTCCAACGCCCCTGCCGAAGCAGGGTCACCTACAGCAGACTGCACAGGACCTTGTCCAGACGGGTCTTGAATATCTCCAGAGAAGGAGACTCCACAACCTCCCTGGGCAGCCTGTTCCAG
>Ga0181612_116661_pt1 | contig 13261 bp, 8 predicted proteins | sample HoacroProtozoa21_FD_119630 | JGI IMG/M metagenome (GOLD analysis project Ga0181612, IMG submission 119630) | Hoatzin crop microbial communities from Cojedes, Venezuel. Combined Assembly of Gp0051906, Gp0051904, Gp0051908
ATTCTGCTTATTATACAGAGTTATTACTCATCTGGGACAAGCATAAAATCTGGCAATAGTACCAAAAATTTCAAAGGTCTGTAGAAATAAAAACCCTTATAGAAAATAAGCAGTGGTTAGTTGCTATTCCAGCTTTCTAAAATTCCCCATAATTCACTTTTGTCATGGAGTACATGTCTGAATCCCACAATACTAATGAAATTTAGTAATGACTCAAAATGGAAGTTTTCTGATACGGATATGCCCTTCCCTTCAATTATAGGCATATTTCATAATGCCATTATCATTCTTTCTATTTATACACAACTACCTATTCCTCAACTGGAGAAACTAATTTAAAATTATTACTACTCATTTTCATTTATGGTTTTGCAGTCCAAATTTGAGTCAGAAAGGCAAGAAATGATGGTGTTCCTTTTGACATGACTTCTAATATCTTGCTGATTCAGGTGCTGTATACATGTTATATACATCCTTATATACTTTCTTGGACTGAATTTTGGAATACATGACTAGTTTTGGTTTTCAGTACAATCAGCTACTCCACTACATTTGCAGCACTTGGTGAGTTGATGGTACAGATAGAGTATGGGATGGCTGGAAAAAAATGTTATAGCTTTGCTAGGAGAGGCTTATACAGAATAGAGACTGTGTAAGTGAAAGGCTAACCTGACCCAGTCAAGGAGTTGTGTAAATCTTAAAATTTCTTAAAATATCCCCTTACTCTTGACAGTAGACTTGAAGTGGGAGTTAATGAGCATAGTATAGGGATCAGCCTGAAAATAAATAAGGGAAGAAAGCCATTGGGAATGGATGAAGCACAGAAAACAGATGCTGAGAAGTCAACCAGTGTCATAAAAATTTCCACAGTTTACAATGAATACTGCCTGGTAAAAGAAAAAAAAAATTAAAAGAATATTTCCCCTGCAAATTATAAACTATACGCATTTCTAAACTGCATGAATTTGTCTGAGCGAGGACTTTAAAATTTCCTGTGGATTATAACCCAATCGATCTGTACATTGTGGCTCAAGGAAGTCATATGTGTTTCAGAGCCACTGCAGTCCTGGGCAGAGAAAAGGGTGCACTACTGAGACACCAGGAAGCTTTCCACATGGAGAGTAACAAAAATGCTCTCTGATTTGTTGAAAACCTTGCTCCAAAAGGGTCATTATTTATGGTGACAGTCACCCATGTGTAAAGGGCTGATGCACCACTGAAGTCCCAATGTGAAGCTTTGATGGGATTTCAGTTGTTGTATGGGCCTTGTGAATTTTCCAGTAAACTTACTGAGCATCCACTGTACAAATCCAATGTTGGAGAAGGAGCCAAAATGATAGAATTGAATAAAATAATGCATTCTCAACTGTTGTTCCTGATTTTCAAGTGCAGCCTTGTACAAATAAGATAGCAGCCAGATACTGGCTCGAGGCCATTACCAGTAATGTCTCTGTCAAAGACAGTACCTGCATTAAATTATGAAATATGCTTATTTTTATTTTCAAATATTAATTTCTTTACATATATCGTCGAATTTAGGAAACAATGTTGTAAGTCAGCATCAGATTTTCTGTACAAATGACAATCCAGTATTTCTCCATTTGTAAATTACTCTATTTGAATTAAGACCTGTGCTTTCCAATTGCCTGTGACAATACACTAATCAATGTATTGAATGCCTCCTGCTTAATAAAGTATTAAAAAATGTAATGATTACATATATTTGGTCAATTCTTCTACTGCATCATGCTTTAGCTTGATTAAAATTAATTTGAGGGAAGAAACTGAATGGTTTTTAATTATCTTGGTTTGTGGCTATTACCTAGAGTATATTCTGTAACAGTAATTCACAAACAATGCCTGGAGTAAAGACTGGAACACTGACTTTGCTTCTTTCACTATGACCTACCTATGTTACTTCGTTTCAGGAAACAGAACTTGTTTTGATTGCTCCTCAATTTATAGTAGTGATTTTTCTCTGTTGATAAAGCTGTCAAAGAGCAGATATATTTTTCTCGAAACTTGGCATTAGCAATTAGTCTTTGCTATCTTCAAGTAAAAAATGAGATGCTGCCCAATGGTTACATTTCTGTTCTGGGAATGATGATTGTACAGATCTATTTCAGCTTGTCTGCAGACAAGCCAAGTTATTTAAGACAGAATTTTTAAATGTCTTCTGTTGCTGGGTACCTAACAAGAGACTTCTAGCTTTAACAGATTTTCAGAAATATTAAGAATAGACACCTGTTTACTATGGCTATGTTTAGGTCAGCAAGTGATGCGGACTGCAGACAGCAGCTCTGTGGAATGGAGGAGCTAATGTTCATCCTGTATGAATTCCAGGAGGTTTTACTTCACAGTAACCTAGTTCTGGGTCCCATGGAAGGCATGCACGTAGGTGGTTCGGTGTTGCTAGGTGGCTTCCTGTGGTATGCCTTTGGATTTATTTCCACCTGAAGAAGGGCCAATCCATGCAGTCCAAAACCACGCTGCAGTGAGAATGAGAGAGAGGTAAAAGGGGATGTTTAACAGATTGACATCAAATCTACTCTCCTGAGGTACACTAAAATGCTAGTGCAGACGTGCCCTGTTTATTATGTATTTCTCACCAACGAGGACAGTGCAGTGCAGTATGCCCCCAGTGCGGAAAAAGCTGCTTTGTCTTAAGGTTTAGTAGTGGAGGCTTTTATTTTGATGCTCAAGGTCTCTTTCTTATAAGGTTGTTACCTTAGGCAATATAAGCTGATTTAGAATGGCAAAGAGTTTCAAAACAGATAGCGTTTTCATCAGACTGACTGATAGAAAGCAGACACATCTTTTGTCATATAGTCCTTTACCAGCTCCTATTTGCAGATGTACGTATTCAACCCTAGGGACCTAGGGTTTTGGTAAGTACCATATACTGATAGTTTTCATTGTCTTAAAGTGGATCTGGTGGTGCCAATTATTGCTAAAACGTAGTGCAAAAACACTGCAGATTGCACCCAAGGCACAAGGGAAGCATTTTGAAGACATGGGTCTAAACATCTTGAGATAGAAGTGCTTCCTACAGAAAAGAATTTTGTTGAGCAAAATACTGTAGTTTTGAGCAGCACTTTTCATCTGCAGAAGAACGTGAGCAGCCCAAAGTATTCTGTATTATGTATTGTTAATAGAAAATGATTATGTTTTGTGACAAATATCGTACACAGATACCAAATCACCATGATTTAAATGAACAATGAATCTAGTTTGATGCATCCTTCACCTCAAAGGAAACCTGCAGCCTTCTTAATCAGCAAAAGATTATGTTTGCCCCAGGGTTATTCTGAATGGATGCTTACGGTCTTTCAGTGCACTATACCAACCAATCAATGAAAACAAATGTGGTGCTGTATATACATTAAAAAATAAAAGCAGAGAATGCATTACTAGTATTTGCAAGTAATCCCATTGAAGAATATACAAAGAAATCACAAGTCTCAGTTTTCCTATGTAGTTGCAATTACCACAGTCATGGCAGATGTATAAAACTGAATTGTGGCTCTGAATTACCATAAGCTTAGGGAAAAAAAAAGGCATATTAAGTGGAAGCAACATAAGCAATGAAAATGGTAGAAAAGTAAGGAAGTTACATGTGGATATAAAAGAGAGCTTAGGGAACCATGTCTGGTAAGGAGTTAAAATATAGGTAATCTTAATAATGAAACAGAAGATTACCGAGAAATCTGACTTGCTCACTTCCAGTGTATTTCAATTAGGGTAATAATGAGAAGTAGCAGGGAAAACCCCCCACTTTTCATTAATAAGATAATCTGGTAAAATAGGTGGGTGGATTAGAGAATACCCTTGTGTTAACGTTAGAGAAAGTTGTCTAGATTTCTAAAATGAATCCGATGGGTTAAGATGAAATATGCTGAACGAGTAGCTCTTTAAAATCTTCTCCATGGTTTGTTGAGGTGAACAGAATACTACTCATGTACAAAAAACAGTTCAGATTAAATGTGTGAAAAAAATATAGATCAGATAGGAAAAAGTTTTGTCAGCTGAAAATCTGTAGTGCCAATTTACCCAGAGATGAGCTCCCTATAAACATTAGTTCTCTTGGCAATGTTTGATTATTTTTGATCAATAACTACATATTGTCTAGACAAGGAGCAGATTTTAAGTATTTTTTAGCTTGGTAGTTCTAGCCAAAGTTATAATTACTGTACTTTGAGCTTCATTCAGGTTGTCTTAAGATGAAATTTTTGGATTTTATTGTATTCTTATTTCAGTAATCTCTGAAAACATCAAAATAGCTAAATCAACAATCTACAGTATTTTATTGGAACACTTCCAGTGTCCACAGTTCCTAATAGAAATGCTCATATTGTGTTTGTTGTGTAAACTTTTAAAAAATATATTGTTTGCCTTATGATAAAATTCTTAATATGGAGAAGCGCAAAGCGCATAGGCATTTATCCTGATTTTATCAGTCTCATATTTTTTAATTTTGTACTTCTATAATCTCTATTTGAATAATAGAAAAGATGTCTCAAAAAAGGGTTTGCCTTTTGTCTATATTGTTATTTAAATTATACTATTACATTTTATATTATTTGGTATAGGGACATGTGAAAAAGATACCACTTTGTCTTGAGAGCTTGTATATTGGGATTTATTTCTGGGTTCAGTAAATGCTATTACATTATCTACTTCGTGCATGCCATTCCTCGTGAGAAAACATATAATACCTTTTATTGCTGTGAGACACTCAGAGTGCACCAAAGTATGATGCATTGTGCCAATGTGTAGTATTGTTATTACTTAAAGTGTAGGAAATCTTATATCAAAATAAAATCTGAACTGTTTCTTTGATGTTACTTTATACCAATATTCACAAATAGTCCAATGCAAAATCTTTTTACCTAAAACAGAGTGGAAATTAAACAAAGTGACAACAGGGCTTGGAAACAACCAGCAATGAGAACTCTGATTTTAATTTTTTTAAAATTGTGTTCTCAGTTTAATGTCTCTGTGTTCAGATATTAACATATCAAACTGAGGAAAATGCAGCTCAAGGCCAAGAGAGTTCTGTATATCTTTAATGACCATAGTCTCCATTAAATTAAATAGGAGAATTACATGGAGCTAGCGGTAGATAAAAATCTAATTGCTTTTGGCAATGTGCTCATATCAGTGAAAGGAAATATGAACAGAAAGATAAGATATGAAATATTGAAGTTGCTAAAATGCTGTGATCCTTCTGGGAAACTCTAATGTTACCTTTATTTCTGGTGGCTCTCTAATACTTAGTAGGGATAGTACCTCAGGAGTAAAGTACCACCTTTGTCTTGTCTCATCGAACTCCGTGGCAGTTCCGCTGCCGTACTGATTATAAGAAAATCCCTATTTCCTTTTTTTCCCTGCACCTCCCAGTAGCCAAAATAGTAACTGAAGTTGAATGTTTTAAATATCATGACTGAAATTGTTATCAAATAGTGATAAAAGAAGCAACAGAAGCCCATTTTGTCCTGCGAGCACTTGTAAACTTTTGACACTTAGAGCCACATAGCTGCAGCCATGGAGAAATGACGTGAACAGAAGTAGGCCAAATCAAATCAGACCGAGACCGTCTGAGCTAGGTGTAGAATATGGCTCCCAACATTTAAAAAAAATACTATATGGCAATGGTGTTTTCTTGAGGGCTGGAGGAGAAAATGGAAGAAAGGGTAAAGCTTGTGCTTCCCTAAACCACCTCTTCCATCTTCAGACCTTGCAGAATTTATGGTAGGGAAGAGAAAAGGTGTGTATGTGAAAAACAGAAAAGACTGTTGCCGCCCCCCCTTTATTTTTAAATTGCTTTCCTTAAATGTTGTAATGAGTAAGCCCAGTGGTATCAATAATCATGGAAACAATTTTGGAATTACACAGAGAACATTAAAAGCTTGCTCAAAGCATTCCTGTGAAAAAAACTGATTCTAAAGATTATGTTCTGCTCAGAGAATGGAAGCCTATGCATAAGTTATGTGATCTGCGAATTAATGAATTGCACAGTCCAGGCCAAGAATTTCTCATGAAATGTTGATGAATCATGAGTAAAATGAAGATAGCAGTCTTCATATAAACTCATGCCAGTAGTTTTTGTAACATTACAGACTGTCATATGTGCTGCACTGTTGCCTAAGTGTTCTTGGCCTATATTTAGCCAAAGTGTGTCATGTTGTACCAGAGAGCTGTTCCTTGTGGGAGTTTCACCTTCTCACACCAGAGCTGAACTTGTTCAGGTATCTTCTGGAATTTGATCTGGCATTCTTTTGATTTTCTTTTTAGCAGTCTCAAGCACAGTGCCAGGAGTATTTAGTTTTATCCACCACCATGCTATGTTCTACTCCTGCTCAAACTTTTGCAACATATGGCCTCTAAGCATAAATTTTCCATCCATTTTTTTTCTTCCACAGGCTCATTACCTTCCACTTCTCGATGCTGAAATGCGTGGTGTACCCATGCTTCAAGTCAGTCTAAGCCATTCCAAATTTTATCGCCCTCCTGCTTTGTATTGACTGTTCTTCTCTCGATTAGACTTATTACCAAATGCAGTTGCTCTCCATGTCTGCATCTTTCTTCTGATGGCTAACAGTTTGGTTGATAATGTTATGTACAAATATAGTAGTCAGTGTGCTGTAATCTTTTTTTTTTCCCCCTTGGCCAATAATTTACCCCTGTTCTTCATCAACAATAATGTAGTTATTAACTTCTCATTTAGTAATGTGTGGTTATTCGTCATTAATACTTTGTATGATGATATAATTCTTTCTCAATTACACCATACTAGCTTGAAGTATAACCTTTTTGTGGATCTGTTCTGCTTGTCCTTTTAGCATGTTAATGCTTACAATAATTTTGCATGCGTTTTTACAGCCTCCATGGTTCATGCTTGTTATGGTCATAAGGCTTAAAATGTCGTGTCTTGGTTATCCAATTGTTGTACAGCTAGAAAGGAAAATGGAAGTGGAGGGTCTATAATGAGGTGCTAAAATTATGAAGATTTAAGATTGAGAGGTCTGGCTAAGAAGTTATCTTTCCTAAAAGAACATTCCTTTCTGACTAAAAGCTGTGATTGTTTCCGACTCCCCACTTCTGAGCTAAGATTGTAGTGGTTGTACCACTCCTGTGGACTCCAAAAAGAGCCATCTCTCCATGTTTTCATGTTATTTACTGTGATTCCTTGGCAGTTAGCAAGCTACTGTCCCTCCCAGGAATGGATACCTGGCTTTGTTAACATTGACATGATTATTTTTCCTCATGTCTGTCTTTCTTTTCTGAAACGGCACATAGGTTGGGTCTCTGCAATTGCTTGAGAGACAATAGGGGAGCAGAGGGGAGATGCTGTGTGAAGGTTCTCTCACTGTGATCATGGTTAATAAAGCTTCTGTCTGACCTGTCCTAAATTTTACTCGCATTGTTATGCACTTGGGTCCCCAGATTCTCCAGCATAAGAAAACGATGCATTGTGATTTGTTATAGGAACTCTATATATAGCACTAGCTGTATATCAGGGAAAATTTTGTAAGATGTATAGCTCATGTTACTTTCTTACAGAATTCTTTTTGTACAGATGGTAAAACCTCCCAGATCTTCTGAGTATCTGACTGAGTAATAATTTCAGGGTACTGAATTAGGTGAGATGCTGAAATACGGGGGAAAAGGAGCAGTTTAATTCCAAAATACAGAGTTACCATAAGAATAATGCTTTTGAAAAAATACTTGCTACAAGTTGTTATAGCATTAAAGCTTTTTAAGGTTCTGGGTTAGCTGTCTGTGCTTAGACATCTTCTCAGTTATTGACATCGGTAAGAACTGTTCTTTTCTGGCAGTGCCAGCATTAGTCCAAAAATGCTTCAGTATTATGACTGTATGTTATGCACTGATGCCGATTTCTTAATACCTTGTTGTTCTGTGTACAAATCTGTCATTAATTATCTGTTGAATACATTTCATAAATACTTGAAAATACATTTTCATATTTATGGCTAGGTCAAGGATGTGCCATTGAATTGCACATCTTAATCTGATGAAATGCTTACCTTATTGTTATCCACATTTATTCATTCAAATATTCGTTCATGTCTGAGTTGATATAATTTGGATGAGTGTGCCATAAATCACAATAACTGCATACTTCCTATACGTCTTTGTTTGGAATACGCTTTCTGTAACTCGAAGCTGCCCCAACTCACTGTAATGGTACAGGCCAATATTGCAGAGATCAAGAAAACTATTTGCTTAGCATTTTTTAAAATCACGTTGATTATTATATTGTATGGTGTGTGTAATCTAAATATGGGTATCTGCCTGAGGAAAGGAAACAAACTAGGGAAGGAGAAATTATTATGTCAAAGTGCTTTCAAAACAGTCTTCAGTGGATGGAAAGTGTCCAAAAATTAGTACCATTCAGCAGAATACAGACATTTCTTGAGCTCAGCAGAAACACTGCAAGTTGTTAGGCCTTCTTCTTCTAATCACTTACCCTTATATAACGGACTCGGATTGACATAGGGGAAATGAAAGATGAATCAAATGCATTTTCCGTCTTTGCATCAAAGCAGTCCTTTGGAAAATCAAGTGTGGGTCTTCCTTGAGCCATTTCCACTTGCAAGTTGCATCTTCAGGCAATGAATTCATGCCAGTAATATTTCAATGAATGCCAAGCTGAGAATAACTGTGATATGCTGGAGCATTATTAAGGACTTTCTTTGATTTCCCTTGTCTTTAACTTCAATGAAGCACTGGAAAAGTACCAAACCCAAGAGCTGATACAGAGCTGACAAAGTAATGAATCACCATTTCCATCTCTATCAAATTTTAAGAATTAAGAATGACTGCTTGATTCCCTCTTCTAGAGAAAAAGCAGCATCAGAAGAATATGAAGTCAAGATGGACATGTGGAGAGGAGATTTCTGTTTAAATAAATTTGTTCTGTAGAAAAGGGACATGGGGACATAGGTAATTTTCTTTCTGCGTAACAGCCTGAAAAATGTCATGATGCTGCATGTTAGATAGCAGATGAGAGCCATGTTATCCTGTTTACCTGTTATAGTACAAGCAATAACACAGCATCTGAGTACATCTTATAGAATATGCCAAACTCTATTGACTTGATTTAAGAAGACTGGTAACAAATAGCTAAGGGTCTGACATCCATTCTGAAGGGTAGAGAGTAAAGATAGATAAAGCATTTAGCTCAGGCTTTCTTGAATATTCATCACTTAGCAGTAGGTGCTTGCTTTTGCTTGGCTTGTGTCTGTGAACTGTTGCACAAACCAGAGTTTTATTTATTATGTGTACTGGAGAGTTTCTGTAAATCTTTAAAGTTGCTCTTTATTGATGTGATACAGGTTCAAGTACTAGTTGCAAATAGTAGTACAAATTCCCAATTATACATTTTTTTAAAATCTCTGAAGTCAATCACTTTCTTCCAGTAGCTACATACTCTGACCCCAAAAAGATCTCATAACTTTTTGATCTTCATGGTTTTGAACGTATAGCTCACAAGGAACAACATTCCGGTGTTTGACTGCATTCATGCTTCTGTACTGGCCAAGTCCGCACGGACAGGTCTTGAGGCAATTGAGGCCATGCTCCGGAGCCAAGCTGCCAGGTCAACTTCCAGAGTCAAGCTTCATAAATCTGTGCTGCTACTTTATCTTGTGTTGTGCGTTTAGCCCATGCAGAAGCAGAGAATGCTCAGCTGTTAACAGTCTGTGTTTTTAGCTCTGCAGTGATTTGGTAACACGTTTTAAAGATCAAATGCATATGAAATAATTTAAAAAATAATAAAAAAAATAGCCTGCAACACTGATAGCATAGATTGAGTTGGTATGATGTTGGGCCATTTGCAAGCAGTTTAATTCCAGGTGTGTGAAAAATAAAAATGGCCATTGGCTTAAACTAACTTGTACCTCAACAAAGCCCAAGCAGGAGATATAACTGCTCGGGACTTGAGTTCTTACTGTTTGAATCCTCACAGCACTGGCAACAATTGCCAGGGTTTGATCTCTAGTGTTGGCCCTGTTGGAAAGCTAAAGACTTTAATTAACAGACACATGGAAAGACCTGAATTAGGTTTTGTTTTCTTTAAATGCATAGATCAGCAAACATCATCATTTCCATAATAAGGCCAAGAAATTTAATCAACTTCTAACTGTTTTTCGTATCTTTATCCGTATCAATTTTTGCAAGTAAATGTAATTTGAGGAAGAACAGACTTGACAATATTGCAGCATAACTTCAGAACAGGGGAACCTACAAGCAAATATACACTAACAATGCAAATAAGTGTGCAAGGACTTTCAGTTTCTTTCAGAAATGAATCACACTTTGATACTATGTGCTATGTAAGGGTTTGAAAAAATTCTCTGATTTAATTTCAAAAGCTGCATTTACCCTTGGAGCAGTAATGCAATACCTCAAAGCTTTCTTTGTGTAACTTCCTCTGTAATTTAGGCCGTAGGCATACTTCATACATTGACCATGCTTCCAAAAGGCCCACCAGAGATCCTTTTCAAGTTTTATGTTTGAGTAGGATGCCATGATCGTATTTTTACTGGGAACTAGCTCAAAGACAATTGTAAAATCAGGCTTCCCGCTAGGTGGCAAAGAGAGACAGTGATTTGCAATGTATTTCTGCACACGGGAAAAAGAGGGTGAAAAGCAGCCAGCTAGAGAGCCAGGTTTACAAAAATATATTGTGTTTTACTGACCTAGCCTTGCAGAGTGAGACCGAGTTTTAACAAGTGTGATTCTGAAAGGCTGGAAGGAGCAGATTGATTAAAGCAGTCTAGACTATGGAAAAAAAGCTATCTTCCTGTAAGGAAAATGATCTAATTTCAGTTTGTCCATTTTAGTAACATAGTTGAAAGGAGTTTACTTCTCCAACTCTTTTCTTACAAATTGTAATATTCAGTGTAGAGGACCGTGATGTTGTAGTCAGCTCAGCTGAATTGCTGAAGTAATAAGCTTCTAAAAAAATTAATATTTTTTATTAAGAAATTCTGCTACCCACACTACAGAATATTGGAAACATGAGCTACCTCTACTGCGATTATTACAGTTATCATAGAAATCCATTGCTGCAGGTAAAGCTATATATAATCCATACATTTACAGCCCACACCTGCAAGGTAATTCCTTAACCTTGCAAGGTCACACCCCAAGAATGTGAAGTGGTAAGCTTTCATAGTGAAAACAATTCAAGATTTTGGGGGCTTTTTTTTTAGTGTTTTTCTATACCAACTCAAGGCTTAGCTGAGATTTCGGTGGGCTGGATGTAAGGTGATTATGACATAATATTTATTATGAAACAGCAGCTGTATCGAGCAGTTCAAATTTGTTGTCAGCATCTTCTTTGTTGTACTGTCAAAATAAATTCTTTTCAGGTTTATAAAGAAATGTAACTTTCCCTTGGAATCAAAAGAATGAAAATTTCGTTTATGGAATGTAAACAAAGCACTACTATTAATATTGTTAAAATTGTATGATTTTTTGCTAAATTCAGCTGGTGTCAGAATTCTACAGAATGATAGGAGTTGGAAGGGATCTCTGTGGGTCATCTAGTCCAACCCTCAAGGCCTTTTCCTACAATCCCCTGACTGAACACAGCAGTTGTTACACAAAATATTGATTATGCCTCAGGGAGGTGCCTTGCCCTTGGATATTTCTCCTTGTTTCCTTCCAACGTAAACACAGCCCCACAGGTTAATTTAAAAGGCCAGGTTCACCCTGTCCTGTTTATGTTCCATCATCTTCCACAGCTGGTTCTCTGAAATGAAGGATGAACAGAGCACTTCATGCTGAAAAGGCATACGGTCGAGCTTCAATATACTCACTAATTTGAATCTGCAGTTCTGTGTGTTCACAATGTCAGGTTTCCTGTTGATCTCGTAGATGTCTCGTTCTAGCAGCTTCATACTCTCCGTATGATTTTTCAACTGGTCGATTGCAGCATCACGCTTGATCTGCAATTTGTTCCTCAGCTCCAGCTGTTAATAAGAATAAAATTTTTGCTGCTAACTGATACATATAAAGGATTTGTGTAATTGAATAACGAGTTCTTGTTACATGGCACCTTTCATTTAAAAATGTCAAAGTACCATCAGAGAGGAGTATCTGTGACCTCTTACCAACGAGGAGGAAGAGATACAGAGCGGAGAAGCGATTGCTCATTGACTGCAAGAAAGGCACCAGCTCTGACGCGAAGCGACCTTCCTGCTGCAGGCTCGCCCAGTGACAGGGGCATCGCTTCTCTGTCACTGGAGGCTCAAGTGTCCACAGCCGTTGTGCTGTGCTATTCCTGTTCTGACACAGGTAGAGAAACAGTTCTCCCGTCTCCGAACAGGGACAATTTCTGTGGAGCTCATCAGAGAGATTTGCCCATTACCAGACCACTCGGGCGTGAATCCTGCAGTTATCTGACCAGCCTCGTAGCAGCCCTTTATGTAGTTTATGGAGCTCGTCTTACGCTTCTCAGTAACTAAAGACACCTTAATTCTTCCTGTTAACAGCAGAAGGTGTGACTGTGTTCCTCTTCCCCCTAAATGTTTTGTTCTGGCATAGAAACAGAAAGCAAAAGCAATCTGACTGCTTGCCTGGGATGTACAGCCCAGCTGAAGCAAGCTCTGGCTGGCTGCTTAATGCCCAGCAAACCAGAGAATATGGCCCCAGTACATACTGGGACTGGTTGTACATGCACTGTAGGAACGGCCAGTGCAGGCACAGCAGGGCTGACACGCACTGTGGCTGCCGTGCTCAGGCTCACCAGCTGCAGGGTGACAGACAGGCAGAGTCACTGTGCGAGCTCTGTGGGGACATGGGCTGGGAGCAGAAGGTGCCCCATATCTCAGCCATTTTGAGCCACTGCAACTGCCCCCCCCCCAGCTATACAAGTTTCTCTCTCCTAACACTGGTGCTGATAGAATGCCTGAAGTCAGAAATGAGAAATACAGGTAAAGGGGTGAGGATACAAAAAGATTTTTCAAATATGAGTGGTAGAAATTCTTGGTCAAGCAGTAGCAATCATCTGAACAGAAGCAGGTTCACAGACGTCCTTAGTTCACCAGCTTCTTTTTGGTTTGCTCACGCGCCTAAGGAACGCAAAACCAAGCACAAGGGCAGCTTGATGTAAATTGTGGGTTACAGGCTGAGCTGAGGTCTGAGGCATCCCCCAGCTGGGAGCACAGCCACAGAGAGGAAGGCACGTCCTCAGCCCCAGCCTGCCTCCCCCAGTCCCAGTCTCCACGGG
>Ga0181612_133823_pt1 | contig 13261 bp, 5 predicted proteins | sample HoacroProtozoa21_FD_119630 | JGI IMG/M metagenome (GOLD analysis project Ga0181612, IMG submission 119630) | Hoatzin crop microbial communities from Cojedes, Venezuel. Combined Assembly of Gp0051906, Gp0051904, Gp0051908
CTCCTCTTTTCTTATGCTTTCACAGAATCACAGAATGGTAGGGGTTGGAAGGGACCTCTGTGGGTCATCTAGTCCAACCCCCCTGCCGAAGCAGGGTCACCTACAGCAGGCTGCACAGGAGCTTGTCCAGGAGGGTCTTGAATATCTCCAGAGAAGGAGACTCCACAACCTCCCTGGGCAGCCTGTTCCAGTGCTCCGTCACCCTCAGAGGGAAGAAGTTCTTCCTCATGTTCAGACCAGTTTTAAAAACTATTTAACGTACAGCTCCATCAACATTTACACATCAATAACTTGCTATGTACAAACTGAGCAAGATTACTATCTGTTCCCAGCATCCCCTCACCATAGTGATTATTTCTGGCATATCAAACTAAAGATGTCGTTCCATAAGATCTTGGCTTAGGGTGCACAACTGGCTTAAGAAGTTTGAGAGCCTGATATTTGCTCGCAACTGGTCCCCTCACGGTCACCACAGTTGTGCTGGTGATGCTGAATTACACAACGTGACTTTAAAATATCTGTGTCATCCTCACTTCCACTGACACCCCCATTTCGGAAGGTACCCATGTACCTTCAGCAGTTCAAAGAAATAAAAAAAAAAGCAAAACAAAAAAACAAAAACCCCAAACCCATGGGAAATTTCTGTTGCTACTTAGGATGCTGTTCCTGCTCTAAACATATAGAAGATCCTTCAGTTATGATTTTCAAAACTGACGTTTTCCAAAGCACTTAATTCAATAATATTCTTTACAGCATGGTAAGTGTTACACAACCTTAATCCTGACTTCAGTCTTCCTAGAGAATGGGGCTAAGAAACAAGTTGGAGCAATTGCTTAGATGACTTTTTTATCTTGTGGTCAGCCGGATCAAAAAAATCTCACAATGCAGATACAATCAAATTACAAGAAATACCTTTTCTAGGCATCTGAAACTACAATACACCACAATTCTGTTATAGGCTTATAAGCCAGTATCCACAAGCTTTTCTCTGTTATCTGGCATACAGTATCATCCACAGGAAAAGGTTAATCTTCAGTGAAAATATAATCTCTCGGCCCTGCGTATTTGTTGGGGTTACAGAAGCTTTCTCTGAAGTTGGATGTCATCCCAGTAAAGCTGCATTAAGTAGTTCAAATTAAATATCACTAGTAACACATGTTGGTAGCAAGTAGAGGCAAGAAAAAGAGTTGGGGTAGAATATCAGGGGGAAATAGGATTTATGTTTGCTTAGAAATATCTTCCCAAAATTATGATTTTCAAAAATTTTCAGGCCACAGTTGTACAGAAATTAAATCTACTCAGTTCTGTAAGCATCTGAACTTGATCTGCCATGCCACTACCGCTCCAGCAAATTTTAAACATTTTTCGTTTATTCCTGGTAGTGCTTTCAATTACAGAGATACTATCATTTTGAATATTTTCCTGCTATAAAGACTTCCCTTCAGGGATTACAGAAGGAAGCCTAGTATAATGTGTCCCCATCCTTTTAGCAGGCAAAAAAATAAAAAAGAAAAGACTGAACAAAACAGGAAAGGTTGGAGCTCAATGCTAAAGCAGAACTTGACCAAAGAGAGCAAGCAGGTGGGAGAAGACTACCAAATAGATATCCAAGTAGCCTCTTGAACATCCTCTTTTTTGACTTTGGGATTCTGGCTAAAATTAGATGATTTTTCATATTTGTCCAAGGTTTTCAGATATTCAGCACCTTGTTTGAACTCCTGTATCCTTAGGAATCTCAAACTTGTCCCCTGGCCATATGCGTATCAGGTCTTTAAGTGCACCAAGCCTGATACTTCTTAGCGGTCTTGAACCCTTTGTGAGGGAGCCATGCAGATGATTTTGTACATGCAGAGCAAAATCTGTCTTTTTCAGAAAGTGTCCAACTTACTGCTCATGCAAAAGAGAAGTATACTTGTGCAGGGGTTCCGATGTTTCCCAGAAATACTGGGTAACTATTGTGTATACGCTGTACAGCTTACAACTGCTTGGGGAAGAAACAGTGCAGGGGGGTTTTAATGACAAGTATACTTCTACGATAGGGGTAATGGTGAAAGACTGAGGAGGTCTTTTGGCTCCTCTTGATGTGCTGAAAGGTTGTGGTGCTTCTGATTCTCTTCAGGAGAGTTCTGGCCCAAAGTCAAAACCAGAGATATGAGTCTGCTATAAAACTAGTTCAGATATCTGACAGCTACTACAAGTACAGGTCATGAAGCTACAAGAAAAGGCTATTTCCGGTAAGCATCAAATAACTTGAGTATTTAAAAGAGACAACACGAGCAAAGGTATGACCACCTGACACTCACAGAATCAGTAGTTAAAATCAACTTTCTGACTAATTTTTGACCAGATAGGAAAGCCAACCTACAATTACTGCTGGACCAGAAGAAAATTAATGACTGTAACTAACCTGAGCCCAGACTAACATGTATTGGTGATCCAGAAGACGAGATAAAGAGGAAAAAATGGAGAGTAGAAAGAATTTCAAGCAATTTCAAAAACTCTGGGTTTAATTTCAAGAACTGGGTTTAATTTCAAGAACTGGTTTTAATAGTTGAGGGAGAGGGAAAATGCTATATACGCTATATACGGCGACATATATAAATTAGTCATTCAACTAGTGATTTGAGACTCGAATTGTAACTAAATTTCATTTTGCTGGTAGCAAGCACCTGTCCTGGCCTTATTGCAAGATGCATATGTACATCTCTGTTCCTGAGCTCACAGTAACATATATAAGTGATTAAAAGCCTGATTTTTAGAGGAACTGAATGCCTTCAGCTCCTGTTTTTATGATCTCTGGATAAGAGGCAGTGGTCTTCCACAGCTGATACTTCTGAGCAGTGTTAGGTTCCCGAACTCAAAGTACTCTGAACTCTTGGTGAAATATTTATATACTCCACATATCAGACCACTGATCTGCTTAGAAGTTTTCTAAACATTTACATTGTTTAAAAGGGAGAGAATTTTGAAACAAACACACAATAGGGAGGACTTCCTTATATGGTACAGCAGACTCAGAGCTTAAGATGATTTGCAAATAGTATCTGTTAATATTAATGCACTCGACATTGAATACTGAATATCATACATTTCAAGTGTTTTTTAGTGTGTGGATGTTTACAATGAAATGATGTGCTGCTTCCATATGTTTGTTTTCAATTCAAAGTATGGCTTCGTTACAAAGAGTGATAGCATAAAGCTAAACAGCATGAACACTCCTCCAGAATTAGCACCAAATTGATACGAATCCTTAACACACCATTTAAACCATGTTTGTGGGCACCAAACAGCTTCATGAGCATTAGCTGTTCTTCACCGTCTTTTCTACGGTTCCTACTTTTCAACACCCAAGCTGGGTATTGACCGCGTTTAACATGGAGTGGTTTTCCCCAAGCTGGGACTTCATCTTGCAATTGCCTTCATTAAGCAACCAGACACTAAACCTTTGTAAAATTTCTTCAGCCCTAAGAGTACTGCTTCCATTGGTATTTTTTCATACTGTTATTACTGACTCTGTTACCTTCTTTCATAATTTCCTAAAATACTTAAGCAAAAAACAGCTATGAAGACTTCCAGACACAATATCAGTACACAAGATTCATAAGGCTAAGTCCAAATGATATATTAAAGGATCTTAAACATCACATACGACTTTGAGAGAATAAGCATGCTTATGGATGTATGTGTGTATGCAGTTACTTTGAAACTAACCTGCCTGTCTGTCAAGGCAGAATACATGCTGAGGAAGATCAGGTTGCCTGAGTAATCTAAATCCAGTTGTACAGACTTCAAAAAGACTGAATAATTTTATCTTTCTGAAGCACCATTTTTGCATCATTGTGCCATTGTGCTTAACTATCTTGCACATAAAACAGATATATATTACCAAACTCCCCATATACACATTTAGCTATTCTTCTGCTATGGGTTATAGAAGAAACTGCTTGGGAGAGCTTTTTCTTCTCCTTTCCTACCATTTGTGACCCTTGCAGCTATCATCTATTAAAAAAACTAGCACTTACTCATTGCTCTTTTTTTGGGTTTGTTGGAGAGGAACGACTCACACCATTACAGACCTAAAATTTCTGCTCTGGCTGTGCCATGTATAGTGATTAATATTGTTCAGAAAACTACTAGTTACCTAAATCGATTTTAATATATGATATTGTTAGAATGTTCAGAGAAATCTGCGAGAAAGAAGTGACAGCACTCATCCAGTATGCTTATTACTGTGAATAGCTTTTGGCTACACAAATTTCAGGCCTGAATTGTACATAGTATGCTATTAAATCGTAATAATTGAAAGTTCTAGAGAAAGGAATCTAACGATACCCAACAGAACAATTTTAGTTCCATGAGAATATATTTAATTAACCCTTAATAATTTTCACCTTTATGACACTGGAAACACTTCTAGGATTTGATTTACAAAATTATTACGCCATTAATAAGAGAAAGATATTATTGACATACCAAAATCCAATTTAATTACTCCCTTGATTCCTCCAGAGGCAGAGAGAAGCTTGCAATTTTCTGACACTATGTTCCATTTTTAATACCGTGAAATAGAAAATACCTCTGAGTAGGCCAGAAATGTTGCATAATTGCTTCTATCTGAGCTACAAACACAACTATAACAATGTATTTTGGCTACCTTGAAAGTTCCTTTGTGGCTTTTTACGTATCAAGTATCCCACCATCAACTACAACACTCACTTAAAAGTTTACTTACTACCGCTTTTTAGAAATATTCTCACATCTAAGAACTTCTACAATTATTGTCAAACAACTTTCTATTATTTTCATTTTTTAAGGGGATAGTTTGAAATGTATCTAAGAAAATGGAAATTACTTAACTATTTTATGCATGGATAGCTCATCTAACTATTCCAGAATTTGTATGTAAACAAGAAAAAAATTCTAAAACTTGTTTTCAGACTGTCAACAAAAGCATGCCTGTTAACTTACATAATTAATAGATTGATAAATCATAATAAAAGGCCTAAATTCACGTACTACAAAATTGACATGAAACAGAGGACGAAAAAACTGAATAGAGCTGGGCCACTAAAACCTTGAAAAAATGATGTCATTTGTGCATCATGCTCCACAGTTCTGACTGGAGCAACATGTGATCCTATATAACACCACAGGAGCCTGACAGCTCAAGGTGCAAGCTATCCTAATTAGAATTCCAATAAAAACAAAAGTTAAAAAAGGTAATCTTGGTTCACAGCCATGGCTCACAGGAAAACACTTTTTGCTCTCCTTGCTCTTTTTGCAGTTTTTCTAATTCTCCTAAACACCTCAAAATTTATGCATTTTCAAGACTGCATGTGTGAAGTCCTACTCCTTTTAAAGTTTACACAAATTAGGCCACTGACATTTGTCACCAGAAATTCCAGATATTCATTATAGGGAGATATTGGATAAGCTGAACAAATTGTCTTCAATTAGTTCATTCCAGCAGCTTGCCCTGCATTGTAATTTTGTGTGCAGTTATGTTTATTTCTCCCGTGTACTGTGAGCCTCTGTTGCAAAATAATCATATGAAGTATTTAAACTGGTATGTTTTAAGGGACAGATTTTTTAATTCTCAGCTACTGAAGATGGAAATCAAATGTGTTTTAAAGTACTCTGAGGGATTTTCCAGCCCTTTTCATAACAGCAGGTTATACATTTACTGGTAGCTAGCAACTGCAAAGGCTTAGTCAGGAATATGTAACATTATTTTGGAAAGTAGTACTGAGTGGCTTTTACGGTTAGTTTAGCTTTCGGTCACTGGTATAATTAAGCTTCTTTAATTTGCATATGTCCTTCTCACTAAGTAGCATGAAGACTGATCTTACAATCTAGGTGTCAAAAGGTCCAAAAGATGCAGTATCCATAACAGTTAAATCAATTAATAAACGTGAAAGAAATATATGCGGTAAAATGATTTAAATCCATCATTTGTATAATACGGGACTACAGAGATTATGTGAACATAACCCTCTGATTTATATTCCAGAAGAAGGAAGACTCTGTGAGAGAAGAATGACTATCCATTGTCAACACCATATACAGAAGACTAAAACGTCAGTGGCATAGATAAGAAAATAAATACTCCTATATAGTGTGAAATTTTTTTTTAGGTGTATATACACATACAGGACCTTAAACACAAAACATTGCAAACCTAAGGAAAGACAGGTTTACACTTCTGTGTGCAATATTAAATTACCCCTCTTTGCATATGGATTATTACATAATTGCTAATTACATGTTCACAAAGTATAAGACTTGTCTCATTCAGTGTAAGAATGCATCTGTTTTGATCAGAGTTCTGCAGTGAAGAAGGCTGATGTTTATAAAACTGCTCACTTCTTGCAGAAGCTGAATGCTGACTGAATATTTAGGGGTTTCGTGGTTCAAAGTATAACCTCAGTTTTACTTAAAGCACTCTCCAAACACTACACTGAAGAGAGAATCATTCAGTTCCTCCTAGAATTTGTGTAATGTCAAATACACTTCTATCTAAATCTCTCATAAACTTTAACTAATGTATTTTTACAATGCCTAGTTTCTACTATCCTCAGCAAAAGCAAAAAATAGCCACTGTTCGGTGTGTTCAATCTGAAACAATTAGGATTTGATTTTCTGGAAACATATGTGTTTCAGTCCCAGTTTTGAGGGGATGGTTGCAAATCATAACACAGACTGTCAGCTTAGCAAAAAATGACAAATACCTAAGTACAGAATCCACTGTCATATAATAATACATGATTTCCCGTTCGTAAGCCCTTACTGGCTACCCCTAATAACCTTCTTGTCCCCAATATGTTTGGAAATAGCTTCCAGGCAGATTATCTCAATCACCTTTCCAGTGACCAAAGTGAGGCTGACCACCCTGTAGTTTACTGGATTCTTCTTCTTGAAGACAGAAGAAACTTTTTTTCTAGTTCTCAGGAACTGCCCCCACTAGCCATGACCTTTCACAGATAATCAAGAGCAGCATTGCAATGACATTCATGGATGCCTCCCATCAGGTCTCAGGAACTTGTATATCTCCACTTTGTTTAGATATTCCCTAACCTGATCTTTCTCCACTGAGGTAAGCCTTTCTCCAGAATTTCCCACTGGTCTCAGGGACCTCAGATTGCTAAAGATGTTAAAGGTCGATCTTACCAGTAAAGATCAAGCCAAAGAAGACCGAGTACCTTGGTCTCTTCCATGTCCCTTGCCATGAGGTCCCCTCACCCCATTCAATGGCAGGCCCACATTTTCCTGCTCTGTCACTGCTGGTAGGAGCCCTTCTTGTTACTCCTTCAAGTCCCTTGCCAGATTAAACTCCAAGTGGGCCTTGGCTTTCCTAACGCCATCCCTGCATGCATGGACAGCATCTCAATATTCTTCCTGGCCCACCTGACCCTGCTTCTACCTCTTGCACACTCCCTTTTAAAGTTTGAGTTTTGTCAGAGGCTCCTCCTGACTTTTGCCGCTTTGGCTTGATTTTCTGTGTATGAGATTGTATATGAGGGTTCTTCAGCTTCGAGGGACTGATTCTTGAAAATTTACCAGTTCTCCTGGGTGCTATGGGATTCTTTCAAGCAGGCACCTGAATAGGCCAAGGTCTGCTCTCTGGCAGTCCAGGATTGTTTTCCAGCTTTTTGTCTTACTCCTACCTCTCAAGAACCTGAACTTCCTGACCGTCACAACCCTGATCCATTATTCCTTGTTTATATGTACGAGGTCTAGCAGTGTGCCTCTCTTCCTCAGCTCCTTGATCACCTGTATCAGCAAGTAAATACACTCCAGTCATCTCCCAGAACGCTCGTGCCCTGCTCTGTTGCCCCTCCAGCAGATACTGGGGCAATTCAAGTCCCCCATGAGGACTAGGTCTGTGAACATGAGGGTTCTTCAACTTCTCTGAAGAAGACCTCATCTACTTTTTCCTCTTTATCTGGCAGTTTGTAGCAGATACCCATCATATCGCATTCTACTTTGGTCTGCCCTCTAACCCTAACCCATAAGCTCTCAGCTGGTTCATCACTTGTCGCTGAGCAGAGCTTCACACCTTCCCATCACAGTCCACTATTTCCTCACTTCCTTGTGAATTGTCAGCTCCATACCCCATCATTCCTAGTCCTGGCTCTCTCCTTGCCAGGTTGGCCAGCTTGTGGCAAAGATGCTTTTGCCCCACCTTGGCATGTGGATTGCATCTTCTCCTAGCAGGCCTTCCTTGAACTCCTTGTCCAACCTCCAATTAAATCATTCTGATACAAAACAATTATTATATTAACACCCAAACAAATTTAAAATAAAATCTAACCATCACTACAGATATACTCTTAGCTGAAAGGCAGTATCTCTATAACATCAAATATCAAGAAAATTAAATTGAAACCATTTTGTAATACTGAAACCGTTCTGCATTTAAATGAGGGCTTTTGATTTTTCTTTGTGAAGTGTCATTATAAGAGAACTTATGAAAACGGTTTTCTTGCTCACAGTGGCTGAGAATGTCAAATTTCTAGTCAGAAGAGACTGCATGGTGAAGTTCTAACCCTTCAGAAATGGATTTTAATGGAAGTGTTGACACAGTGCTAGCTAGACCATCACGAGTACAACGCCAATACATTACTCCCTTCTGGTAACAGACAGTATTGAAGCTGCCCTGTAATTTGCCACAGAACATTTCTATATTAATGTAATGTGACAATGTTATTATGTCTGCTATTTTCTATGCCATAATAGCAGTATTTGTTTTCACAAACATGCCATTACATTCACTAATATGTCTGTACTTAAAGACTGCCCAAGTAAAAACAGATGTAAACTTACAGAAAGCAGATAATCTTTTCTAGATTTGTTCTGGTTTGTTTTGCCAAAGTAATTTCCAGCACTACTCTTACAAAAAAGCTGAATTCCCTAGGAGGATAGCTTTCACTACATAACCTGCTGTTAGAAATAGTTACCATGTTCATGATGTGTGGAGTCGCATGCAGCCATCCATCTGTAAGAATAGCCATTAACTGTCCTTTTAGTACAGTCTTCTATATAATCCCATTTTGTAGAAGCAACTGCTACTGGTCCGGTTTACACTTCTCGGTGTAACATTCTGCCTATCACACCTAAAGAGCACTGTTGCGCTGAATCTCCAAGTGTCCTATCATGTCAAAAGAGAAAGTGATCATCTGTGTGGCATCTTGGGGTCAAAACTTCCCCCGCCTTGTTTATCTTCTAGCAAATAGCAAACTGCACCACATAGAATGTTCCCACCTGTGTCACTATGGAGGCTTACGGTCTACAGGCACTCCCTACTCACTGTAGTGGAGTACTGAGATTTGCAACTAAGTAAAATTTTTGTGGATTAAACTGCAGGTGATCCGAACTACAGTTGTAAAACTGTAGGTGTACCCTTGGCTGGCCCAGGTCATTTTCCGTAGGAGTATATTCCCTAAGCTTCTCCTTCTCCAGCTGACACAGAGAGGACACTCGGACTGGGAAAGAAACACCCTGCCTCACATGGTGGTTATTCTGAGAGAACTTTTAAAAAACTCTTCATTTTAAGCTGTGTGTATTTTCACCTGGAATAATACACTGAACAGCACAGGAGTAATAATTTGCTGTTACAGGAAAGATTAAAGAAACTTCTTGCACACTGTATTAGTAGAAGGTATTATAACACTTTTCAAGAAACTATTCCTTTCATTATTTCCTCCCATCTCTCTGTTTTGAAAATTACAGACCAGAATGATATACCTGAAACATTTACACTGAAAAGCTTAGTAACGATGTACATCAAATCTTCGTGCACTAAGGTTACTACGGGAAACGTGCTGAAAGTATCAACTCAAATGTACCAAGGTAATTTGTGCACATTTATGCAAATTGCAGATAATACAAAACTGGAAGGAGAGGCTGACAGACCAGATGCGTGTGCTGCCATTCAGAGGGATGCTGACAAGCTGGAGAAGTGGCCTGACAAGAACCTTGCAAAGCAAACGAAAATGCCAAATCCTCAACCTGGGGAGGAATAACCCCATGCACCAGGACAGGCTGGGGCCTGATCAGCTGGAAAGCAGCTCTGCAGAAAAGGATCTGGGCATCCTGATAGACACCAAGTGGAACATGATTCAGCAATACGCTCTTGTGGCAAAGTGGCCAACAGCCTCACCGGCTGCATTAGAAAAAACATTGCAGAAAGGTTGAGAGATGTGATCCTTTCTCTCTACTCGGCACTGCTGACATGCACCTGGACTGTTGTCTCCTAGTGCTGGGCTCCCCAGTGTAAGAGCGACATGAGCATACTGGAGTAACTCCAGCAAAGGGCCACAAAGGTGATTAAGGGCTCAAAGCAACTCTCATACGAAGAGAGGCTGAGAGCACACTGACTTTTCAGTCTGGAGAAGAGAAGGCTCAGTGGGGATCCTATCCATGTTTTAAAATACCTGACAGATGGGAGTAAAGACAAATTCTTCTCAGTAGTGCCCAGTGACACAACAAGAGGCAATAGGCACAACCTGAAATACATGAAATCTCATTTAAATATAAGGAATATATTTGTACTGTGAGGGTGAGTGAGCACCAGCACAGGTTGCCCAGAGAGGCTGTGGAGTCTCCACGCTTGATGACATTCAAAACCCACCTGGACACAGCCCTGGACAACCTGTACTAGCTGACTCTGCTCTGAGCAGAGGGGTTGGACTAGACAATCTCCACAGGTCCCCTCTCATGTCAGTCATTTTGTCACTCTGAAATTTCTACTCAAATATGTTCCCTAAGAACTAGTGGAAGAAAACAGCAGGGGGGTGTGGTGGGTTAGCTGTGGAACAAAGTAACAGGGAGGTGCAGTGGGTTAGTCCTGGCTCAGGGCCAAACTCCCACCCAGCTGCCTGCCTGCTCCCCCTGCTCTGACCTTGGTGTTCCCTCTGTTGTCCCTCACTCTTTTTGTTCCATCCTGCTTCACCTGTCCACCACTTTGGTAAGAATGGCACACTTTCTAAGCATGTTTTCACAGAGGTGCCACCAGCTTGGCTGAGGGACTTGGCTGTGCCCTGCGATGGGTCTGCTGGAGCCGGCTGCGCCTGGCACAGGGCAGTCCCAGCCTCTCCTCACTAAGGCCACCCTGCAATCCCCCACTGCCAACACCTGGACATGGATATCCAGCATAGCAAGGATGCAAGTCTCCATAAATCAGGTACTTTGAACTGTTTCTTTTAAGACCACTGACACTTTAAGTGGTCAGTTTTGGGATTTGATAACAAAAAATCTCTACTCATGAGATTTTGATGTCCTTAATACTCCATTTTACATAAAACAGTACATTCAAATGTAAAGTAAGCCAAGAGCCTGTCTGTGTAGCAATACTGGGTTAGAGTTCAGTTTCTCTCTACCAGTATCACTCCACGCGCAATCTGCAGTGGAAACATGCTCACACACCCCGCTCAGGAACTTGCCTACGTTCTTCTGAAGGGGATGCATTTTTCAGCAACGAGCAGCTGCTGAATTCCAGACTTGTCGCTGAGATAATCTTTCTTCACATGAAGGGAATTTGTCTTACTTCAGTGCTGTGGAAGTTTAGCCTGTGGTGTGCAGCCTATACAAGTTACCAAAACCTATAGTAACTTTTCATCACTCCTCTTCCCAAACACAGCAAAAGCAGTTTACGAGCATCTAGACGACACTGAGATTACAACATAATTTCTCCTCCTTTCCCTCACATACACCATTATGACAAATCTCTCTTATTAGATCTGCTTTGCAGATTTTTGGTAACTGAACTCATCTGAGGAGCCAAGATAAAGCAGAAACCAAACCTATTACATTTACCAGACTCTGCATTCTACTACAAAACATCCATATCTAGGATAAACTTATATTTCATCTTTGTGACAGGAGAACATTAAAAAAAAAGATTTATCTGGGAAAAAAGTAAGTATTTTTGGCACCCATGTGCTAAAGGTTCTCTATTACCATCATCAGAAATAGGATGTTGAGAATTATCTGATTGTGTGCAGTGTAGTCCATAATGTTACCATACAAATGAGCCTTCATAGACTGATAAATATCTTTCTTACATAAGTTCATCAGTTTGCCAAATTTATGCAATAGGTGTCACTTGAAGAAATAATTCATAGAATATTCCAGGTCCAGACATCAATTACTACTAAGACAAATTTACAAACAAGTTGCTCCTTTGCTATATGTGGAATATATAACTTCTTATTCACAGGTTTTAGTTACTTTTGGAAGAACTCAAAGATGACAGAAGAACAGAAATAACAACTTAGAACTAAAATAGAAACAAATCATTTTCTCCTGTAGCAGATAGGAGACTGAAATCATGAAAATATATATGTTTAGCAGTATGACTAATCACTCACATTGCTGGGAACGAAAAACTCATACACATAAAGTAAACCCAAACTTTTGCTCAAACTATCAAAAATTATTGGATACTACATTTCATTTCTACCATGACAGCAACTGCAGAGAAACAGACTGAGATGAGTCCTCTCCATAGTCTTCAAACACGGTCCAGAGTAGAAAACGGGAACTTTCATAAAAATAATTAATGTAGCTTTTACATATAATTAATTTTCTAGACTTGTGCGAGATACAATCTGAGCCAAAAGATTTTCAGATTGTAATTATTCTGTTATTTTAGGGTTTGTCCAAGTAGGTACACCTTGTTGTAGAGTGAAGAACCAGAACAAGACATAAAAATCCAAAATGCTTGACTAGACAGTTATACCAACACTTTCTACCATCATTCATTCAGATAAATGTATACAAACAGAAATAAAAATGCTTAGCCTTAAAGAAATTCCCTTTTCATATATAGAATATAAAAATGTACAACATTTGGATGTTTCAAACGTGACAAGTTAAAAAGAAAACCCAGTAGCTCGCTTTAATCAGTTACCATGGAACATTATGGCTCTTGCATTACTATTCCACTTTCACTTCTGCATAATTCTCTTTAGATCAATAAGGCTAGACTGGAATAAAACCAGATTATGATATTGGTGAATCAGGCCCCTTATTTTTTGACACATTTAAGCTTTTCCTGAAAGACCAGATGGTTGGTGATGTTATGTAGTTTTATTCAGATGAAATTTAAAAGAACTAAAATACTCAGCATGCTTTTATTATTGGCATGCTTAGTGTATCACCTAAAGAAATCTATGAAGGGAGATAATGAGCCTTGTCAACTGTTTCACAGTAATTATAGCCCTCATGATATAATGCTACAAAATTGCAATATAGCTTAAGA
>Ga0181612_160602_pt1 | contig 13261 bp, 11 predicted proteins | sample HoacroProtozoa21_FD_119630 | JGI IMG/M metagenome (GOLD analysis project Ga0181612, IMG submission 119630) | Hoatzin crop microbial communities from Cojedes, Venezuel. Combined Assembly of Gp0051906, Gp0051904, Gp0051908
GAGTGGTTTGGGTGGGAAGGGACCTTTAAAGGCCATCTAGCCCAACCCCCTGCAGGGAGCAGGGACAGCTTCCACTGGATCAGGCTGCTCAGAGCCCCGTCCAGCCTGACCTTGGATGTTTCCAGGGATGGGGCATCGACCGCCTCTCAGGGAAACCTGGGCCAGTGTATCACCACCCTCAGTGTAAAAAATTTCTTCCTTACATCCAGTCTAAATCTCCCATCTTTTAGCTTGAAACCATTGCCCCTTGTCCTGTTGCAACAGGCCCTGCTAAAAGCTCTGTCTTCATCTTTCTTATAAGCCCCCTTGAAGTCCTGGCAGGCTGCTCTAAGGTCTGCAATAAGGAGCCTTCTCTTTCTGAGTCCCTTTTGAACACTGGGTGTCCTTTTAGTGTGAAGCCAAGCTAAGAGCTGCCCTTGTACGAATCAGCTCTTGCTTTACAAGAAGCTGCAGCAGCAGCTGTAGGAGCTTGAAGGTGTTTGGCCCTTAGTGCCCTGAAGGGAACTGGCTGGCTGATGGCTGATGGCCATCTCGGTTCACCAGAGCCAACGGTGTACGTTGGCGTGGCCCGCAGACTGGGCAAGGCGGTTTGTTCATCCTTTTCAGTGAGAGTCCTCACAACTTCTGTTGGACTTCCAAATAAATAAATAAAAATATTTCCAGCCTTTGCTTCATAGGGATGTGTCAGCAAGTGGGTTTTCTTCTTGAGCTTGGAATCAGTAGCCAGCAACTGAAAGAGTAAGCAGAGCACGAGCCTGGGAGTGGAGAACAGCAGTGAGGAGTAATGGGAACTGGGCGCTGGAGACACATATCCAGCTAGGAACGATGCCATGAGGCTAATTAGAGGTAAATAATACAGCATGGATTTTGATGTTGATTATACGCCAAGTAGAAATGGCCGGCAGGCTGTTCATTCCTCCAGCATTCCTCCGAGCTTTAGGTGCTGGCTGTCAGGCATGGATCTGTGGAGTTTGAGATGCAGCTATTGCAGAAGCTACGTGAGCAGTAAATTAGGAGTTTCACTTGATTTTACATTTCTGGATGCTAACAGTTACTGCAAACCAAGACCTGAACATGACATTTTCTGGATAGTTAGGAAAGAAGTATAAAGCAAGATGTAAATCTGGTCAGCACAAATTTTTAGGCAGTATTTGTGTTTTACTTCAGGAGGCAATGCAGCCTTTAACACAGCCTCAGCTGAAAACAAAATATCAATATATTCTATTTTAAAAAAAATCAATCTTGATTGTAGTAGATTTAGTGAGAGAAACACTCCTGAAGAGTATTCAAAGAATAAATCTATATGGAACATCTCTTTGTAGAAATAGAAGGATGGAAGCTTATCTAAACGATGATTTTCTGGGGATAGAAGGGTAAAATTAACCGACCAGAACAGCGAATGCAGCAAGTAACTGCAAAAACGCTATGGATAGTTAATAGCAAAGAATGCTAGAGCTTATGGGAGAGATTTTGCAAATCAGTTATTAGAAGACCATTGCTGATGAAAATTAGGGCAAATTTCATCCGGATATTAAATCCGAACTTGGATAAAATTCACAAAGTCCTACTGGCAAAAATCCAGCTATGCATTTCAATAAAAGCATTTGTAAAAAGCAAAAAGCAGTGGCACATTTAATGCTTGGTCTTTGGTGGGAAGAAATTGTGTCGAAAAGCTCTTAGAAGAAGAAGAAATGGGATTTCTGCTCTGGCCAAATGCAGGTCCGTGAAATGCGCCTGGTGAACTTTCAGCTCAGCCGCTGCGTAAAGCCAGGAGCAGAAGCTTTCAGGAGTTGAGCTCTCACGAGCTGTCGTTAAGACGAGCCTCTGGGGTTCCTGCCCTGACTACCTCCGTGTGGGAATGAGCCTCTGGGGATGACATAACGCTGTCGCAGCCCTGGCCAACGCGAGGAGATACGCACGGCTTCACGGGACGTTAGCTGTTAGAAACCTCTGTAGCGCTCAAGTGAAGAAAACCAGTTGAAAATCCACGGCTGAGGAATAATGCTGGCAAGGTCACGGACATTCCGAGGTTTTAATCACCATCATGGGCAAGGATGGGGCAGGGAAGGGTCACGAGCACCTGAACTAGCTACAGCTTCACACCTTACCCAGGATGGTCAGCGCTGGATGGAATAAAATACGTCTCGAAAGAAAGGATCCAGTGCCAAGTGATCTGTTCTCTGGGGAGCAGAGGCTGAATAATGAATCCAGGTAAGCTGGCAGGTTTGCTGAATGTGTCTAGTGAGGGCTGCTGTGGTGGCTGAGCAGATGTGCTTCGAATCAAATTTGGCTCCAAATTACTTTCTGCATCTCGCGCAGCTGGAAGTGTCACCTCTGTGAACCCTAAGTATGTGATCTGGTGTCTAAAAATAGCCTTGAAAGTGTAAAATGCAAAAAGGTAGGAATTTTGCAGTAAGTCTCTGAGTGATGAAGGTGAAAAGAAGAGCCCAAACTCATCACGCTCGTCTGACGTGAGGAGGAAGGTTGTCCACTGCGTGCCAGTCGTGGGATGCTGGAGGGAAGGACGAGAGGTGGAAGGAAATGACCCTCGACCAAAGATTTGCTCCTGTTGAGGCCAGTTGCTGCCATAGTAAGAGGCTGAATGAAGTGGCCAAACAAACAGAAATAATCCGCGTGGAATTGAAAAAGGCATGTTTTTAAAAGCAACTCCTCAGTGCGTATTTACTCAGTAGATTAGACCAGTAATTGTCCCTGGCTTTTGTTTAGTCTGTTGCTGAGGTTTCTGGGGTTGTTAGGAGCGTTAACTGGAGATAGGCAGTAAGCCTGTCTGCTGCGGTTTGAGCGCAGAAGCTTACCGATAATTAATGACGAGAGGGGGGGCGTTAAGTATTAAAAATAAAATAGATTTGCTATTTGCACTGTGATTCTCCCAAGTTATTCTCAAGGAGGCTATTAAAGCTCGACATTTCTTCTTGCTTGTAAGTGTGGGAAGCATATTTTCCCCCTTTTAGTTGTTTTGTGGTTTGCCGTAGGGCTTGCAACTCCGGTCTTGCAACTGCAACCCAGTTGCCCCTGAGTCTGCTGAAGTCGTTTGGAAATCCAGCAAAAAATAGGGAACTCGGACGCTGACGCAGAAGCAGTGCTGGTATTTAGTAAATGTTAAAAAAAAAAAAAAAAGATTATGGAAAACAGCTTCCAGATTCTGTCAGTGCATGTGTACAAAACCAGAAAAATGTATTTACTGTTGTTATCTTTGAAGTATATCTGGATATTAGATGTTGTCTTAATGGCTAGTCATTAAAATTTGTGTTTAAAATGAGTGTGAAACGAGGAATGTTGTGACAGTAAAACCCAGCGTAGTCAGTGGCTGACGTTTGGTGGCCAAGAGGAGAACAGCTCCAGGAGTCAAAGAGCAGCTGTACGAACAGCAAAGAAGTGGAAAGAGAAAGGCCGAATGAGCACACGTGCTAAAAATGAACGACGTACTGTAAAGCAGAGTTTGTCACTTGAAAATGGAGAGAAGCTGAATGTGGATGTGCTGCACGTGTGTGTGTCTCTGTCCCCTCCCTTTAGAGAGGCTTTTGAACCTCCTGGCTCAACAGGTTAGAAAGAAGCAGATAGAGGGACTTGTTCAAACAATGTGAGATTAAGTAGTGGAACTGGCTGCCACAGGTTGTTTATGGCTAAAAGACTCTAAAAGAGCTCCAGAAGTCCAGAATTTGGTCAAGCGTTGGACCAGGCTGCCCAGGGCCGGGGAGGAGTCCCCATCCCTGGAGGGGTTCAAAAACCGTGTGGATGTGGCACTTCAGGACATGGTTTAGTTGGCATGGTGGTACTGGGGTGATGGTTGGACTTCATGATCTTAGAGGTCTTTTCCAGCCGATGATTCAATGATTCTATGATTGTATAAGACAATGAAGAGTTTTAGCAGACAATTAATCTCACGCCAGAGTGACACCACTAGGAAGAATAAAAGGAGCAATGCTATCAGTAAGATTGGGAAAGCAATGCTGTTGATAAAACTGAGAAATGGTAAAGTCATTTGAGATCAGAAGAGGGAGCCAGGTATAGATCCTTCAAGACTGGAGACTGTATGTGATCTGAAAGAAGAAGGATACTTTGGGCAGTCCCTGCATGAGTGCTGATGGACCATCCCAATGCACTGGACAAAAGGCCAGTTCCCCAGTGCCTTGGCGGGCAAACAGGCACCCAGTCTGAAACTGGTAAAATGTAGTAAAGAGCACGTATGAGTGGATGCTTGTGCTTCAGAGTGGTTTTGACTAATAAGAACACAGGTCCTCTTCCCCTTCTGATAGCATCAATTAAATCAGATATAAGGTAATGTTAACCCTAAAAGCCACTTGCGTCAATTGCTGAATTGGAAAGTTAAGTGTTTGCAGAAAAAAAAAAATATTGTACAGTAGAATAATATTTGGCATGTGAAATTTCATGAAGATTGATTATTCTATGGACAGGTTTTGGCTAAAGATGGATATAACACAGTAATCTTCAATGGTAACTAAAAGGCAACTGCTGTGCCCCCGTCATTAAGCTGTAATTCTCACAAAAACTTCAATTAATTGGATTTTTCACCAGAACTTTTTTGTTTGATTTAAAGTACCATGTAGATTCGTTATAGAAACTTCATTTAAATATGGATTTAATTAGAAATGTTTTATAATTTTAATGAGTCTTAAAAGTCTTTTGATGAGCAGTCAGTATAATTATGGTATTTAAAATGATTGGATAAATGCATACTTTATAATTTACCTTCCTCGCAACTGTGTTTTCATGCCGGTTATTTTTAACATGAGGAATTGTTTCATTTCGTGTCAGTTTATCCTCCTCTTCCTTCCACAAAATGTTTTATCTCTGAAATAAAATTAAATATGCATGATACTAGTAGTATTGGATAATATTGTAATAGCACAGTTAAAAATCAATCTAAGGGAGGAAAATTATTTTGGTTTTGTTAGAGAAGTGACTAAATTGATAATTTGTTATCCAGAAGTAAATTACAGACTAGCTCTGTCCTATATGTGTTGTCTCTTTTGTGTTTGAGGAAATTACCTGCAAAATTGCTGCGGAAGACATGTTGCACTAGGTATTGTGCTATCAGCAATCTGCTTCGCTGCCACAACATAAAGAAAGAGAAAGGCTCAGCAAATTTAGGAAAATAAGGAGGTTATAGAACTAGCAGTTAAAAGGGAAAAAAATGGGCTTTTTAATGCATCATGTACTTTATCACACACCCTACATGAAGACCACTAACTGTCTCAGGCTGAGCCTTACAATTCATTGTTCAGAAACAGTACACATGAGCTCCTGCATATCTAATAAGTTGTTGTTACATTGCTTTTTTTTGGTGTATGTGTGTGTTTGGATATATTTTTATTATTAAAGAAAACTGAGCTCATAGTGAGCCGAGTCTTTAATACAGAATATATACGGTAATATTAGTGCAGCCAGCCCAAAGAAGGCAGTCGACAGAGTTTTACATATTGTTTCTCGGGATCAAATCGGTCAAATCTCTTCTGCTGGAGTGCTCCGGAGGGTTGCATTTCCCCACAGTCCCCAGATCTTTATATTTCCTTACTGAATGAGTACTTCAGGGACGAAAATGCTTGGCTATAACGTAACGCATGTCAATTCCCATTCCCTGACCTGATCTCCTTTGGCTCCTAGATCACCGGCCATGAGGTGCCCATGCCTGATCAGCGCAAAGCTTTAGCATCTTACCCAGAAAAATCTATAAAAGAAGGGTAAACACATAACGATACTTGCTTGAAATATTCACCCACATCCAGCGAATTGAGCTCATAGTTCTCAGCTTTATATGGATCTGCATGTGGGTTTCCATCTTGCAGCATTAGCCAGAAGTTAAGAAAAACTGTTTTATGTTAGCAATGCTGACAATTTGTGCAAAAGAGTATGAAAATGTATCCTGTTCTATTAATTTACTGCAGTTCATCCAGCGTCCATCTTTAAAGTGTAAGGAGAAGCTTCACTTGCACTCATGCTTTGCAAGTAGGTATTTGTATAATATCATATGTGCACTGTCATCTTCATATCTCATGTGTGCTGTCATATGGGAAGGTTTAGGATCTTTTAATTTTTGATTATGTCTATTGGACTTGCCTTAGAATTCTTTAAACTTTATTTTGAACATAATTTATTACACAGTCAAATCGCCTGGTTCTCCTGTTTCTGCACAACTTTCCAGCAGGTGCTAATTCCATTTTGCCATGTAATTTAGTAGCACCAAATATAGCTCTGGATGTGTTACTACAACTTTTCTTTTTCCACATTGAAGCACACTTGCAATTTTTAATACCATTTTTCCATGAGCCCATTTAACCGTGGCGCTCTCGGACTTAAAATAATAGTATTTTTGTGAGAAATTGTTATGTGTTTAAATCAAATTGTAGTCCATGATCTCTCATTTCCACAGTTCGTATGTCTGTCTAGTGAACACTGATTTTTGCATGCTTAATGGCTTTATGATCTGCAATACCATATTTGGATGTGGAGAATACTCATCCAGAACCATCACATAATTTTTTTTCGGGCCTAAACAAATGCATCTCTGCTGATTTACATGATTGATAAAAAGCTTCTGTAAACATATATAAGATTAGAATATCAGAATCTGATAATGTCTTCCTTTATTGACTTTCACATGTTTTGACAAAATGTGTTTTTCTGAAAAACTTTTAAACAGTATTAACACCTTCTTAAACTTTTCTGCGAACTCTGTTACTCCTTTTATGTTTTTGTTTCATTCCACTTTCTGTGTACATAGGTCTTATTCTTTTTATCTTCATGCCTTCTTTTTTTGTGATTTCAGCTAGTTCCACGAGGTTATATCATGCTTTCAGTCGAGAAATATTTTCCTCCTTGAGATGACTGCATAATTTACTGTTCCCATTTACTTATCTCTCCATCTACTTAATATATTTCTCCAGGATACTCTTCTAAATCTCTGTTCTAAGGCTTACTTTTTTGTGATTCTTTTATTTATTAACCCCTTACTTTATCTTCAGATATTATGCTGATCTTTAAGCCAGTGTCCAACTTTTGAAATATTTAAAATACTTACTTAAGCACTTACTTATCCCAGTAACGGCCCAGTCTTGGGAGGTCTGTCTGTTGAAGGGATTCCACAAGGAAATCCCCTTGTCCTTCACTGGTGGTGCTGTATTGCGCAGGGAGTGGTTGCACCTCGTTTCTCTGCAAGTGTAAATACTCCTAGTTTATGTATTTTTCAAGATAGCTCTGTCTGCAAATCTAGCAGCTTTGTCGAAGAGAACTGCTTAAGTGTGTCTGTTTCCATGTTTTCTGCCTCTTCCTTCTCCCCATTTTCCTTTATCGCTGATGCTGTCACTTCCATTTTGGCTTCCCACAGCTGCCAGTTCAAGTCACGGAATTTACAGCGATAGTCGTGGATTTGAGGAGGAGAGGAGCTTATTCAGTTACTACAAACATGGGCAAAGCTTACACCAAGCAATATACGTAAACCTTGTCTCTTCTAATTCGGTATGATGTTAGCTTTATGAAACTATTTGAAGGCATTTTACACAGACTCTGTAGTATTTTTTCCTACAGATACTTGCCCGCTTTTAATCTCTTCCATGACACCTGTATCTCCTGGCCTTCTGATAGATTTTCTGTGTGGGTTTTAGGGTATGCAGCTTTACAGTGAAATTTCAAGGCAAGGAATGAAATTCTACACAAATACCCTTTGTTCTCATTATTCATCTTTTCTAAGAGAGATAAGTCAGAGTCTTTTGACAGGAAAATACGTTTGTCTGTTTTCGACAGTACGGCTGTTGGGTTTTAAACACTGATGCACTGGTGTGGACGCATCTGAGAAGCAGAATAGGAATGTTAAAAGATTGGTGGTGAGTGACTACGTAAGGTAGAAGAAGTACGTGTGATGTTTATTTAAATGCGATTTGTATGAGTGTAGGATAAAAATGTGCCAGGCCTGTAGTCATTTTGTGCTTGACCTCTCAAAGGTTCTTACGATCATAAAAATCTTAATGTAGCCATTACAAGCACTTCATCTCTTCCTCTGAAGTGACTTAATCACTAAAAAATGTTGTAAATAGAGAGAAAAGGCATACTTTTACATGGTGCCCACTCTGTCTTCGTGGTTTCAGACATATCTGGGGCTGCTTCAGATATTTCAGAAATGGGAAAAACTGCTGCTTAGGATGAAATAGACATTGCAAATGTTAGCTGCAGCAGATACTGTAGCTTTTATGATCCTAAGGCTCTTTGTAATTTCTAAATCTATCATTCTTATTAAAAATACTGAATAATTAAAACCATTTCGATACATTTTCAACAATTTATTCTTTCAATATTTTATCCTAGAATAAAGGTCACATGATGCTCCACAAATATGGAGTAAGAATGCTGTTTGCCTTGAGCAGAAATATAGAGAGAATTAGAATTTCAAAAAAAGAGAGAAACATTGCACTAACTTTGGCTTCATGGTCTCATTTATTGTAATATCCATCATTTCTTTATTTCTTTGGCAGCTCTTTATGCAGGAATTATTCTTTTTCTGAAAGCAGTGAACTTTGTGCTGATTTCTGATTTTTACAAGTAAAAAGTGCATTGCCTGCAGTTCAGATATGGCAATGAATTCGTACATTTTTTAACTCCTTTGCTACCTCAGATCTATCCTAATGAGGGTTGATCCCATGCTGTTGCCGAGCGTCATGTTCTCTGCGATGTGTAAGCAGCTGCAGAGATGTTAATAGGCTACGGATTCCTGTTTGAAATGCTGAAAATGGCATCAATTGATAGGCATTTTGCCAGATACTGTAGGCTCCACCTCTGTCTACTGTTTTGGGCATCTTCCAAATCTTCGTATGTGATATCTGGATGATCTGTAGATTTTACTGGCTTGATTTCAGTATACTTGGCGGATAAAGGAGAGGAAATTATATTCCTGTCACAAGAAGATTTCTGAGATTTAGCAAATGTTCCCATCCCGCATCAAGATGAAATCCAAACCTTTTAAAGTTCATCATGCAGAGACAAAAAGCCAGGAGCCTGGCAGGTGGGGATTTCACCAATACATGGGAGACCCTTCCTCTGTCACTCTCGCACATCTCCTGTGAGTCATTTGATTTGGAAAGATACAGACCGTCCCACAGCGACACTTTCTTTCTCCTGTGTTAAGGAATTAATAAAATCCTCGCTGAATCGCTGCATTCCAGCCAGACAGAGTGCTGCACACCTTCTTCAATTGTTCTCCCCACATCCCTGACCAAGGCGGCAGAGCAGGGATGTGAGCCTTGGTCCTGGCTGGCAAAGGCCAACCTCTTAAACTGTCTGAAGGTATTTTCTTGATTTCCAGCTTTGAAATGTATTTTCCTCTGGAAAATGATGTAAAAGCGGGTACGCATCTATAAAAAATGTTCAGCAAATTGGTGTTTTCTGCGTCAGTAAAAGTTGTGAACATATGTCTTCATGAGTTTCCTGGTTGCAGATACATATGCACGTAATTCCAAGCAAGTTCCCAGTTCCAACAATCAGTGGGAATAAATATCATTTAGATGATAGCAACAACAAACCTGTGCAGTTCAATCAAATCTACATGTCTCAACCAAGTATTTGCATGGTGTTACTGTTTCCTTACACATCTTTTTCTTCATCCATCTCCTCCCTGCTTTGTGGCTTCCACTCCTGACATCGTATGTCTCTTACATAAGCTGAAAAACTGCCTTTTTGCTTGATCAGTTGAATAATGCCATCCTGAGCTTATGTACCCTACAAAACAATGCCAGCAGAAAGTCTGGCAAGTTATTTGCCAAATGTTAGTCTCACTAGCCTGTTGGGAAATCAATTAAATCTTCACTGGAGGACATACAAAACTGATATTAGATATATTGTGCTCAGATCATTTAAATTTTATCATACTGTATTTATGTTGGGGTTTTTTCGGTTTGTACCACAAGGTTTTGGGTATTGCAACACTAACAGTTTAAGAAAAAACAATTTAATAGGCCAATTCTTTTAGTATTTATATTAAGTAAAGGAAAATTCCTCGGTCATTGCTTGTGTTAATAAAGCCAGTATTATATATTAAATTATTCTACTGGATGAAACTAGAGCCTCATAATCTTTAAAACAATATTTGCACAGTAGTATTTAACTTTCCAAAGAATGGAGGAGTGGAAAAAAGCTACACTAAATATGAGGTATATTAAGACATTTTCATCACGTAGTATTTCTGTTTAATCAATCCCCTAAATAGCAACTATTCTAAATATGTATCTTGAAAAATAGTAAACATTATTTACAGTTAAAAGATTTCCATGTGTATGCGTGTTGAGTAAATTAATCAACATGATATTAAAATTTATTTAATACAAAGCTTTATGACTTTCTAGAGATGCATTCCTCAAGATCAGTTTTACGTACCAGACCTCAGCACGCTGTTCTGTAGAGACACTCTTCTTTGTAATGGATCAAAACCACATGAAATTTGCTTTTGTTTATTCATATTTTTCCAATTAACAACAGTTTAAGGAGTGGACCTGAGCTAAGCAGAGAAAGCAAAGCTGTCTGACAATGTATTCGAGAGAGCTGTGGGGGAATTTCTTCTCGCTCTCTCCCTTATCTTGGCTGCAAGATGTCGGTTTGCATGACTGATTTCCAATATTTCCAGTCCTCTCTTCACTTACCTTTCTCTTCCTAGTGTTGGTGCCTTTCTCATTTCTGAATGTAAATATTAGTTACACTGGTGTAGGCAATATTATCTCGCATGGAGTGAACTGGGGAAAATTACTAGTTTTTCAGTTCCAAACATAAACATGTACTTTCTTTCTTCATTTATTTATTTTGCCTGAACCTCTCTGTAAAGGGTTGCAGTACAGCAAAGACCTAAATGATTAACAATGAAGAACACTGTGGACAGAGATCCTGTTTATGTATCTTCATCTTCCCCTGTATTTGTTTATTCACCTGTTTGCTAGTCTGAAATTGATTTGTTAGGCTATCTAGATTTTTATCTACAGGTTATTTTAGTCTTCTTTGAGATGATATCTCTGCATCAATTGGTTGTTGCATTTTCAGTCTGGCCCTGGTGGTCCTCAGGGAGAGTGAGACAGGGTTATACAACCAGTTATGAAGTTTTGAAAATAAAATCAGAAGCAGCTGCTAGGCTTCCGGGCTTGTTGAATCCAATTTTTTTGTATCTAACAATGGAAACCAGCCAATTTATCCTGGCCTTTCCGCCTCTTATTTTGTTTTATTTTTGGTATATTCTTTCCCACTCTCTACCATTAAAGAATTCATCCTGACTTCAGTATTAGCCATTAATGGTCATGCAGTTTAGTGCACAGTTTCCATACAGTTGCCATTCAAAAATGTACTTCAGGGCTGAAAAAACTTTTGCAGATTTTATTATACTAGACTTCTATTTTCTATAGGAAAAGACATACAGGCACTACTCACATGCCGCTCTTTGTTGGAGGGACCACGTTTACCCTGCGAGTGTGAGACAGGGAAATGAAGTACCGATGGGCAGCACAGATGTCTGATTTTGTCCAGTTTGCTTCAGTATTTCAACTATTACAAAAGTTACCATCCCTTTGATTCTTCTGCACAGGGACAAAGTAATGTAAAGGCAGTGTCCTTCCTCTTCTCGGGGTACAAGTGACTCCCGTGAAGTGGTTAGATGTTCTTCCTACGGGAAGCCAAGGCAGCTTTCGTTCCATAGTAGGAGCACTGCAGAAGACCTGTGACCGCTGCTGTCTGAGTGAGGGAACTTTCCCATAGCGAAGCTGTAAGCTGGGCGGGAGGCCAGGACACCCAGGGAACCTCATCTCCCACGCCACCCACCCTGGGACCCTTCCCTCATCGACTACACCTTCCCAGGGAGCTCTGCTGAAAAGCCTACAGTCACGCCGGCAAATACGCCTGCTGGGAGTCAAATAGGTGCATTCCAGTGGCAGCTGGATTACATCGAAACATACGTAGGTGTCCTTTTAATACCAACAAAAGATATCCATTTTATTTCTCTGTGGCATTGGGAGTATGTTCCCTGTAACGTGGTTTTGCTCATGTACCATGTTGTGATATTCTGTATTGGATAGTTGTCAGCATTTTCCATAAGGCACTCTCTACTTTTAAGATCGTGTGTAAATGTACTGTCTTCAAACATTATTCAGATTGCAAGCTGAAGGTTCAGAATGTGTAAAATGCCAAAATCAAGGTCACCTGAGCAATTTTCATCGGGGCAGGTATGGCCTCCTTCACCTGAGCCAGCACCACACGAAGGTAACCATGGAGCTTGCAGAACGGGCAGCAGCTCGCTCAGTGCTGTCACCAGCATTTATCTGCAACACTCTGTCACGCCACGTAGAAATATCCTGCGATACCATCTTTAGTTACCCGAACGCGCAGTAGTCAGAGCCAGACGCAGCTGCAGCATGCACGAGGAGGGACAACTGTGCCATATGGGACAGTGCTAATGATGGGGCTAAGGCTTCCTTTGGTAAGGCTGCCTGCTAGGAGTTCTGTAGGTGGAAGGAGACATGGTGTTTGTGTGCCGTCTGGGCAGCTCCACCTGGTATGGTGAAATATCGTGGAAGGAGGAGAGGCTGAGAGAGCTAGGGCTGCTCAGCCCGGAGAAAAGAAGGCTCAGCGGGACCTTATCCATGGGTATGAACACCTGATGGAGGGAGTAAAGATGATGGGTCTCTTCTCAGTGGTGCCCAGTAGCAGGACCAGAGGCAATGGGTGCAACAGGAATGCAAGAAATTTCTATCTAAATGTAAGAAAAAACTTTTTTTACTCCAGCAGTGGTCAAACTCTGGACCAGGTTGCCTAAGAAAGTAATAGAGCCTCAGATGGGACATGGAGGCCCTGCTCTACATGAACACCAACCTCAGGTGCTTACAACACTTTTTGCAGATGACACCAAGTTGGGTGGGAGTGTCGATCTGCTCAAGGGAAGGAAGGCTCTGCAGAGGGATCTGGACAGGCTGGATCAATGGGCCAAGCTGATTGTATGAGGTTCAACAAGGCTCAGTGCCAGGTCCTGCCCTTGGGTCACACCAACCCCATGCAATGCTACAGGCTTGGGGAGGAGTGGCTGGAGAGTTGCCCAGTGGAAAAGGACCTGCGGGTGTTGGTCGACAGCCGGCTGAACAGGAGCCAGCAGTGTGCCCAGGTGGCCAAGAAGGCCAACGGCATCCTGGCTTGGATCAGGAATGGTGTGGCCAGCAGGAGCAGGGAGGGGATCGTGCCCCTGTACTGGGCACTGGTGTGGCCGCAC
>Ga0181612_181455_pt1 | contig 13261 bp, 11 predicted proteins | sample HoacroProtozoa21_FD_119630 | JGI IMG/M metagenome (GOLD analysis project Ga0181612, IMG submission 119630) | Hoatzin crop microbial communities from Cojedes, Venezuel. Combined Assembly of Gp0051906, Gp0051904, Gp0051908
AAGAACTTCTTCCCTCTGAGGGTGACAGAGCACTGGAACAGGCTGCCCAGGGAGGTGGTGGAGTCTCCTTCTCTGGAGATATTCAAGACCCACCTGGACAAGGTCCTGTGCAGCCTGCTGTAGGTGACCCTGCTTCAGTCAGGGGGGTTGGACTAGATGACCCACAGATGTCCCTTCCAACCCCTACCATTCTGTGATTCTGTGATTCTATAACCTGACCATATTTTTCTCAAATTCTCTTTAGCTTGTTTCAAAATTGCAGTTGTGAAATTTTATTTTTCATTTCAATTAAAATTCATTTTAATCCAAAAAAAAGTTCCTGCTGATATAGAAAGTTTCCGTTTTGGCTTTGCTTCCTTCTTTATTTCTCTGGCCTTTGCCCCTTTCCTACTGACTCCACAAAAATGGAAACTTTTTTAACTTAGATCCAGCACAACTCCAAACAAAGCATTTCATATGGTTTTCAATCCATATGAATTCACATTTTTCATTGCAAATTGTTTTACCAAATGATCAGAAGGCTCCCAAGGATATTTCAAATGAATTTCACTCTTTTCTCTATGTGTTTCAGTCACATTTTGGGGTGGGGGGGAAATGTCTCTCAGTTCTTCATTCTATTCGTGGGTGAAATCAAGGACCAAAACAAAAAGTTTGAAAAATTCTTCTGCTGTTTAAAAGACAAATCCACTTCTAGTTTTAAGTTAAAGAAAAACATTTATTTGGACATTTATACTTACCTAGGTATAGAAATGCTGCGTTTTCTCCCCAATTTAGAAATTACATGTGACAAGTGTTTTTTCCCTCTCTCCATCTCTTGTCTACCTGCTGCTCCTCCAGACACAGGCCAACGAAGTGGGTCCAGTCCCATCAGCCTCATCGTGCACCCAGGAACACAAAAGTATGCGACAGTGTCTTGGGTCATTGGGACTTGTTGGGAGGAGAAGGACGTGAAGGGTGTAGAAATGCAGCATTAGTGTGAAATAATCCAATAGTGTAGAAATCGCAGAGTGTAGAAACAAATGTTCATCGCAGAACTTCCACACATGGTCAGAAAAACTGCATTTCTCTTATGGTCTCTGACTCCCACACTCCACCAGCTCACACTGGGACCTAACCTCTCGTGGTCTTTGGTACATAGGTTCCTTGTCAACATTTTGCTTTTCTTTGAGGAGAAAGAAGAAAGTGAGGTGTCTGCACCTTTCTCCGTAACATACCAGATTTTGTGACCTGGTGTGCTTCAAAGTGGCAAGAAAAGGAGTATGGCCCACCGAACCGTTGTATTCAGGACTTGCTTGTATGTCTCTCATATTTAGGAATTTCTTGGAGCAACACATTTGCTGACATCACCCTGTCCCTGTGGTAGAGCTGTCCCTGGCATGAAGCCCCCTGTGCAGGGGTAACTGGGACAGGGCAGGAGCTGCAGACCCTTCTGGAGGTGGGGTTCATGTCCCCTTGAGGCAGCAGAAGTTTGTGCTTCTTCTCAGTTGCTTTCTCTCCTGTCCATCTTCCCTCCACTCTGTTTCTCCAACAGATGAGGATGGTCCTCACCAGCTGCATCTCACTGGAGAGAAAAAAAAGGTGGGGACCTTCATCCCTACACTGCAAACCCCTGAGCGACAGCCCAGGGCACGGAGGAGCAGAAGACGGGGCCCAGTCTCCAGCTGCCACCCCAGGATTTATCTCACTTAACATGGCATCCCTAAAAATTAGAGTCTCTGGGTGGACGGTTTGTCTTCTGTAGGCACCTGCCCCGCTTTCTCAGCTGACTTTGAAGGGAGATTATTTGCCAAGAGTGGGATTCAGCACACCTATGTCTAGGTGTCTACACGTAGGCATCTACAGTGAGCTAAGGAGTCAGGTAAGTTGCCCACCCATCTGTGCCCAGCTCCATTTGAGACGCTAAAGGGTATCCTTCCTGGGACAGGGCTGTCTCTTAAGCCACGTCTCATTGGTAGGGTCCTGAAAGAACAACTCTGATGATGTGCCTAACGCTCGGGCAGCTAACTCTGAGACAGTCCCACTCTCATCCTCACTATGTCACATCCCTTCACAGCCAGAGGAGAGGACTTCACTGCAGTCTGCCGTAGTAGTGCCGGTCCCTCCAAAAGGCAGGAGGAGCTGTGTGCTCCTGTGGGTCTCTTGGACAATGTATATACTTTCTTCTTGTGCTTCTCTAGCGTGAGAGGAAGAGCTGGCTCAAACTAGAAAGCACAGCCTTGGCTCTCAGTGCTCCTGCTCCCTGTATAAAGGTTATACAAACAAAGACCAGGGGAATGTTGCCCTCCTGCGAACACTGCTAATTGCCAGCATCTATCAGCTGGAGATAGCTGACATACTCTGCCAGGAGAGATTGCTTCAGCAGCATAAAACAAGCCACTCTTGCTCTTGTTAAAGCATGCAATTTTCTTGTCAAGTGTTCTGTCATTGCTGCAGTCTGACAGACAGGGCTGCCTCTGTTTGCCCAGGCTTACTGCCTCCACACCAAGAAAAGGCCCAACTGAGGGATGTGGGGTAGGATGCCTACAGGAGAGCTCCTCAATCCAAGGAATAGCAAGTGGCAATCTTTGCTGTACACCTCCTGTCACCGCCCTGGGATGGAGGAAAAGAGCCCTGTCCTCAGTTAGGTCTGCAGGTCCAAGCCCTGCTTTGCCAGTGTGACCTCGTGCTCTGTTTTAACGCCAAATCCACAGAAATGCCCCAGTTGCCATTGCCTTCAGGACCCTTTGTGTAGTATGGCCTCATTTCCCCCAGCTCGCTGCTGGGGTCTTCCTTCCAGTTTTCCACTAGAAGAGCTGCGTTTCCCTCTTTTCCCCTATTATGATGCTAATGGGCTGGCAGTGGAAGCAGGGGGCTTTGCCAGCTAGGAGAGGACAGACAGCCCCAGAGAGGGCAGAGCAGAGGGAGCTGGTTTCAGTGTGTCAGCACAGCTAAGCAGAGATGACTGGTGCTCCTGCCAACAGCAGCACAGGATGATGATCAAGGAAAATAGCTCTCATCCCAAAAACAGGTGATGCAGTGTCCCAGAGGGTCTGGGGAAGGAAGGGGTGAGGGGGTCTCTCCTGTCCTTGTGTTCTCCGAGTGCCAGTTTGAGCTCCATTGCATTCACCAGGAAGTTGTGGAAATAATGGGAAACAATGGGAGTCCCAGGCTGTGGACAATAAGTCCTTGAAATAATGGGAGTCCCGGAGTGTGGACAGTGGCTGGGGCACCCTGGGATGGAGACGACTCAGTCACAAAGGGTTTTTGATTATGAACAAAGTACCTGGGGCCAAGCAGTTCCAGGACCACAATGTCTGAAACTCCTCGGAGAAAATCCCAGGTGACAAACCACCAGTGTTTGCAGCACCCTGGCTCCCCAGCTCTGCATGCCCCAGCTCCACATGCCAGCTGCTCCCAGGCTCGAGGGCTGCAGGACCCCACCCTGAGTGGGAAAGCCTCCCAGAGGAGATAACAGTCTCTGAAATTAAGGCTTTACTTTTTTCTTTTTTTATTTTTTTTCATCTCATGGAAAATATTCACAGCTCACCATTGCCTCAGAGCTGAGGTGACCTTGCCCGAGGCCACGTCTCAAGCCAGTGGGGTGGCATGGGCTGCAAGGCTGGGAAGACGGCGCTGCCAAGCCTCCTTTGGAAGCAACGCTTGTCAGTCAGTTTTCCCTTTCAAGCTCTTTTGTTGAAAACCCTTAAAGCATCGAGAAAAAAGCCCTTTCTCACGACAGTTTCTCCAGAGAGCCTGGGAGAGGCAGGAGCTCAGCCCATGGGTGCCAGCAGGCTGCTGGAGGGGGCCACTGTTGCCCATGGCAGGTCCGCGGGCAAGGACCAGCCTTGAGCACTCAGCTGGCATGGGAGATGTCTCAGCACCTACCCAAAAGATTCAGTCTCCCTCTTTTAACACCTCCTGCCCCAGGCTGCGAGGATGTGCGCTTGTCACCCTCTGCTTAACAGGACGAACTTGCTAGGACAGGACCTACAGAAAGTGTCCCCTTTATTTAAGACCTTCCCTGCCTAATTACAATAGGAGGCTTATACTGGTATCCTTGGAAGCCTAATGCTTGACTGCCTTGTTACCAGAGCGGTTGAGTGAGAAGAAGGGCTACTCTCACTATCCTGCTGCAAAATGATCTGATGTTCAAGGTTTGTCTGTTCTGCTATCTTTCTTCTCAATGCTGAAACCTCACTTCTTCTTTCTTGGTCTCAATCAACATTTCAGTGACAAGTTTACTGCTGTGTTGCCTCCCTGCTTCAAGTCCCACATTGCAACACCAGCTGGGACAAGACTCTCCCAAACCTGTGAGATCAAGTACTGCAGGATGCTCAGGCTCAGACTGAGCTCCTTAAACCATCCCAGCTCCACCTGCAGACACTGCGCTTGAATTTAAACCATCCGCAGCCTTGCAGGTCAGAGGCCAAACAGCCTCCATCTCCCCAAGCAGGGTGGCACTTCAAAAGATCCAAGTGACCAGAAAATGCATTCAGGGCTCTGAATTGTTTTATGAAGCGCGTACGATGATGTTGTGCCCCCGTATAAAATTAGGTAGTCAAACTAATGAATCTGCTATAATGTTGGGGAAGTTGCAGGCACTGTTCAGACAGAGAAGCAACCAATACACGCGTTGCGTAAAGTTCCACATCGATTAGAAAGAATAGAGGAGATGCATTTGCCTTTACAAGCACTGAGTAAAACAAAACATGCCTCCACATGGATGAATGACAGCATAGCCTGATGCCAGCATGCGAGGCAGTGAACTGCATCCCTTTCCGTGTGTAAGGATACGGAGGGTGCTCTCGCCAACATTTCTTTCGGTTTCAGGCTGCTTAGCGAGGGTAGAGCAAAACCCAACAGTAATTAATGAGTTGTTGCAACCTGCCCTTTTTGCTGCAGTGATTTCCTGTTTGTGTAAACAGGAAAAGCCGTGTAACTTGGCAAGGACTAGAAGTGATAATGCTGAAGAGTGATCAGACAGGCAACTATGAAACCACCATGGTGTCTGCTGAGGAAAACCTACAAGCTGTCAAGAAAGCTGCTGGACGTTTCGCGATATGATCTATCAATTATCTGAGATGAATGCCTGTATTTATAGATGGATTTTTATTTTTTTCCATTGTGATTCCATAACCTCTCAATCTTACAGTAAGCCACCTGGCCAGTGTGAATACACAGGTTAATTTCAAGGTAATATATTATTCTATATAATAAAAACAAGTTGTCTGGTTGTTTTTAGTGAAGTTGTCTAAGCCTATTCCCGTGGGCTCCCCGCCTCCCAGGGCGAAATTGCAATCTGCTCTGTTTCATCATCACTTTTGTGGCATTTCCTACTGAGATGAGTGGCACCAAGACAATTTCCAGACATGGTTATTTGTTCTCCTTGACCTGAGTAACTGCTGTTTTCTAAGCCATTTGCAGTGTCAGTCCTGAGATTTGACACTTGGACTTCTCCAGTTGGGGATTAAAATGTTGTATCTTTCCTTCAGGCTCCCTATTATTTTTTGGGAGGCAGTTACAATGGATCTGTTCCACAAAGGATTTGTTCACTACCAACGCATAATTCTGCAAATAAGGCCAATTGCACCAATTTCAGATAACTTGATAAGTCTGTTTACAATAAGCTAAAAACATTTTCGTGGACCTCCAATCCTGATTTGGTACAGAGTGTTCAACAATAACTACTTCTAAGTTTGTCTTTTTCCCCGTGCCTGAGGAAGATTTAACACACTGTTCCCAGCTGTGCCTACAACCTGCACAGGCAGACTGAGAACAGCTTACACCTCGAAATATTTCCCTCCTTTGAATTCTGTCCATTGTCTATTTGTCAGTTCCCCTCCCAAAGTAAACAGTTCCATGAAAATTTAAGCAATCTTAAATGTGTTGTTCACAGTGACCTCATGTCTTACAAACAGATGAACACAGAGCTCATTGGGCAATAGTTTCCTATTGTTCATGTACAATCTCACCCTAAAAATGGGATGCGTGCCCCTGAAGCCACCTTCTATTGTGGGTGAGCAATGTGTTGTCCTTCTTTAAGCAGCTGTCATCTGTAAGCTCAAGAATAAACTGAGACGATTTGAGCGGTTCAGGTCACCAACTCTGCTAGGTTACCAGAAGGAGTCCCACAGCCTGGAGAAGGCACTAACAGAATGATCTGAAAGTGAGCCTGGAGCGATTTTGAAACCTTGCCCCACCTGGGAGGCTGTTGAGCCATCCTTGCTCTCTAGGGAAGCACTTCTGTGTTCCTGGTCATATTGTTCCCCAGCTGAGGCCTCTGAAGTGCCAGAAAAAAGCCTTTTGCATAACAGATAAGGCTCTCTTATCGCTGCTGCTCTGTTGACCACTCTTTAGGTCTGTATCCCATGGAAGATCCACTCCTCTATTCCATGCTTTGCAGAGGAGGCTTTTGAGTCAGGCAGAGTAGGACAGATCCCCTGAAGGAACAGTGTCGTGAATCAGAAGATTTTGTTGACTTAGTCATTAAAAAAGATTTCCCGAGGGCAAAATCACGGTCCAAAAAGAACATCAGGAGAGCAACGGTCTTCCCCCCAATTTCATCTCCCATTTTCATCCAAAGATACTGTCTCAGTTCACCAAGACCATGGTGGAGGAGCAGAGAAAGGTGGGGAAATCTCCCTGTGTTGTTGCCAGCACAAAAATTCCTGCCAGCGCTTCTTGTCACCACTTCCTTCCTAATCCCCACCTTTCTCCTCCTCTCTGTTCTTGGGGAGGCTGTCTTGTGTTTGCAAATGCCAAGGAAGCTCAGCCTCAAAGGAAAAGAGAAATAAGCACAATTCTTCATGCCGGCAGCCTCTGAAGGCAAACTTGGCATGGCACAGATGGCCTGCGGCAGGAGGTGAGCCGAAAGTGAACGTCTCGGTGCTGCGGCACGTCGGCGCATTGAACTGGGAGGCGTTTGGCTTCGGGTCAGGAGACGAGCTTTCCCGGCACTGTTTGAACAAACACACCTACCCAGCGCCAGGTGTGCTCCCTCATAAACACTTCCGCTGGATGCACCCTGACAGTCGCCAGCTTGATTGACAGCCCTGCTACAGCCAGCAGCACCCGGCAGGGTTTGATGGAGCTGATAAGGATTGCCGGGCGTTTCACCAAAGCGTAAGGAAAAAGCCGAAGTGAGTCAGCAGAAAGGTACGATTCCACATAGGGCCTCTGGACATATTTGTTGGACTCTCACCCACCGAATGAGTAGGAGTGTTTTCTTATTGCCTCTAATGAGTTTTGGATCAAGGTTTTATCACAAGGAAAAAAAAATAAAGAATGTCAATTATAAAACACTCTTCTCCCCCTACCTTCATTTTTTGACATGATTTAAGAGTGCCCAAGGGAAAAACATATAATCCAAAACCCATTTTGGATTTGTATTTTAGGAACATACAGGGAAGTTATGAGGTGCGGCATGTTTCGAGCTTCTAGCAATGCAAAGGCAGATTTTCAAAGGCAGAATGAAGCTGAGCACATTAATTCCTTTAGCCAGTGCAGGAGGAATACCTGCATATCCTATGCACCTCTATATGGAGTCAACAAGATGTAAGAGAAAGTAAAGCCATTATCCCACAATATGCATGAGAACACACTTACAACACAGATCTGTCAATGGCAATTACTTAATTCTGTGGAAGGTACTCCAGAGAAATTTCAACACAGCAGTATCAAGGATGGCAAGAAGCTGTCACATGCTTGCAATTTCAGTGCACCCAAAATGATTGTGATAAATGAATTTCAAATATAGCCATCTGGTATAACTACATGCCCTAAACAAATGACTCGATGTGCTCCCGAAACAGCAAGGTCAGCCGCCTGTTGGGTGCTGCAAAGTTTTACGATGTAAAGAAAATTGAAAACAAAAGCACACTGGAGATCAAAGATGACCCTGAGGTTGATGGACTCTAGCATCCATACGAAACAGGGCTCCAAGGGACCTGGAGGGGTCATCTGATCCATCTGCTTTCACCAGTACAGGGTCTGTCTCCCCTGCACTGCCCTGCAAGGACTGCAGAGAAGAAACCCCTTGAAACACTTTGCAGTCATTCAGTGACAAAGAGCTCTTTTTTCCTCCTGTAAGATTGCTTTTAGGAATACAACACTCCAGATCCCAAAGGATTCCTGGCTGTGTGTGCAAAGATGAAGCTCTGTGAGGAGAGGAGGCTGCCACACTCGAGTTGTTCATCTAGCCCATCTGCATCAGGAGTGCATTCCGCTTTCCACCCAAGAACACAGGAGACAGAGAGGAACACCACCATTGACCCCAGGTCAGGGTGGAAAGATCAAGCGAGGTAAGCAAAAGATAAGATGACAAACACTAAAGACACTGACGTGTTGCTATTGGAATGGTGGAATTATTTAGGAATTCACAGTGACACAGCAACATCAGTTGAAATGAGAAGACATAATTTTTGCTGGGCCCAATTTAAAGCTGTGGATGAGGAATTCTGCTGTTGATCTCAGCTGGGTTTGCGTGAAGCCCTCCACAAATGTCCTGAGCTTAGGTCAGCAGGGGAAGTCCAGCTGCAAGAGACTGAGATCAGTATGACAAAGAGTGTTAGTTACAACAAGTAACTAACTAAAGTGCCACATCTTTTCCGTCCTAAACTTCAGTGGTTCTGGTCTCACTACCAGGCTGTAGCCTGCAAGCTGGAAAACATTTGTGTATTAGCATAATTTTAGCAACAGACTTCATATGATGGCCCAGAACAGGAGCAGAGCAAATGAAAGCCTCGCTGAAACTGGGGGCAAAGAACCCATTGACTTGTCTAGCATCTATCTGAGGCTACGGTCCATCCCCAGATGTGGGATCCCACAGCTCCTCCTGGACTAATGCAGATAATCCCCCCTCACCATTTTTATTATTTCTGTTATTTTTCTTCCACACTGACACATGCCATATTGACAAAGAGCTAAGGAGTGTATATTTTTAAATGCCCTGTAGGGATAGGCTATATTTTTATGCAGCGTTTATGTGGTTTGGATCAAAAATCAATGAGACAAGTGGTTTTGAAATCAGAAAAATTACTATGTTGCCTTAAAAAGTGTATCTTTCACTTCTTTAAAAATGTGCTTGTTTCTCTTTATTGTTTTCCTTTTTTTCTCTTCTGGGGGTATAAGAAGAATTGACTTGAGATTTCTAGCCAATATAAAGATATATTGTCCCATAAGGAGAACTCTTTTCTTGTTTTTTTCCTTGGTCTATATTTGCCTTCTGGGTCAATATGGATGAGCACTGACTTCAACCACTAGTCAGTACGGTTTTACGCTGGCAACTCACTATAATATGCTTTGAATTAAGTTACTGCAGCATGGTTTTTTGTCCCCCCACAGTGCAAATTCAGGGGGAGGTGTGGGTAAATCAGAAAAATGGAGTTAGAATCTGAAATCACTTCAAAAACTAATGAAAATACTTCACGTCAGAAACAACCTCAAATTACTTCATTATGTGTTGACTCTTTTGCAGGCAATTGGACCTATCATTGAACGGCCTTAGAAGTAAGTAAGGGACATGAAGCACTGTTCTGGGAGAGTGCAATCGTAATGCAGCCCTGTAAAGGAAGATATTCCCTATGTCTTGGCATCACCTACTGGCATCACATGTAACGTCAGGGTGGGGGCAGTGCCAGGTTCAAGTTTTCCCCTTTCCTCTGCAGAAAGGTGGGGCAGAGGTGCAGGTAGGGACCTGATTGCTCTGTGGTTGGCATTTTCGCATTAACACTGGGGGAACGCAGCGCAACCCAGGGGCAGGTCAGCAGATTATGCTGAACGAGGCAGCTGGGACTGGAACTAAAGGTCTTACATCTTCTGGCTTGTGGGAAGAGGACTGGTGTGAAGTGGATGTATGGTGACTCCAAAGGCTACGATACAGGTGCCCGCAGAGGCACAGCTCTAGGCTTGCTGACCCGTGTAGACATCCTAGTCCTGTGGTCCAGAGTCATCATCACTATAATGCAATTCACGATCTGTGTTTCACTGATCTTGCAGTACAGTCTGGATCAGAAGGTACTCTCAGGATGGTGAGAGCATCCTTGCCATCAGGTGTTCTCTAGTAGTGAATCAAGCTCAAAAGCCCATGACAGTAGGTAAATAGAACAAAAGTTGGGATTTTGTTAATATCAGCTTTTTATGTTTGTGCCTTTAGGCACTTTTTGGTTACTTTTATCAAGATTTTTCTCAGTAAACCTAGACATTATTTCAATGAAAGTTGAGATTTTCATGTAATTGTTTGCCCCGCCTTTGCTGAAGCTTTGAAGGAATCACTGAATGTTGCATGATTCATAAGAAAGGCACCAGAGCTGGCAACACCAGAACTTCAGACGCATGAATCTCGCTATCAAATATATGGGATTTATCAACAAGCTCAGGGCACAACAAGCAGTGACAGAGCATGAAAAGCAGGAGCTGGGGGTGAAAGCGGACTCACAACACAAAATCCAGGGAGAAGAGAAATAAAATGACACAAACACCCTGTTGGTGGTTATAAACACGCAGTAATCACTGCCATTAGCATCATAACAGTTTCCAGCCCCAGGAGGATGGAAGCGCTTGCTAGCCCAATACATTTCTCCCAAAAACTTCAGCCTGCTCCTGCCAAACACCCCTGGCTATACATGGCCCCTGAAAAGATACAATCAGAACAGGCCCTTATTGTATCCTAGGGCTGAAAGGCCAGCTCCTGCTTGAGAGATGAAAAGCAATTAATCTTGAATGACTGTTTGTGCAGTAACTCTCCCCCTTCCCACCTCCTGGCCATGATAAGTGGCTTTGTGCTGAGTGGACAGGAGCACCTTTCACGCAGCCCATCAGCTCCTGAGTCCCTTCTGACAGCTCTTGGACCAGGAAAAAGAGTCATTTAGTATTAAATTTGCGGAAGCTGCATGGTGTTTGCCTTCCCTCTCAGTGGGAAGAGTGGGAGCATGATGGTAAGGGTCTGGCAGCAGCTGCTAATGCTGGTGAAGGCCTCTGCCTCTGCCGCTGGCACGACCAGCAAAGTATGCCAATTCTTGCAGGGAAGGGCTTCTGGCTCCTTTTCAAGCCCCTGCTATTGCTGACGGTGTTTCAGACACCAAAGCAATCATTGAGACAGACAGCCAGAGCTCACATCAGCGCGTTTCCCTCTGTGTGTGTGTGTGTGCATTTATATTTTGGCATTAACTGTACTTGTTCTCACCTGGGGCCAAAAACTGACTATAGACACACATGCACAAACAGATGCTCAGTGAAGGATCTTGTAGTCTCAGATGAGATAGAATAATAAACCTCTCTCCAAACACAAACTGGTCCTCTGAGCCCCTCATCATCATGCACTACTTTCTACATTGTGAATGCTGCTGTTTATATCCTGTTTTGGCCGGAGGAATCATTGTCAGCCCAGACCTAAGCCGCTCTTTCATTCTGCTCCAGGATCAGAGGTGAAATTCCCTTTCTGTGTAAATCTCTGGATCCATGTCACCTTTGCTTGGGATCTCAGGTGTTTGGGGACACAGGGGCGGACTCATCCCAACGTGTGACACCAGTCTGGCCTCTTGGTGTCCAGAAATAGACTTTCATAAAGCAAGAAAGGGAACTGCATTGAAAGTATACCTTTAAGACTTTTATCTTCATCACCCTGTTTCTAAGGTTTTGGCCAAGGAATGAAAGAAAGCTGCAACTGGCTCCTGCTTGTCTCACACCTGGGAGCAAGAAACCCACTTAGGGCTAGTATTTCAGAGCTCAGATTTTTCAAAAATATTTCTCTTTTTCTGAATTATCTTCCTTTTATTGTAGGGCAAAGGAGTCCAGGAAGGCTGGACACTCTTCAAGGAAGAAGTCTTAAAGACGTAGGAGCAGGCTGTTCCCATGTGTCAAAAGACGAGCTGGCAGGAAGAAGACCAGCCTGGCTGAACAGAGAGCTTTGGCTCAGGAAAAAAAGGAGCATTTATGTCCTTTGGAAGAAGGAGCAGGCCACTCTGGAGGACTACAAGGATATCAGGAGGTTATGCAGCAAGAAAGTTAGAAGAGCCGAAGCCCTGGCTTCTGCCGTAAAAGACATTAAAAAGCTTCTGTAAATACTTTATCAACAAAAGGAGGGCAAAGGAGAATCTCCATCCTTTATTAGCTGCAGGGGGAAAATTTGTGACAAAGGAAGAGAAAAAGGCTAAAGTACTTAATGCCTTCTTTGCCTCAGTCTCTAACAGTAAGGGAAGTTGTTCTCCAGACACCCAGGCCTCCAAGCAGGAAGAGATGGATGGGGAGAAGAAAGAAACCCCCAAAAGCCAAGGGAAAAGGGTCAGTGACCTGCTACGCCGCATAGACATGCACAGGTCTATGGGGCTGGATGGGATCCACCAAAGGACACTATAGAGGCTGGCAGATGTGCTCACCAAGCCACTTTCCATCATTTATCAGCATTCCTGGCAAACCAGGGAGGTCCCAGCTGACTGAAAGTTAGCTAATGTGACACACTTCTACAAGAAGAGCCAGAAGGAGGATCTTGGGAACTACAGGCCTGTCAGTCTGACCTTGGTGCTGGGAAAGGTTATGGAGCAGATCACCTTGAGTGCCACCATGTGGCACGCACAGGACAGCCAAGTGATCAGGCCCAGTCAGCATCGGGTTATGAAAGGCAGGACCTCCTTGACTAAGCTGACCTCCTTCTATGACAAGGTGACCCACTTAGTGGATGAAAGAAAGGCTGTGGATGTTGTCTACCTAGACTTTAGCAAATCCTTTGACACAGTTTCCCACAGCATCCTCCTGGAGAAACTAGCTACTCAAGGCTTGGATGTGTGTACACTTCGCTGGTTAAAAAACTGGCTGGATGGCCACACCCAAAGAGTTGTGGTGATTGGAGTTAAATCCAGTTGGCGGCCAGTCAGGAGTGGTATCCCCCAGGGCTCAGCATTGGGGCCAGTTCTGTTTAACATCTTTATCAACAATCTGGATGAAGGGATTGAGTGCTCCCTCAGTAAGTTTGCAGATGACACCAAATTGGGCATCAGTGTTGATCTGCTCAAGGGTAGGAAGGCTCTGCAGAGGGATCTGAACAGGCTGAATCAATGGGCCAAGGCCAGCTGTAGGAGGTTCAATAGCACTCAGTGCTGGGTCCTGCACTTGGGTCACAACAACCCCATGCTACACCACAGGCTTGGGGAAGAGTGACTGGGAAGATGCCCGGTGGTAAAGGACCTGGGGGTGTTGGTCAACAGACAGAAGAACATGAGCCGGCAGTGTGCCCAGGTGGCCAAGAAGGCCAACGGCATCCTGGTTTGTATCAGGAAGAGTGTGGCCA
>Ga0181612_110045_pt1 | contig 13259 bp, 6 predicted proteins | sample HoacroProtozoa21_FD_119630 | JGI IMG/M metagenome (GOLD analysis project Ga0181612, IMG submission 119630) | Hoatzin crop microbial communities from Cojedes, Venezuel. Combined Assembly of Gp0051906, Gp0051904, Gp0051908
CTCCCATGTTATTAAAAAAAAAAAAAGAAAAAAGAAAAAAAGGACAGGATTGAATGATAAATGAAGTCATAATTCTAAAAGTTAAAGTTTCATTAAATATAGTTCTGTTACTAAATGACAGCATATAAGGACCAAGCATGTCAGCCATTAAAGTCACATGTGTGTTCCTGCCATTTTAAAATGTTAACTTTTCACAATTCTTTCGTAATACAATGACTAAAAAGACACATCTTCCAACAAAAGCTGTATGTTGTTCTGGGTTTCTTTTTAAATTTCCTGCAGAATGACAGGGCATCACTCACTGATTTCCATCTCTAACCCAGACCCCGACATAACTGCATCCCCTCTCAGTCTGAAGTCATCTGTAAAGTTAACAAGCAACCCTGTATTTCATCAGTAAAACTGCAAATCAAAGTACTAGGCAGTGCCAAAGAGGGCTCTCTGCAAGCCATACTTAATAACTTCTTTTATTTTAATGGTGACTCTTGGACAAATGCTCCAAACATGGTTTTACATCTAGTTTTATGTCCATTGTGTCAAGACTCTCTTCTGAGGCTACCCACAATGTCATGCAAAACAGTGTCAAAAGCCCTACAATAACGCAAAATACAACATCTGCTATTTCTTTCCATTCTGTAAGGCTTTACCTGAGCAGGAAATCGCATTGATTTGACACTTTTGTTCTTTATACTTCTCTGTAGATCATAATTTGTTTTCCTGTCTCCTCCAGGCATTTAGAAACATTTTACTGATCTTGATATTTTTCTAGAAATTTACATTAAGTTGAAAGGGCTGCAATTCCCAGGCCCTCCTCCCCTCATCCTTCCCTTCTTTCTTAAAAGCAGGCACTCTGTTTATGCTTTTCCAGCTGCCTGAAACCTTTCAGTCTAGTAATTTAAGAATCACCTGTGTAAGCAGGAGAAATGAGACAGTTCAATCTGGAGAGCTCCACGACAGAGGACAAGTTCCAGTCTTTAGGGGAATACTTGGCTGTTTCATTAGAGAGGGGTAGATTGGAAGAGGCAGTGAAGTTAAAAGGTACCTGCAGCCTTGTCCACTTCCTAGCCAGTGCATGTGAACAACACCCAGATAATATCTGGGTATTTTCCTTCTGCCGTAAATACTGTAAAATACTTTAGGGAGATCAATCAAAAATTAACTATGCAGACCCTCTGCAGCATCTGCTTTCTCCCTTGAGAAATGGCTATGCAAAGAACTAGCATATCAAAGCACTCTGGATCTGTAACAGAATTGGTTACAATCACTTTGATAATGGCTTAATGAAGCTTTCCAAGAAAGCCAGCATCGCAGCATCTCCACCATTCCATCCTCATTGTTGCCCTGTGCAGAAAGCTTTTATCAGAAGTTATCTCTTTTCCTCAATTAAGCCATTCAAAAACATGGACATAAGGAGAATGAGTCTTCCCTGCTAATAATATGTTTCGGGTTAGTATCTTCCTACCCTGCAATACAGGCCTTTTGTCTTCATTAAGGATTTAGATTGGGAAATACGTTCTTAGTCAAATCAGAAAAAAAAATACAGCCCACGCTTCTGTGGCAGACCATGTGCATGGCAGCAGGAGGTAAAGCACACTGGAGGCGAGCAGCAGTGGGAGAAATGAAATGGGAATCGGCTCTTGGTATTTAGAAGTCACAATCTGAAATGCAACCAGTTGACTCTTCTAGCTGCTTCTCTCACCAGCCCCAGCACCCATAGCTCCAAGTGATGCAGCCTAAGTTCCAAGACTAGAAACTGTGTGGCCATCTACAAACCACAATTCCGTGCATAGCAAGTGTTGGCTCCACCATGAATCCCATTCCCCTATCCTGATTCCTCTTGTCCACTGATGGAGCAGAAGAATGCATTTCAGGGGGCTGTACCACATAGCCCCTGAATGAAATGCCGGAGACACCCTATAGCTTACCTCCCATGCTGTTTCAAATCGTCTACAAATGAACTACCCTTCAGAAAACTCTGTGTATGCACCTTCCTTTGCCTCTTATCACAAATTGAGAGGCTGGATGTCCTGATCCTGGCATGCTTTTGTGCCCAAAGACAAATTCATATGGTGGTTGTACTGGTACTATTACAGCGTGAAGGGGATCATATGTAAGACGACCTACGCAATGAAGCAACAGTTTCCATGTAAGGATTCTATTTGTTCAAGTGGGGCTGGAAGGAGTGCTGTCATTCACACAAAAGATACTGATAGCAAAGAAAGACTGTATGTAGATAAAGGTAGGCATCTTCAAACTAATTTAAAATTTTTAAAAAAATTGTCTCTTAAAATTTAGTCATAACTACATGATCTACACATTTTAATGTGCAGGACTGGATATGAGAACCTCTTTTGTATCACTGCACCTATCTCACGTGCAGTTGGTATTTAAAGAAAATTATGTAGAAGACTGCAACACTTTGAATATATCAACACACGTATTTGGAGGCCTCCATTTCTTGGTTAAAGACTGGATTTCATTTGCCTCTTCCCCCCATCAAGTTGCTAGTTAAAACATGGCTGGCAATTTCAAATAATAGCTTCAGAGCATATCAGGATTACGGTTTTGCACATTGTAAGCTAAATAAATCCTGACTTAGGGAACAAAAAAGGAGTATCATGTTGACCAGTTCTAGTGCCTGTTAAAAGGCAGACAAGAGGGAAATGCCAGAAATATGCCAAAATATTCAGAAATATAAAGGTATTTGAGTTTTAAAAGTTAGCAATAGGTTTAGCCTCAGTTTTCTCAGGCAAAAATAATGTAAACCTTCCCTTGACTTCCACATCACAGAACAGCATCAGGCCCAGATATTGCAGAACTTATTGCAAAAGAAGAAAATCCCAAACCCTGCCTTTTCTAGTCCACCTCCCTACCAAAGCAAGGTTGTACATTTTTTTTAGTGCTTTCTGAAGTCTAATTTTAGGTGTCCTAAATAATGTGGCTTGTCTTATTTCCCTTGGGAAGCTCTTTCACAGTCAAATAACTCTCGTAGTACGGATTGCTTGACACTCAGCCTAATTTCTCCTCTTCTTAGTTTGATCCCATTTGCACTCCACTGCAGATGATTCTACCTTGCACCAAGCAAAATAATTTCTCCTACCTCTCAGCATCAGCTTTGTGAAATGTAAGAATTATAATTCAGAAGCACATTTACAAGGACTAATTATACTTTTTGAGCTGGTTTACTTCTCACAAGTCGTCCCATCAGTCAGTGAACATTATTACTGTTCTCTGATCTCAAAACAATTGGTCTTTTTTTGTCCTCTTGCGAAGGGTAATTCTAGAACTGGTAATTTTAAGTGTCACAGGCTGTTCCTTGCTTCTTCTCCCTGTGCTTGCTGGAATAGCAGCTGGGTTTAAGTAAAAACAGCAGCGCAGTTCTCAATGTAGAACTCAAGTGCCAAATTTCTGAAGGCCCAAATAAAGTCTTCACCCAGACTTCCATTTTGAAGCGTCAGACAAGACAGAGTAGATGCAGATCTTTCTTCTTCGTGGACAGCTCGCTCAGTCCTGTGCTGGATTCACCTGTGGGAAACCCAAAACCTCTGCCTAAGCTTTTATGTAGTTCTGGTCTCACCTTGCCCAGCCACCAGATGCACACAAGCTCTGATCCAAGCGCTTCACAAAGGTCTCCTTCTAAAGAGTCACTGCCACAGTGCTGGGCTCACACTGTGACAAAGCCCTGCCGGGAGCACAGAGCCACACTAAGAAACAACACGGTCTTTGGACCGCAGCTGGCACATCTCCTGCCACCCTGACGCCCAGCAGGACCACCACAGGTCTGTCTGCAAAGGCTACACTAAAACACCTTCACCCATCATGGAAAGGCAAGGCATGGAACAGCTGTGCCTTCCATCTGGAACGACGTCTATAAGGGGAACGGACACAGGAAAAAATCACAACTATTTAAATGCACATAATATGCATTTACATACAAAATTATTTCTTAACTAGTAGCATTTCTTTTTTCTTTTATATGGCTATAGTCCTTAGGTCTTTAGGTGGTATATTCATTACTGTATAACAACAGAGTTGGAAATGAAAATGCATCCCTTTTAATCAATTTGGAGAAAGGACTGCAAAATAACTGATTAATTATTACTGGATTTGCAGTCATTAAAACCACACACACTGAGGTAGGTAATTCAGCTTTGGGCAAATGTACAGATTCTTTTCCTTCAAAGGGAAGGCTGGAGTAGCTATTTCACATGTGTGCAAGAAAGCTTATCTGCTATATTGGTCTTATTTTCTTGATGAAAAACTGAAGAATAAAAGTAGACCCCAAACTCTGTTTTTAACTTTTAATCATCTTTTACAGAATCAAATATGATTTATGAGTTATAGCTTTTAAATCCTTATATTTTAACAGAAAACTAGAAGAATTTTTATATCACACAGGAGAAACAGCATTAATAAGCACCTGCTTTACTTTCATCATTTGAAAAGTAGACAATGAGCCTAATTGTGCCCCCATTTGCTCCTGTCAAACATCACTGAAGAACAGCTGAACTCACTGGTACAAGCACACTGCAGATCTTTTAAAGACAGTACAACACATGTAGAGGCAGAGAAGAGAACAAAAACAGATAAGAGCAGACACGTGTTACACAGATCAGTTTTTCTGCTGTCACTATCACACAACTGGAAATGACTTGGAAAAAACTTCTTTTTGGAACGAAGCAGTTTAGATTTTAGTTATAACAGAATCAAATCATGTAATTGTTAAGCACCACATGCTACATTTCTTTCTACCATTTTCAGTGTGAATGACTTTTTGTGTTTAGAGAACAGAACAAGGAAGAATCAAGGTATAGCCTCTGAGTAGCCTCGCAGTCTTTATCCCCCCTGCAAAAATAATCCCATCCGCAAAATACTTGACAGTCTTTGCTGTATTTGAGAAATTTAAGACCAGAAGCGTGAAACTGTTACAATCTCCTTTTACAGCTCATGAGAAACACAAAACGCTCATATACATACCCACCTTACTATATACATATTTTAAGACATTCACAGGTACATTCCTACAGCTGACTAATAAAACTCTAGCCTTTCTCCATTTCCTAACAGAAGGTAGCTGAACTGTATACAGCTTATGAGACAAATTTCTGCCCTCAGCCATCATTTATATCACTGCAACTAAAGGCAGAATCCAGCTTTTTCAGTTCCATTGAAACATACAAATCTTGGGGGCTCTTCCTCATTTAATATCGAATAAAACACTCTTAAGCAGCATTCGCCTACATAGGGTCTGTGGGATTGTTTCCCAGCACATGACAGCATCCTGTGTTTAAGCCAAGGAACGTAAGTTCTCCTCAGCTTGGAGTATTTCCACCAGGATTGATCCAGCTAAAGGCTGCATCCCCTTTCTGTGTGAAAAAACAGCGTGACGCTTATTCCATCAGGAGCCTGACAACACTGCAACAAACCAAATCTGACCTAGCACAGATTACAGGAGTTTGAAGATGCCGTGCTTCCATGTGTGCTGTGGGCAGACCTCTCTGCTGGGTTCCCTGTGGTGCTGAGGCCAGAAATTAAAACCTCCCTTCAGAGGCGAAGCTGCGCAGATGACTTCATGTCCCTATGCATGACTATTTCAGGGTGTAGCTTCCTCTGCTCTGTGGGGATCTGCAATAGAAGGCTAATTGCTATAAGGGAGCAGAATAAGAGAATTTGTCATCCTCTTTCAAATAAGGAGTAAGAGAAAAGAACGACACATTAAGAAGAAGAAATATATTATGCCTACTGTAGTGTCAGCCTGAAGTTAAAGAGTCTAAAGACAAATAAATTAGAAGCAATTAGGACTTACACGAAGGCCTAACTTTGCAAAGGAAACAATTTATACAAAGAGTTTCCTTTCAATACACTGCATCATCCACACAAAGACAGACATAGCTTATTTCACTGCCAGATACATAAACAGTGGCAAATTCGATACACAGTCATTAGCAGCGTTAATCATTGGCCTAAGCTAAATAAAGAAAGTGCAGCTCAGTGAAGTTCAAGGTCAATGCCACATTCTGTAGACAACTGTTTACTTTTATACTCCTCAAGAGTTTCACCGTGAACAGCACTCAAGCTCTCTTAGTAGAGGCAATCTGATGTTTCAAGTTAACACTTGCAAGTTTTGTGGTCTCTGCAGACAAGTAAATCGTATGTTTTCACATAATTCTTAATGTATTTCTTTATAGTTATTCATATGGTTTTTAAATATCATTCATATAATATAGAGATATTTGAAAAGTATACCTGTACAAGGAATGGTTTCCACTGAAGAAATTCCTCAAGTTGTTTAATCAATTCTCCCAACAGAGAAAGTTTTGCTTTCCAATTAAGTAGCTAGCATCACAACAGAAAACCCAGACAAGGCAGTATCCAGCATCTTGCTTTTTTATATTTCCTGTACTCAGCTCAACCAATGTCTGTTTTCAAATGCCAGTCAAGTGAGAAGAATTTGCAAATGGGGGTATCAGAAGACTACAGGAGTTTCAAAATCCATGCCTCAAATAATTTTAAAATTTTCACTTTCAACCACATGATGTTTCATCAGAGATGCTATTTTTGCAGCTTTCCATCTTGGAAATATAAATTCATAGAAACCTGTATGCATGCCACGTCAGGCTATCTACCAGCTTGAGAAACACAGTCCAGTACTTGCAGTGCAAGGAAAATAAATCTGGCAATTCAACATGAGCTATCCTTCCCAACAATACAGTATCAGTGTCATGTCCCAGCACAGGCTGTGGTCACTATCTGGTGCAAGGAGAACTGTCTTTCATAAGGGATGTAACAGGTGATAGCCTGGTCACCCACAGGAATAAGTTGCCAGGGAAATCCTCACCTCGAAGCAAGGAGCAGGAAGCTTTGATCTGAATTTTCAGTGAAGTTGTGATTACTTCATTTCCCTACAAATCTATTTGTAATTATAAAAACACTAGCCCTAGTGTCCTGACAAATTAAACTACAACTTCTGAACATGCGTATACATTCTTCTTTCACACGCTTATCTGTCAATCTTGTGGAAAATTGCTGCTCTGTTTCAATGACATAGTTGATAACTTCATCTTAAGATGTTCTTTACAGCAGGTTAAGGCGTCCATCCTTATAAGCAAAAGGTGTATAAAACCCCATGTTATTAAGAAAGCCCTGCTAAACTTTTTGGTTTTGAAACAAAAAGCAAAGTGTTCTTAGTGCTCCTTAAGTGTCATAGCTGATATATTTATAAAACTTCCTATGTGCATAAAAGTGTAAACATGCTTTCTTGTACAGAAAATTGTTAGGTGTTTTTAAAGGCAATGGACAAAATAGCTCGCTCCAAACTTACCTCCATGTACTCAGGACAATGATTTCATTTTTTACAAAGAACAACAAATGGCAACGTTATTTGCAACTGTTAATTCTGTAGAAAATACCTTAAAAAACATATTTTGATTTGTAGGCCTAGTTCTGAAGTGCTAGTAAAACAAAGTTCTCAGAAGAAACAATATGAATTTCATTAAATTGAAGATTCAGCCCTTTCATTTATTAAAGCACTTCATTGCAATTCTTTGTGAAAGTCCTTATATTCAGAGAGGACAATGTGATTGATACCTACCTGTACACACGGCATAAGCAACGGACACTAGGAATCCAAACACCATCAACCAACTTTGCTGCCTGCTGAAGAAGGAAAGTCATTCTAGGGATTAACTGGCAATAGAAGATTTTTTCTGAAGTTGCGTCTATCATAGACACAAAGGAGCGAAGTGGTTTTCTACAATTTCCCTTCTTCCAACCAGCAGATCAGAATCAGCTGCCAGAAGCAGGTCCCAGGAATACTTCCAGTGCAGCCAGTATCTGCTACCGTCAGACCAGCCAGGGGCAAGACGAGGACTCACTTGTCTCTACCAACCCTGGAGTCAAGTTTTACGCTGGTTTTGGACTCCACCTTTCACTTTTACCGGTATGGATTTGGTCCTTCTCTTTCTTTACTTCTCTCTGTGAAAATTTCTCTCCTTTTCTAGTGGTTTACCAATCGCTCCATTTCCCCCTTTCCACTTTCTTCTTTGTCTTTGCTCTTTTCGCCACTCACCTCACCCGTTGCCTGCTGCTGACGCAAGGCAAGACAAACGGAGCCAATTCATTTAACAGGTAGAGTTGTCTGCCCTGGGGAAAGAAACACTGCACATGGTGCAAAAATATATAACTCAGCATGGTGATACTAGAGGTTCAGCATAGGTTACTAGTACTGAGAAAAACAGAAGAAATGCAGAACTACGCTCATCCAGCTCTGAAAAAATGGAAATGTGATTCTATGAGGTACCAGGAGATATATCCTGGCCAGAGCCGATAAGTATTAGTGCCAACGTATAAAGCCTCACCTGATGGACTCGACAAAAGACTGAAATATTGGAGAAAAACAAGAAGGTAAAACAGTCTGGGCAGAAGAAAGCAGCAAAGCACCCACAGCATACACACTGTGCAGCTACACCAGGCCTTTGCAGCTCCTGGTACAGCTTGTTCAGGGCAAGCTCAAGTATCCCCGCATGGCACTGCACCATTTATCCTACTGTTAAGGCAATGTAAACTCATGATCACTTGATCCAAGAATATTTTGTACAATCCGCTTTTGCATGATTTCCTTGCTACTTAGTCATTTCCTGGCTAAAAAAAGGCTTTCACTCTGCATTAAATGCCCTGTTGGGCCCCACATCTGTCACTCGCACAGTACACTACAGAGATAGTCTCCACCTCCTCAGTCAATTTACTAATTTAGGGACTAATCCACTACTTATTATTTTTCCTTTGTTTTCAGTAGAGGTGAGGTTACTTCTTTGGGGTTTAATTCTGAACATAAGCAATACAAGCTGCAGCAAGACAAGTAACATCACTAACGTGTGTCATGCTGCTCGTACTCACACAACTGATCAATTGAAGCAACTTTCTGTTCAAATCCTAGGCAGAATTTGACAGATATTTTCACAGTGATTCACGCATCCCCAAGAGGAGCAAACTTTCCCTCTGAAAATAAGTTGCTAAAAAACCAGTCTGTTCTCCTGATATGCAAGCCTGGCTTACCTTTGCTGCACCTCATGATTTTCTTTATGTGTCTACTCAACTAACACAGCAGATCTATAGATTTTGTACAGCTATAGTGCTATTTCTTTTCTGCTTTAGCATACAACAAAAGTGTAACTGACTTGGACAAAAGCCCAAAACCTGCCAGGACTATTTTATATGCAGTCAGTAGCACTGGTGCATGTACATTTTTCACTGCACAAAACTACGCCAGTTAGGAAAGCGATAACGTAATACCTTTCAAACAAGTGGATATGAAGGAGGAACAAAAGATGCCCAAAAAAGATCCCTCCCTTGTGATCTGATACCATATTCTGCTCTCCTTTTTTAACTTTTTTGTTACTTGTAATGAAGAGAGTAAAACATGATACAGTAACTAGAAAAAATTAAATGGTACAGCAGTCATTTACAGACCTGCATATACATCGTGAAAGGGACCAACACAAAGGGGTTACTAGCTCTAAAACCATTCATTCACTTTTTTTTTCATCTAGAAGGAAGCATTTTACCCCTATCATGAATCAAGCAGAAGCACTGTAATTTCTAGCCAACGCTTTAATTTATCAAGGCAGACATTGCAGTTGCCAACAGTGTAAACGAAGGATCCAGCGTATCGGTTACACGGAGGCTGCAGAGCAGACACAGCAGGTAGTTTGCTTGGACATCCGTAAGAGCAATGCCAAGATTGAGCAAGTGCTTTCATGCTTTCATGCTAAATTTTCTTATGTCTCGTGAACTTCATCTTGTGGGTACCTTTGGTCCAGTTTTGCTCTGCTTTTCACTTTGCATTATCACTTAACACTGTAGCTATAGTGTAGCTGGTTTGTTGCTCTCCCCTGCCTGGGCTGGCCACAAAATGACACCAACATCATCACAGAGGGTTATGTATCTGTAACAGCAGTGAAAGATGACACAGGGTCAATGTGAAAAAGAATCAGGATCCCCACGCGTGATCTTATCTGAGAGAGAGATATTTCTGGTAGTCTAAAGGAAATCCATTTCAGCTGTTGTCCGAATTACCAAGGCATGAAAACATGCTTTTCACACCTTATGAAGATTCTTTAGTTGTTTCACACAACTTTCGAAGCATTCCAAAGGTGGCTTTGCAGCTGTCATGTATGCAATACTGAACAAGTCCACTTGACGATACCCAGATGTCAAATTAAGGTGGGCATACTCAAAAGAATAAAATTTTATGTTAAAAGACGCTATTTTTAACTCTCTGATTTGGAAGCCCTGAGTACATTTTCTCTGTTTGCAAACATAGTGCACCGTTTACATCACTGTTCATCCTGGCTACAAAGCCAGCGGACAACCCTGACACAGAACGACCACAGATGAAAAAGCAACTGTGACATCCCATTAAGGTTCTGCTACTATAAGCCAATTTTCAGAAAGCTTTCAAAGTAAGCAATTTGTTTAAGAGCACAGACTAATTGAGGAAGATCTCTCAGAATAATGGTAAAGGCATTCCAGAAAGCTATACCTCAAAACTGTGTAACAGTCACTAGTAACTCAGTGTAAGGTGAGTACTGAAGACTTCTAGATAAAAGAATTTACTGGCTATTATAGCTGATTAGTATTTTTATTTAGATACTAATTTTACATATAAGCTAGGACTCTTTATTCTAGCAACAGAGCCTAGTATCATCCTCCCAAAGCAATCACCTGCTTCAACTTTTCATCTGCGATCTCATTTATTAGCCCTTAAAATGAATGGCATAAAATACCCACATATTAATGCAGCAGATTCTCACACACGTCCAGGATCTTATGGAATTCAAGGGTAAGAGAGCCGAACTGAGCTAGCCCAGTCTCACCTACTCTTGGTAACTGAGCAGAATTTGTCCCAGTCACTGAGCACAGAGAAGAAAAGCTTCCACAGCAGCAGATGCTTCTGAAAATCATGTAATTCTTACAGGCGAGTTATGACTAACAAACATACAAAGACATTTAATGCAAATCCTTTCACTGCTCTGCTTCTCCTTGGAGCTGGAATATATTAAAATACTAATATTAAATTATTTAATATTTAATACAGTTAATATTTATTTTAGATGTAATATAAAACAGTAAACAATGTTATTCAACTTTGAAGCTTTAAACTTCTATCTGTTAGAATGTGCAAATATTTTTCTATTTGTTATGACTAAGATATTGTTTCAGTTCAAGGTCTTCTTTTCAGAGGACAATGAATTTCCCAAAATACTGACCTCATCAATGAACAAAATTATTCTTTTTAGTATAAAGAGCATCTACTAGGAGCTATGTTATGTTCTGTTAAGACATTCAACAAGCACTGCTGACTTTTATAGTGTGATTACTGAGATGTGACACTGCTATGTGTTGATTTAGTTTAAAAAAATTACCTAAATACTTTCTGCAAATTCAGATTTAGTAGTCATTTAGAAGTCACACAATCTTAGCATGGCCCTTCCTGATGTACTGCAGTAACAGAAATTGAGATGCTACAGGATCTTTATTTCTGTATATTCCTTTTGGAGGTGCCGATGAAGAGAGATATAAAAAGGAGGGAGTTGCTTTGTATTATACTGTATGATTTAATAAATACAGTCATATGTTGCTCTTTCCAGTGCAGTAATATCACAGAATCTCAAGTGCATCTCAATCATTTTCAGGAACAGATTCAAACAAGCAATGACTTGAGCACTGCAGCTAATGAATTAAGCTTTGCATCTGCCCCTAAGCAACCAAACTCTGTATGCAAAGCTGATCAAACTATTTATACATTCCTGTCTTCACAGAATGTATATCCTTGATTTAAAAAAAGAAAAAAATCAAGTTTCACACTTATATTGCAAGCTGGTACAGGCACCTGCACTTCTATGCAATTTCGTATGCCACTTAGCCTCCTGGGGCCTCAATCTTAGTAAGATGTTGTGGATAACACTTGAAAATGTTTAACAACAACACCAGCGTAACATCAAGAGGGGATGAACACTGGTTGCTAAGCCCCAATCCTTGACCAGGACCTTCCACAGGAAAAGAATCACCTCCCACAGAACTTCTTTCTGGTTAGGAGTCTAACCCGCATTTTGTCATCATTATCTAAAGCAAAACACCCACAGCATTCTATCAGCGAAACAAAACACACTTACGCAGTCCTCTTTAACGGTCCCACACCAAGCTCCTTGTATGCTACCTTGTGCATAGAAGCTGGTAACTGATGGCAAAGCAGGCTCAACCTTTGCACCTCATGGGCAACGTCCCTTAGGAGCCGTGGGCGGCAGCAGCGTCTGCACCGTCTGCGCATTCCAGCCGGGACACTGCTTTGGGTCACAGGTCCACGCAGTGAACGGGAACCATCCTCATGCACACACACTGAACAAGCATCCCGGCTCGGACTGCCATCACAGAATGCAGTTGTCTTAATTTCCCTCATCACCTTCCCCACGGCTTGTCTTTCAGCACAAAGGATGCAAACTGAAGACTTGCGCAATGATTATACAAACACACGTTGTTAAATAAACCTATTTCAGATGGAGAAACTGAAAATGCTGATTGTATCAGGAAGCACAGTTCGACTATTTTATTCATGCAGCATGCATGATAACAGGTATCACTGTTATCATAATTTGAGCAATATTTCACTGTCTGAATCAGCAGAAGCCCTTACAAGTTTTAGTCCATAAATCCAGACTGTCTCAAGACCATTCTGTGCTGAGTTCATCAACCTTTATCTCGTACCTCAGTGTCTTCTCTCCAAAACCAGATTCATTTTGCTACCTTTCAGAAATCCCGCTTAGCAATCTTTCAGTAACAAACAGGAAAAAAGGCACGCTGGCCTAACGCGTCCTTCCTGCTCCTGGGACTCCTGAGCTCCCTGAACAACGCAAACACGCCCTTCCTCCCCTCTTACCCGCACGGCCCGACCGAACCGGGCGCCGCTACACCTGCGGCAAGCGCCAAGCACGTCCTCAGAAACAGCGACAACAAAAAACCCCAAAGGCTCTCGCCACCCTCCGCCGACACGCTCCCTGTCGCGCTGTGTTAGCGCCAACAGGCTGAGGCAGAAGCGACAAGGTTTTAGCCATGCTTTTATCCGTTTTGATTATTATTTATCATTTATATTTATTTATAATTATTATTTACAATTATTTAGTTATTATTATTAAGCAATAAACCTTCACATCCTCTTTCCAACACCTCTCCAGGACCCCCCCCCAACAGGCGCAGAGGCATTC
>Ga0181612_119402_pt1 | contig 13259 bp, 5 predicted proteins | sample HoacroProtozoa21_FD_119630 | JGI IMG/M metagenome (GOLD analysis project Ga0181612, IMG submission 119630) | Hoatzin crop microbial communities from Cojedes, Venezuel. Combined Assembly of Gp0051906, Gp0051904, Gp0051908
CCTTGTGAAAAATCTTCCTCTTGTATCCAATCAGAATCTCCCCAGGAGTAACTTGTACCCATTACCCCTTGTCTTTTTCATGTGACTCCTTGCAGAAAGGGAGTCTCCACCTCCTTTGTAGCCACCTTTTAACTATTGGAACATGGTGATAAGGTCTCCCAAAACTGAACACAGTATTCCAGGTGTGACCTGACAAGCCCCGAGCAGAGTGGGATAATGACTTCTTTACCTCTGCTAGTGATGCTTTTTTTGACAGAACCCCAGCATCCTGCTGGCTTGCTTTGCTGCAGCAGCACACTGTTCACTCGTATTCAGCCTGTTGTCCACCAGGATCCCCAGGTCTCTTTCCACAGAGCTGTTCTCCAGCCAGGTGGATCTCAGCCTGTGCTGCACTCCTGGATTATGTTTTCTCAGGTGCAAGACCTTACATTTATCCTTGCTGAACTTCATAAGGTTCTTCTTAGCCCACTCTTCCAGCCTATCCAGGTCATCCTGTAGGGTGGCTCCACTTCCCCACTCAGTTTGATGTTGTTGACAAACTTCATCAGGGTACACTTGATCCCATCATCCAGATCACTTCTGAAGATATTTAACAGTGTTGGGCCCAAATGTGAAGGGCTTCATAGTTTCAAAATTTGTAAGATAGAATTAAATTAGGATAACAGAGATAGATCATTTTTTTTCTAAAAGAAAATAGAAAAGCTGCACCATCATTATAAATAAGGTTTGAAGTACGTATTTCATAGTGAAATAGACATCAAGGGCAGGATATGGGTATCTAGATGTCAGCATCTAGGGCTATCTCAGATGCTCTGTGGTATCTTACCTTGTCTCCATCTGCTGCTCAAGGATACAAGAGATGTCTTGTAGATTGTCATATCTGACAACCTAATAACAGTGTGTCTCAGGTTCCTTAGAGAATCTAAAATAACACTCAGTGCCCACATTTTAGTCAACTGAATTAAGCTTCTTGTCAGCTGAATTTCTCTCTGGGCTCCACTGACTGTACTAATTCAATTTATTCTCTATAATGGGAGCTTAGACACCTACCTCATACCTTCCCTCAAACAGATATTTAGGCAACTTCTATTGACAAGAATAATTTGATTTAAATGTTATTGGCATAAGACAAATTAGCAAGACACTGGGATGAAACAGCAAGAAAAAGCTTCAGGCCAAATGTATTTATAGTACATTTAGGAAGTTTACAGGTGAAAGGGAAAAACAGGGTACTTGAAGAGGCAAGCATAGCAAAAGTGTATCAGTTATCTTCAATATGTCGGTTCTGTGAGCAGGAATGGACTGACTGAAAAATAAATGCTGGATTCACATTCATTCTGTGGTGCTTTTAATCCCTCTAGCTGTAGAAAGGGACCTAAAGCAAATATGATACCCCCAACTTATTGCAGCAATGTGAAAAGACCTCACTGTAACTAAGAATTCAATCCAGCTAGAAACTGGGACTGTGGAGTTCCGTTTGTTCTCTCTCAAGAGAAGTTACCTGACAAAGAAACAAAGAACACCATGAAAGCCACAAGGTCTTTATAGCAGCCATTATAAAAGCTTCATCTGAGAAATGAGAATTCTCTTGGATACATATAAGCTTGTTCAATGTCGTCAGTAATCAACATTTTGCAGAATGATTTCTACATGCCTGCCCTACCCTGTGTTGCAGAAGAAATAATGAAGATTCTCATTAATGTCTCTTTGCAGCCCATTTCTACACTGTCACCTCAGTCAACATCTAAAGGTCAGCTTCTGCCTTTGATCTCATCTATCTATCATAGTAAAAATCTGAAGAAACAAACTTTTGTTAAAGAAAAAATACTGTCAACTTGCAAACTGGAGACATGTGGAAATAATTCTTCCATTACAAGTTGTTTTATTTAAATTCAACTCATGGACATAATACATTTTATTTTGTTCCAAAGGGTTTGAAGCCTGCTGTGTCCCTCTGGCTTTGTGGCTGTGCTGTATTTTCTCACATCTGATGTTGTTGCCAGAACATCCCACTTGCAGCACAGAGTTTGGCCCCGGAGTTTGTGGTGCATAATTGTGTCTGTTTGACTACCAACTGTATTGTGATCAGAAAGACACTCGTGCGATTGCAGAAGCAGTTGGAACAGAAGTAGATGCTGAGAAAGGACTGACTCTCTTAAAGCATATGGCAAAAACTTCTGATAGCTTCTCTATTACAAACAATCTACAGTCATCACAAGCCTTTCTGCCTGAATCCATTGAACATTTTCTGCTAGCTACATTAAGGACCAATATATTCATTTCAGATCTTCTGACTGACCGTCTTTGTGCTAACTTTGATAAAATGCAACTCCATTCCCCTTGAGTTGTTCCTGGATCACATCAAAGAAGGAGAAGAAAGCAGTGGAATATTTGCTTTGAATCCTCCATTTTAGATCAAAATATTCTATTCCAAGTCCCAAAGTATAGTTTTTAATGCATTAAAAAGCGAGGTATAGTTCGAATGAAAAATTACATCGGAAAGATTACATCAGATGATGTACTTACTTGCTTAAAAAAAATGCAAAAATCTGAAATGCAAGCAAATGGAGAGAGGGAGGCAAGCTGGAAAGATTTAGTTGAATTCATCTCTTCTATAGGAAAAATTATTGACAGAATAGAGTTCTGCACAGGGATGAACGAGCGCACAGGCAGGATAGCAGGATGCCTCCAGATCGTGACCCCTCTTTCTACCTCTCCTCTGTATCTGAACAGAGCATGTTCCTCATGAGCTCTCGTGCCGATAAAAGTTGATTGGGGTCAGAGGGACACCTGCATCAAGCTGTAGCAACACAGAAGCGAAACACTGTGAAAAGCCATTTTCGCCTTACAAAGGCTTGTACAGTGTCTGTCCAGTGCTGTCTGAAAGCAAAATGTATTGCTGCTTTGTTCAGAGTAAGCAAACAAGGAAGTGCTCAAAGTTTTGGGATTGTCTTTTGGAAAGTCACCAAAACTCTGCACAGTGAGATTTTCAAAGCCTGCTTACTAATGAGTGTTTTGTTTTGAAATGGTAGTGGCTGGGATTTCTTCCGAGGAAGGAACATTTCTTCGCTTCCACCTGGAAGCCAAATCAGCAAAGCTGCGCGGCAGCATGGGCTCCTCGCTCAGAAGAAGCAGGGAGCAGTGCTTTTGTGTAGCATCAGCTAAAATCATTATGCAGTCCCATCTGTTATATCTCAGCACAGAGCTTGCTGGATATTTTTTTTTGCTTATTGTTATCTTGAAAGAATTGTTAAAGGAGGTATATTTAAAGGCACCACTGTCTAGAACAGAGCACCAATATCGATACGTTTCTAGCTTACCAGAGAACAGCTGATTTTGGTGGTATTGCTTTCTCAGATTTACTTACAGAAGACCATGACCAAGAGATTAACACATTCATAATCTTGAAAAAGAAATTTTATTCATGTGAAGAGAATGTATATCTAAACATTATAGAACTGTTTGGTTTTTGTCTTAGATTTATTTTTTAACGGTATTCCCAGAGGCTCACATTTCAACATGGCTCAGATTTTAGTACACAGCTTTCCTTGTTTATCACTCTCCCAAACTACATATCCTTTATAGCCTTTTATAAAAGGCTATGGGGGACTCAAGTTCACAGTATGCCTGAAGATAAGTCTACAAAGGAACTTGAACATTACAAAGCTCAGCGCTGAAATGCTTAACTCGTGGGTGTTCTGCTCTGTGGAAACCTTGATGCATAACATCCAATGTCTGATATCTACAGGAAAAAGTCTAGGGAAAATAAAAGCAACAAAATGAGTGAAAATTTGGCAGAGCTGCTTAGTGCTGATGTTTAAAATTCTTCTGGATTTCAAAGTTTAAAGCAGGGGAAAAATAAAACCGGTACAAAAAAACACAGAAAAAACTTCCCCCCAAGCAAAATCTGTATACAGCTAGTGGTTCATGGGGGAGAGGTTCATGGATGGTGACAAGGGACCTCTGCATATTCTGACCAGACTTTCTGGATAGTTGAAAAGACTATGTGTAAGGAAGTGCTATAAGTGCAGGGATGCACAACACTCAATAACTCTATTGAAATTGCTTTGCTTTGGGTAATTAATGAATCCCTGGAAAAGGGACTTGAATCTGATTCTTTTGTCTCATAGTACTTCTAGACCAAGACACTAAAAAATCAACCTTTCTCTCTGGCTCTATCAGTAATTTAAGAAATGAAATGAAACAATGTCAAAATGAAAAATTCAGGGTAATTTTCTCAGAAAAACAAGAATTTGGAGAATTGGAAACCTGTTCTGATGCATGTGGCCAAGTCTCTGCTTTGCAACCAGCAGGGAGAAAAGAAATAAAATCCTGCCTGCCAGTTAAGCGCTCTGGCAGTTGGGTAAAATGGATGCAAATGTGATCCTGGAAGGTCAAGCATCGTGATCTTTTGCAGAAAGTTTAATCTGAGGGATGTTTAAAACCCAATTGACCTGGCATCATAGGGTAATGGGGCAGGGCGAATCCAGAATATGGGTTAACCTTTTTTATGATTATACCATAGACATAGGCACCAGCAAGACTTGGGGAAGATGCAAGTGGAAGATTACACTGGGGTGTAAATGCTGGAAATAATACATTTTCTCTATGTCAGATACATGCCTAAAACTCTTGCTGAACTTAACCTTTAGAGAATAATCCTGGTTATCCGACAGGTGTATTCTACTGACTTAAAAAAGCTGACCTTACTGGAGAATCCTCTGATAACATCAGACTCCAGATTAAAAGACACTTTGTTCCTGTGGCGAAGTGAATTTACTTGTGAGGAGTTTTAGACACAATTTCTACTACTAGCAGTGCCCATCAGACCGAAAGCCAGTACTTGTATTTCTGATGATGCTATGATGTTATCTGTGTAGTGGACCTCCATTCAACAGTACTTCTCCATGATCCAAAGCCTAACTCTTGTAGCATGGGTCAGAAGGAGAAGTGACAGGTGCCACCACAGTTTGCCATTCTTGTATATGTACCCTTAAATTACCACATTCCTCGCACCTCAGTATTCAAGCTTAGACAGGATTTCTCAAAGACGTGCAAAATGCGCAAATCAAAGCCATATGCTGCAAAAAGGGAACAAATATGTTACGCCATGCTTGTACTTAAACCTCTGAGAGAATAAATGTATTCGGAAGGATCTCCTGAACTCTGAAAATAGCTGATTAAGGTACGGGTAGTTGATGTGGCATAGAAAGCAGCTGATGTTTGTGCTGAGATGTCTTTATGCAATATTTAAGCAATGTGGCCCAAACTAATCTCATCTAATATTAGACACAGCAATGTAATACTTAAGCTAGAAGTGTAGTTATATGTGTCTCCCTCTATAGTCACTTCAAGATGTAACATCTGATGATTTTAGAAATCTCTCTTTGCTGCGTATGCATTTAGATTAGGGGGAATGAACCTGGACATCTGTGTGGAAAAGCTTGTAGATCATGAGGTGAGGAGACAGATCCTCAGAAAAACTAGGAACAGATTGCCAGCTTTTGCAGTGTCAGGGTCGTCCTTGCTGAACAAGGGTTTGGATCTCTGCTCTGAGAGGGAACAAATATATTCTGACGTTCAGCGTGGAATGGGAAGATGGGGTGGACCACAGGAGAAAATAGACTGAAGCACAAACAGTGACTAGGGAATTTCTGAGAAAATCTGGGAGCAGCCATACCTAGACCACAGGGATTTTCCAAAGACTGCAGAAGGGACTGTGTCAAATTTGTTGCAGCTCAGGAAGCCTCCAAAATTTGCTGGACTCAAAATAAGACTGAAGAAACAGGAACAATTTCAAGGACATACCAGGCAGGGAAGAGATCTATTGTCTAACTTCTTTTTTTTTCAGTTTATTCTGTCCCACTTTGGTTTTCTCTCTTTAAAGAGTTATTAATCATGACCTGGCAATTCAAAGCTGTCTTGGTTTTTTTGGTATGTTAACTTAAAAAGAACAGAAAATCCCTTCAAAGCTCTGGCTGGTTTGAAAGTCCCAGCTCCCCATGCTAGAGAATTGTGGAGTGCTTTTTCCTGGTTACAGAAACTGAAGCTCCTGAAGAAGACAGATGTTATCTTTCTCATTTGCCTCTGGGCTTCTAAATTTCACTCCACTGAACAAAGAATAATATTCTCGTTATGCAGCTGTTTTACAGCCATGAATTCTCTTCTTGTGATCTTTTTCGGCAAAGGGACGGTTTGAGGAAACACCTTCCTCTCCTTCTTCCTCCCCCAGACTCGCAGTTCCTAGCAGCCAGAGGCACAGGGTCTCTCATACACCCTCTATCTCTATCTTTCTGAGCTGATGTGATTATACATTACCTCTGAGCCCTACAGTAACTCACTGCTGCCTTTGGGCTGCTCTTAGTTGTGTTGTAAGCTATACCAGTGGTCACTGATATCCTTGGAGGCAAACTACCTGCTCAAACTGGCAGGAACTCAAGTGTGGGGAATAGCAAGTTTTTATCTCTTTAACATACGGTCTCGGTCATGAGAGAGAATCCAGTGATAATTCAGAAAGGCTTTAAAATCACCTGAAGTTTCCATAAGCAGAATTCATAGCCTGCCCCAGCGCAGAAGCTATTATTCATTTTTAAATTCTGCAGGAACATATTTTCAGAGACTGTTTCATATCTAGTGCTAATTAATGGCTGGGCCTTAAGAGAGCAATACATAAGCAGCAACTGGTCTTGCTTAACTCTTTTTTCATCTTTCCTTTCATTGTTCTGTGGCTCACTTTTGAGTATGATTTCTAATAGCTTTTTTGTGGCTAAGGCAACAAACGTGTTGTTTATTTTGCAACATCCTAATAAAAATTTAATGTTTTTATAAACCTCTTTTGAAGAGAGGTTAATTTGTTTTTTCCTAGAGACAGTCTGTGCAGAGAAAAATGTTTTTCCTTTCTTTAGGTGTGCTATGAAGTGTAGGTTGTTGAAGCAGAATTACCTGCCAAGTAAATTTCAGTCACACATTTGCAAATGAGTGTAGTGCCTGAATTGCAAATTAAGGTTGAATTCAAGAGCTGTTTGAAACATCATTCTGAACTTTAAGGCATGGATTCCCTTCACTTAATTTTAGGCCTGTAGGGGCCTAGTCTCCAGTCAGCGTGAGGAACAGGTACAGCGGGATGTGCAGGAGGGTTTGTGCAGGCTGGGTTGGCTTCTTGAAGCACACATCGCTGCTGAGCGTAGGAGGCTGCTGGTGCTCCCAGAGCTCTGCAGAGCTCTGACACCTCAGCTGGCTGTGCTTGCAGAGAAGTAAGAAAGTGGCATGTGAGAGGGAGGAGAAAAGGATGCTTTTATTTTATTTTACATTTTCATCAGTTACATGAACTGGCTAAAACCTAAGGAAGGTGATAATCCTGCTGCATAGCTTCCTTGGTTGTTTTCAGGCAGTCCAGTAAGTAAAAGCCATCTCTGGACTTTCCCTGAGAGCTGCCCTTAAAAACAGAGACCAGTGGTCTCTATCCTCCCTTTAGCTGAATTTCTTCCATTGTAGTTCACAGAAATTTTTGACTAGAAATACCAGGAGTCCCAACAGAGCTTCTAGATGAAAAACCATCTGTCATATGCTAAAAACCATAGGCTCCTCAACTGCATGTATTTCTGCCTATCATGAGAGAAGAAAAAGCTTCAGTAGTTTTGATATCTAATGACTGACCTTTATTGTTGGGACAGAGATCAAAGACAATAAAAATCAAAGGGGATCACAGCCAGAGTTGGCCACAATATGTCCCCTTTTTCCACTGGAACATTAAAAAACCAAATAAATGTCAGCCAGCTCTCAGATGACAGTTTTATTAAGTTATGAGAAGCTTTATGACTCTTCCTCACGTCCTAGGTAGATGGTAAAGAGGATCAAAAGAAGATTGCCATGGAAGCACCACTCACTGAGCAGCCACGCCATCTTATAGTTACTACTTAGGTTTTGTTCAGCTTGTGCTTCACAGAGCTGTAGGATACACGTCACTGAACATGAATAGTTGGTCGAAGTAGAAACTGCAGTGTAGGAGACAGAAGAGGAGGTTAGATCAAGTAACATCTGCATAGGTATAAAAGTGCATACTATGGCTTTGTAAGGCTGAGCCAAAATAATAAAAAGAGGACTCAAAACACGGATATCGTAGGAAAAAAAAAACCCAGACAACCCCCCAGCATTATGCTGACTCAAAAAGACTACCACTGAGCAGCGTGCGAAATAGGATTTAAACTATGACAGAATTCCAGGGGGCACCTTCAGCAGCACAGGGCTTGCTAAAAGTATGCTGGAGGAGGCTGGTTTAGCGCTGAGGAAAGCGCATCCTCTTGCTCAATCTGCAACAAGCCTTCCTGCAGAAAGCGAGCCACTCTTGCTTTCACTGAAGTGGTTGATCATGCCTCACTGCTTAGCTGGACCAAGGGGGATTTTTTGGTAGGCTAGCTCCTTTGCACACTGAAGGAATGGACAGATAGTCTAGCTGTCCTGAGGATGTAATCACCATGAAAAAATGGATCAGAATGCCTGAATTTCTCATTATCTTCAACGTTGTTAACCTAAGTGACAGGAACCTAGTGTTATTCTGACCTTTTAGAGCAGAGCTTAAGCCAACAGAGTCCACAGGCTGTAGTCAAAAAGAGATGTAGGCATTATTGCAGCAAAGTCTGCAGACTTGATAGCGAAGAGCTCTGGGAGCAGCACTCATACTGCTGAGGTAGTCACTGAAACTAACACAGCCGACAGGCATCGCAGGTCTGAGGACTGCGGCCAGGCACCCAGCTGTCTGCCAGGCTCGGGCATGGACTGGCAGCCCGGCAGCAGGTGCTTATATGAAAGTGGGATTCACAGCTTGAACTTCCACCGATACCTGCAAGGTGGTGACAGCCACCTAGGGCTTGTGCAACCTGCCATTGAAAGCACTTACCACAATGTGAGACCTCCATTTTAGGCCTGTCTGAGATAGAGAACTTGCAGGGTTTAAATGCAAAGTGCTTATCTCAGAGAGGAGTACACTAACCACCAGGACGAGGATGGGCTGTTCTCTCTCCATCTGTTGAAAGCAGGTCACTGGCAACCCAAATGCAAACTAATGTAAGCAACAGGAACGGGCTTCTGTCCTCCAGTGAGACAGGCAGAACAAGGGAAAGAGACAAAAGGGAAAAGAGATCCTAAAGTTCAGGCGATGCCCATATATTTTGTGTTCTGAAGAGTGTAGGTGTCCAGTGATGCCTTTGAAGATACACATCAGGAGATCACTAAGAACTAGGTGTAAACTCCCCTAGTCAAACACACAGCGCTGTTCTATTAGCCCGTAATTCAACTTAGCTTCTCAACATAAAAATATTTATTAGTAATTAGATATCTATTTTAACTGTAACGGTTACATTTGTAAGATATTAAGCAGTGCTTTGACACCCACAAAGTACTGGGGACTTTAACTCATCTAACACAATTTGTGAAAAACCTACAAAAAAAATTCCATTGCAGTATTGAAGATTTCTGCAAGATTTCTGCTTTAATTGTTGTTTTCCCCATATGTAAAGGAAGTGAGTTTTCACTACTTCAAAGAAAGAAAGCATGAAAGTCCTAAAGAAATTAAAAACCTTCAGTAGTATCTCTGTATGCAATATTTTTTGTGAGTTGCCTGGGAAATTGTTTATCCACATGTAGGAGAGATATCATTTTTAGTTTGAGACACAGAATTTTTATCTTGGCTTTTTAAATATTTTTCTGCAAGAAGGCAAGAAATGGGCTCTTTAATCTTATCAATCAAGATGCAAGTCAGTGCATATCCTAAAGGCAATGGAAGTATGGGTGAGGTTGTACTCAAAAGGAGCAGATCTGCTTTATATATGTGGATTGAAATGACCAAATCTCAGAGTATTGAGAAATATTCACCGAATTCTCAGGGAAAATAATTTTCAATATATTATTTTGGAAATAACAGGAAATGGCAATCTTTGCAGGAGAGTCATTCACTTTTCATTTAGGATTAGAATCTGCCAGGTACTTCAGCGCCGTACAGAAACAGCAAGGCTGGGATGAATCCACTGTCCTTTCATAACTTACATAAGAAAGGGAGACGTTACACATCCTGCAGCTGAGAACTGAGTGTTACATCATCTCAGCCTCATGGGTTTTGGTGCCCTGAACAAGGCAGGGAAAGGGCAGGGACCTTTGATGATAAAGTCCCATGCGAGCCTGTTCTGTTTTTAAAGCTCTAGGACAAATAGTGATTCAGACATATATAGGGCACAGCAGGGAAAAAAAAAATAAAAGGTTTTGACTCTGTTTTGCACACAAGCTCTTCAGCAGAGCTGCTCAGCTGTTCAAGAGAGCATAGGAACATAAGGACGTACTTATAATGTGACCCCAGTGCTCCATCTATCCTGTTCCCAAGAGTGGCTGGTGGAGATGCTGTTTGGGGAGAGAGCGTGAGCATCCCCATTCTCCACAGGCCATTGCCCTTGCTGTCTCCCAAAATTAGATTAGGGAAGTTACAGGGTCCACTCCTGCATATGCCTTTTGCAGTCTGACTATGCACCTGTTGTCCATGAATTTGTCTAACAGCTTTCTGAAGATGCTTAAATTATCAGCCTCCATAACCCATCTTAAAGGAAATTCTCATTACTCTCTATGTAAAAAAGGACTCTCTTTTACCTGTTTTAATCTTCTTGCAAATCAGTTTCAGTGCTCCCTATCTCTGATATTACTGGACTGGGTGAATGCCAGTTCTGTACTCACTTAATCTACAACCTTCTAAATTTGAAGTTGCCCTGCTTTGAGTAGGAGGTAGGACTAGATGACTTCCTGACGGCAGAAGGTGACCTCCTGACATCTTCTATGTGGTTGATCTTCCAACCTAAACTATTCTGCTGTTCGTGGTTTTTGTGAATCCTGACCATATCGCTCTTCAGTCTTCCCCTTGCCAAACTGAAGTTTCAGCATTTCTTGTCTCTCCACATAAGGCAGATACTTAAGCATTTTAGATGCCCTTCTCTGCAATTTCTTTAACTCCACCTTGCCTTTCTTGAGATGTGGAAATCAGAACTACACACCATGATCGAGAAATGGGCATTCCAAATTTTTGTACAGTATCTATTTTCATCTCAATGTCCTTCCTCACTGTTCTGTTGTCTTACTTCAGCTGTTGCTGCATACATATCCAATGATTTCTGAGACCTATCACTGATGATTCTAAGATCACTTTTGCTGAGTTGTAAATATTGCACTCCCTAAAGCTATACGACATGGTTTTCTTTTGTTCATGCCTGTATGGCACAATCCAGTTTTTACATCTTGGCTTTGACTAGCATCCTTGATAAACTTCAGATTTCCTGTTTGACATATATAATACAGCACAGAGACAGGAATATGGTGTAACTCTGGTGATTTCATTTGGATTTTTTCAGCAAAAAAGGTAAAGAAAAAGAATGGATAAAGACACCACCATCTCCAGAGCTTCAAAATGATCAAGCAACATGAAGGGACAGCATTGCTGAGTTCCAGTAGTTGTAATGCTGTTGGGTTGTAACACACATGTATTTATCTGATCAAATGTTATGCAGTCTCTGTGATGTCTTTATTATTGTGGTGGCTTTGCTTTTCCACATACAGGGATCCTCTGATTTTTGATCCAAGAGCAGGATTCAATGTCTTTGCTATCCATGTAGAGTGCAGTAACATCCATCAAATTACTGCTCGTATTCTTTGAACACGCAGTAGGTTTTTAGAGATTGTGTACGTGTGTTTGCTACTTCGTCCATGAATCAAATTTAGCTAAAAATATCTTTTAAAAGAATGTCATGTACAGGACTCCTTTTATCTTGAATGATCTTAATAATTGGTGAACAAGGGTTCTTTAAACATCTCTGAGTTTAAGTACTTAATTTCAATTAAGATGTTTACGACTGTCATATACAATTGTTGTTACTGGTGAATAATAGGTGAAACCAAGTCAACAACTCACACTTTCCAGGGTATGACCTGCCACGTAGATGTGATCTCTTACATCATTCTGATATCAGAGATAGCTCAGATGTCATTATCCTTTCTCACCACCTCATTTGTATTCTGCAATTCTCTTTTTGAAAGGAATCCTCAATGAAAGTTACTTCTTGAGTCAAGAATTCATGTCAATATCGTCAAATTAACTTATTTCGGTGAGGTTGCATTAATTTTCACCAACAGGTTTTTCCTTCCTGAACTAAAACACCTTTAGTCTATTTTCATTGTTCAGAGAACTAAAAGAACAATGAAAGATTAGTGAGTTGGGAAGAGCAATCTCACGTCGTAAAGCAAGTGGGTGGTAAAGCATTCACGGCTTCTCCATGGAGAGATGTGCTGGTGAAGGATTGGACCTCACACGCTTTTGCCTGTGGAGTCAGAAGAATGCCGCTTGGGGAGTGCTGATGCAGGAACAGATGGCTTTTCTAAGCCTGAGCCTCACCTGCTGCCAGCTATTGCTTGCTGCTCAGGGTGGTCCTTGTACAACATGTGCCATCGTCTGCTAAAGATAGTACACTTCAAGGAACATGGTGAACACACATCCTGTAGCATAACTTATCACATTACCAAGTGGTAGAAACTATTTCTTACAACTATCTGTAGAGAGATTACAGACTGAGACCATAGCTCTAACATTTTGATTTCTAAGGAGTTACTTTTATCCACAGTTTTGTTAATTTCACTGTTCTTTCTGTGGCTTGATTCTGGTATCCTGGCTCTGTGGTTCCCTGCTGAATTCAGCGGAACTTCTTGGAGAACCTCAACCAGAAATCCACAGGACCTTGGATTGAGCCATCAATAAAAGAGTGCTCAGGAAGAGGACATATTAAATGAAAGCATACCAACACAGGTGAATGAGAAGATCAATGGCAAGTTTTGCTAAGAATGAGTCTAACTGATTTATTAAATTGAAAGTAGCATCACCATTGAAGTTTTCCATCAGTTTACGACTGAGATTTCATTACATGGCTAAAATGGAAAAAGATTGTTCTAGCTGGCCATGCACATTCTCCAGACTGTTTTGTCAAGTTATGTACCTTGTGTGTCAATAACTGGTTGCTCTCTGAAAGTAGGATGCATTAATAGATGTTTGAGGACAGAACTCCTTCTAGAAAAATACATAGTTTAAGAGCAAGGTTCTATGTTGAACTGCGACATTCTGAATTCCATTTCTCCCTTCTACCTGTATATTAATCAAGGATTAATTCTTATCTCATCCCATTTTAGTTAGAAAAAAAATTTTAATAATTATATTTTAAATGTTATAGGAATATCTAAAG
>Ga0181612_126940_pt1 | contig 13259 bp, 10 predicted proteins | sample HoacroProtozoa21_FD_119630 | JGI IMG/M metagenome (GOLD analysis project Ga0181612, IMG submission 119630) | Hoatzin crop microbial communities from Cojedes, Venezuel. Combined Assembly of Gp0051906, Gp0051904, Gp0051908
CTCAACTATGATTTGAAGTACACCCTACTTGGCGACTGTTGCTGTCCCTCAGCTATTACTAGCTGTACCTTTCCCCTTCCATTCCAAAGAAAACGAGTGAGCAGAGACACAAGTAAGGAAAATCAGGATTATCATATAATTTTCAAGGTCTTTGTATTTCAGAGTTCTTAATTCTTGCAGACTTTAAAGCCTGTTCTAATAGAAACATTTTTCTCACTATGTCCATGGATTATTCCAGGTTTATTGTTCTCTCCAATAATTTTGTAAGAGTGTAGTCCTCTTCTACTTGGAGACATTGGAAATGAAACTGAGAACAAGAGTTTTTTTGTCTTTGCTGTTAGAGACCAGGAGTTTCCTTTACACTGCCATTCGAGAATTTACCTTGTGAGGGGTTAGATCTGTTTTCATTCTTCAAAGAATTGCTTTTCACTTCTTGAATTCTACAGACTCTTCAATCTCTTGGGCTTTTTGCTGCAGCCTATAAGAAAAGATTATGTTTAAAATTCTTCACTTAGTAGGTGATTTTAAATGATCCTGTTCAGCTGTTACTGTGCCAATGGTAATCTTGGCATTTTTGACCATAGAAGAAATGGAAGCAAATGGGACTTCCATTTGTTGTGTCTTTAATCTCAGTCTTCAACTCTCAGAAAACTCAGCTTGGAAGTTTCTGATATCTTTCTTGTCTGGCTCCATCTGCTCTTTCATTTTTGTCTGACCTGATTTATGGAAAAGTGTAACTACAGATAGGTGGGTGCTGGAGAGTAGGTGTTCTTTTTTTCTGTCCTCCCCAACTCAGATGCTTGGGGTTTTTTTTCCAACATCTTGTGAGAATGTGCTCTGGTAGGACCTGCATTTTTTTGGCTTTAAAGTGCTTTCCATCCGTCCTGGGGAATGATTTTTACAGAAGAAAGGAGTGTGGTAACTTGTCCTGTATTCCTGCATTTGTGAGTTGTGCTCAGGACAATGATTGTAGCTGAAATAGTGTTCACTCTGCTGAGAGAGCAAGCTCTTGGTTTTCCGCATGTATGTTTTTTCATGTTATGTTCAGATAGTATCTGTGTTTCCTAGTTGACTGGAACCACTGTCCAGGCTGGTGGATTTTTTTGGTGGTTCTCCCCATCAGTGTGATCTTGGCCACAGTGAAGGCGACGGGTTGTTTTCAGTTTGTTTCCTTTTTTTTTGATGATATATGTTTTTGTGGAGTAATTCTTCAGTGGGAAAAAAATGTATTTGCTGCTTGTTTACTGCTCCTTTGTTATTTGACCCAATCAATGGAACCTTGAGCCAATCTCAGCTGAGATTTCAGAGTGTGTAAAGGTCATCGGAGATGAGCTGAGCTCACTGTCAATGGGGCAGGTGCACTTCAGAAGTTCTTGCTTAGGTGGAAACTTGTCCAGGAATGCCTAGCTGTCCTAAAGCAAGCATAAGGTACCTTTCTGTTGATTTTAAATCTTAGATTTGGCTAGATCTCTGAGCTTTCTAAGGCTTTTGTTCCTGTAGACTGTTGCAATTTGACAGCTCCTGTGTGGTGGATTGGTGCAGTAGTGGACAAAATCTCTTTGCATTTGTGTAGGTGTGCTCCTTTGGAGAAACCGAGTGTTCTGCATAAGTAGTGTAGTTACTGAAGGAGAGTCTATAGAGCTCAGACCTTGTGGAAGACTTTCCCACTGAAATCCAAGCTGGGTTTGTGAAGTCATATGCACAGAGGACTCATACGCCCTAATGGTGGTGTACTATCTGCTTTTGTCATGAATTTGATCTCTAATGGTATATCGAGAAATAGGTCTTTTAGTATTTCTAACTGGTTGCCTGCTGAACAGCCATTTAAGATTCTGTAAAACATCTAATTCTTCTGATTTTTCTCACAACTTGGAATAGCTGAGGACAAGATTGTTGCCCCGGGTTCCGATAAGGGCATTCCACTGTTCTGCCTGAGAGTTGGTCTGAGCCTACGTTCTCCGTGAATGCCATTCTTATCTTGTGGAGTAGAAAATTGTTGTTTACTCTCTCTACTGTGCTTGACTGCAGTACACAGAGTACACAGAAGGGTAATTCCAAAGAAGGCCCTCATCATCTTGAATCAGAGGCTAGTCTGGTAGAGGACACTAAGGAAGAATTTTCCCATCTTCCCTTTGCTTACAAAACCTGGAATGCAGACAACACTGTACAGCCAAATTACAGCACATTAAAAATTCACAGTCTGTATGATCATGCCACTGGAAGCTCCTCTTTCTCAGTGTGCAAAGTACTTCATTGGAAAATTTACGCTAGGAAAGTACTGGGTACTCTGCTATTATGATTTGAGGAAAAATAGCACGTTCTCCTAGAGGACCTGTACGTTTATCATAATGAGCTATTTGAACTGAAAGGACGAAGTTGTTAAGCAGGTCTTGATTCTGTCAGTCAGACACATAAAAGTTCTTATCAGCCTCTGTTAAGTTAACAGAGAATCTGGCAAGACTTCATCCAATCGTGGCTTGTTGCTGCAGAGGGATGTCACCTTGTCCATATGGACTTTGTAAGGGTAACCTTTTGAATCCATGAAGAAAATTCTTTGCCATTACATTTTTCTATGCATCTTATCAATCTTTGTCCTGTTGTTACTTTTCTGAATGTTTTGGGGTCCAGATCCTATGATTCCTTTTTTTACACCTTATGTGGATGCATGTAGACACTTTCAGATGTTGTAGTTGACAGATGTTTGTTGTCTTCTTTCCTGCCTGGTCGTCTCACAGTCAGGACAGAACAGCTTTGTCACTGGGAGACCAGATCTCCCGAGTAGCCGCTACAACCTCTGCCTTACTGATTTCTGCATAGGTTACTGGGAACTGTCTGACAGATTGGTCATGATAGAGCATGCTCTTCAGAAGTCAGAGTAAATTCTGTGACAACTTGGGCATTCCTCTGTCTGTGCTCAAATACCTGGCTTTAACACCTAACACAGGATTCTTTTGAAATCTCTATGCCTATGAGTGTGGGAGCTGCCAAGGGTCAGCAGGTAGTTGTTGGGATGTGTACTACAGGCATCAGCTTGTCTTCTGTTCTCTTTTCTCTTTGTGGTTCAATATCTTTCTGAGTGCATGATACTGAGATGCGTGTGCCAGTGAGGGATGGAGCATAAGCCTTTTTACATAGTATTTGGACAAAAGAATTCCTCAGTCTTGAGTGTCTGTGGAAAGTCATCTAGAATAAATTATGAGCAGGTGGACTGAAATAAAAAAGAAAACTTTGAGCCTGAAGAGTTCAACTTCAGATCAGCTTTGTCTACTGAAACTTTTCCATATCTAGCATTATAATAAGAATATCTATGTTTGGCTGCTGGTGTTAAAATATTTGGCAATGACATATGATAAATATTTTCGTATTCCTCTTCTTCCTACACCATAGCTCATAAGTCTGTGACACAGTTTTCATTATCAGAATATATATTCACAGCATAGAAGAAAATTTGTAACCTGTTTAATATGTCCATGCTGTGTTCTGTCAAGTGTCTTCAAGTAGATTAATATTGCCCCATTCCCCTGTTCTTTAAATGCTCCCCACCCTCAAACGGGATTATTCTTGCACTATAAGATAGAAAAGGAGTACTGGGAGAAAATAATCATGGAGTCATTAAATTTTCCCCTTTATGCTGAGATGAACAGATCAGCTTATAACCTTGTTTTTGCAAGTGACCAGGAGTAACACTGTTAGAAATACTTTTGGCAGTTATCTTCTGTATGCTTTTTTTAATAGGTTCTTTAAAAAAATTACAAAATGACTTTGTTTACAGATAGCAGATCAGATGTTCTTTCATAGTGATTATCGGCCCCTTATCCGTGATGCCAACAACTTTGTCCTGGATGAACAGACACAGCAGGCTCCACACCTTATGCCTCCCCCATTTTTGGTTGATGTGGATGGCAACCCTCATCCTGCAAGGTATCAGAGGCTAGTTCCTGGTCGTGAGAACTGCAGGGAGGAACAGCTTATTCCTCAGATGGGAGTGACATCTTCAGGTATGGAAAATTTAAATTCAGTACGCAGTAGCCTATCTAGTTACCTCCAGGTGTTCTACAGTTTCCCTTCCACTTTGTCCTTTTTCTTCACTTCTGGGCATAGTAGTTCACGTAGTGTGGAAGAATTGCCATGCCCTTGGCACTGATTGCTTGTGACAATTTCACTTGCTTGTGACAATTTCACTTCCAGTATTGTCATCGATGAAGTCAGTACTAGCTGATGCTACAGTGCCAGTTATTTTGGAGCTTATTTCAATATTGGAACAGTGTATGATGCTGAGTGAGCTTTCAGTTGATCTCTTTGGGGTAAGATTTGCTACTTCAGAAAACCTAGGAAACAGACTGATCCTGTACAGATCGGTTGGAACAGGTAACACCTACAAGACGAGAAAAATGAGAGGACACCTGAAACATGCAAAATCCTCTGTAGATGAAAGCAGTCATTCAACTTAAGCTTTCATTGTTGGGTTAGAGAACTCTGAAGACTTGATGAGGATACAAAATCTAGGAAGTTTTTCGGAAGTTGTATTCTCCGTGCACACAACATGGGAGGAACGTGCATATTTTGGGCTGATGGCTGGCTGTTGGAGACTGCCTAAATGTGGCCCACATGGGTGGGGATGTAGAAATGATACCTACTAATTACGTGTCACTAGTTCGGTATTAGTATGAATGAGCAAACAGTGACTGGTGAAAGTAGCTTTAAATATTTTCAAGATAAGTGTAGTGAAGTATTCGGATATTCTTGAAAATATGGGAAAACTGACTGTGCCTGTAAATAGTGGCTTATATGTACACCATACTTAAGCCTGTGGTGTGTCAGACATTCCAGGAAGGTTAACTGACAGTGTTGTTACCTTCTTTATCCTCATTTGTGGACCTGTGGTTTACAAGCCACTGAATAATCAAATAATTTTTGAGGAGCATTTCAGATTTCCTCCAAAATTATAGGAAGAAATGCTGCCTGAGAGGCAAATGTAAGAAGGAAAAAATCCTTTCTGGTGAATGCTTGCCATGGTTTATCTTTGACTTTTTATCTAGTGGCTTTGAAGCTAAATTCGGTTTCCAAGGAAGGATGCGGTTTTACTTCATTGTTACAGTTACAGCATGGATCCATGACATTCTGAAATTCTTCAAATCTGAAAATGTCCTCGGCACGTTCTCTGATATAATACTTGAAACAAGTTAGACTATGCACACAGACCCAACAATATTAAATTTAATGATGTGGCTACATGACACATGAATGCCTATAGGAAGATGATGTCCTTAACATTTTGTTTAATAGTGAGAAGCCATCAACCAGGCTGACAGAGAGCCGGAGAGATTTTGGAGAGATGGAAGACATTTTTCTACATCTTTACAGTTTAGCAACCATATATGCAGTCTTACACAGAGCTAAACTATGTTTGTGTATTTTATGTGTTCCCTTCTATTAAGGAAGGTCCATTTCTTTCTGAAACTTGATTGTGGGATTTGATGGCTCTCCCTCAGAGCACCAACAGTTTATTTCTTGACAAGTTTTCTGCAGGAGCTTACAAGACTAGGGGGAATTCAGATAGTCATGCTTGATTTACTGCTTAGATGTACTTGAAGCTGCTTTAAACAAGATGTTTTGAAAAAAATCAAATATATAACGGTGTCTTTATTATTTCATTTTTTTAAAAGAAATCTTGCTGTTACTTGCGAAGGCAAAATCTCACAAGCTAGATACATAAAAAAATGTTCATTTCGTTTAGGCAGCAGTTTCCTTATTTAAGATCATTCTTGGGTTATTAGTAGTGTTTCCCATTGTTTTCGGTAGAGAGGGTGTCTGCTCATGAGATCACCAAGTAAATCTGACTGTCTCACTACATGAGTCGGAAAACATCCAGCTGTGGTTATACCAGACTTCATTCCATGATTCCAAGCTTCTGCTGCTTTAGTGAAGTTGACTTCAGCTACAACCACCTTGAAACCCTTAGAGTGCTATCTTAAATATTTATATGCTTTCTGCATACTGTCTTCTATTAAGAGATGGCTGCTTCTGTCTAGCCACACAATCAAAGCTCTTCATTTCATGGCACGATTACTATAATATCTTGTCTTAGATCTTGCAAAGTGCAGTTTATACTATACTGTGATAACTCTTTTGAGTCACACTGGAAAAACAATTTCTGTAGCTTGTTTCTTTGAACGTTGTCGTCCCTCGTTACAAAGTTTTGCAAGTTCTGCTGCCTTGACCAGAGCTTCCCACCACTCTACTCCATCATCTAACTATTCCGTGTGGAGGTATCTGACTTCCTTTCCAAATCAGAACTGTAACCCTTGCCTTTTTCTCCATACCTCTCCATTTTTTTTGTGACCATTGTGAGTATGAATAGAGGCTTTGTGTTGTTTATGCTTACATGCTGTGTATTTTGCTTGCTGCACAGAAACAGTATTATCACCTTGTAATCACTTCTGTGAGAACTATTTTCTATCTTTTGTCCAAGAGACCTACCCAAAAGGAGCTTTCTTGGCTGTTGTACATACCAGAGAAAATTAGCATTACTTAAGCTATGTTACCATTATGCCTGTGTGGAGCTCAGTCAAGCGCTTTTATTGCTTGGTGTTGTCAAGTATAGGTAATTCTTTTCTAATTCTATTAGACCTTCTTGATGTAGTTCTTTAGCTGAAGCTTATACTAAAGTGTTTTATAATGCATTTGAGGCAGGCTACACACGCATTTGAACAATTTACACTGAGGTGACAAACAACAGTTGTATTGAGCTTCTGTGACTTGGTGGCACTTGATCAAATGTAAACTTTTATTAGGAGCGGCATGTGATCGTTCTTGACCCTGCTGCAGAAAAGACAATGCTCTTTGTATATTAAAAGTTGTCCAGTTTAAAAAATGGTTGTTGCAAAAATGTGCATTAGCCCATACTTACATATGTGGTTATATACTGTTAGTTTCAAAGCTAAAACTTAGATGAGCTGTTGGTAACATTTGCTTCTTCATATCAACATTTATGTGTTGTTCTCTTGTATGTTTTACTTTGCAGGATTGAATCAAGTTCTTAGTCAACAAGCAAATCAAGAAGTTAGTCCCTTGGATAGCATGATTCAAAGACTGCAGCAAGAGCAGGACCAGAGACGTTCTGGGGAGGCAGGAACCAGTACTACCAGCCGGATAAGCAGAGGTAGATTACTGAGGATGGGTGTTGTGGCTTTGCTATTGAAACACCTGAGAGCTGGAAACCGTAAATCACATTATTATGCATGATTTGTGCATTTTGTTTAACTACTAGAAAGGAGGTATGGTACTATAGAAAATAATACAGCTTTCTCATCTTTTTTTACCTTCCTGCAAAATCTCGAGATTCTTAACATTACAAATTTATTTTGGTTGAAGTTACTATCTGCTCACTTGGGGAATTTGCATGAACTGTGTTCCCTTGGAAGTAACTACCTGACTGTTGAAACTGGAATTGGCCAACTACTTGATTGAAATCTGAGTTGTCTCAAATAAGGAAATAGCAGAAGGAAGGAGCTGCTTGTTTCTCGGTACGGCTGTTCCATGTTTCAGTGTCTCACACTAGATTACATGGTAGTTTTCAATGCTTAAGAACATGGTTGGCAATCCACCTGAGCAAGCAAGAATAGAAAGTGTGTGTAAAGATACGGGGAAATGTTAAAATTTTGCTACAGTGAAGGTATTTGAAGGCTCTTGTATGTCTCTGTGGTTTTGCTTCGTGTTTTTTTTTTTCCTTTTTTTTTTTTTACTTGATTGATGATTTCAGTTTCTTGTTTGTAAATTTTACAGTTTGGATTCCTAATAATTTCCAGTGTTGTAGTTTCATTTTTTTTGAAGGTAGAAGACTGTTTAAGGAATACACTGATTCAGTGAGATAGCTCACTGTTTTATAATACGGATCTTCGGTGCTGTAGCAATAGTCAGTTTTGCATAAACATTTTCAAAAGGATTTTTAAAGAAAAGGAAATCAGTTAAATATTTGCTTCACTTCAGATTATTGATACATCTGTTCCTTTTCAATGTGAATTTTAAAATGGAGTACTGCAGCCTAGTAGCTGTTCAAGTGTGTGTGTTGTGGTGACTACAGAAGTTGCTGTAATAGTTACAGTCAGTTAATACTTGATTTCTTTTGAAGTAATAGATTAAGTAAAATTCCTTTTTTCCTTTTCATTTGGAGTTTTTATTTTTAAATGCTTCCCTTAGAATTTCAAATCAAGTACAACTATCACCTTTTTGACTTTTTAGGATCTGCAAGTTCTACCTCAGAAGTACATTCCCCACCAAATATAGGATTAAGACGTAGTGGACAAATTGAAGGTGTGCGTCAGATGCATAGCAACGCACCAAGAAGTGAAATAGCTACTGAGCGGGACCTTGTGGCTTGGAGTCGAAGGGTTGTAGTGCCTGAACTGTCTTCTGGTGTGGCCAGGTAAACATAGGCCAAGTTTGCAATGAATTTGAGTTTGGTGAACTTAATTAAATTGAGCAGTTTTGGAATTCACATTGTCATAGAACTATTTATTTAGTATTTATCTGTTCTGTGGTCTCATTTCGTATAAAATCAGTTTCAGTTTGAAATCAGTTGTTGTTTGCATATCACTTGAAAAATCTTGGAATTACAGAAGTATTGTGAATAAAAAATGACCATGTAACAAGTGACGGAGTAATTTAACTTGTATATACTGCCTCAATGTTTTCTGACTTGTAGGGTAAGATTACAGTATGTTTGAACTCCATTTGTTCCTGCCATTATATGGCATTTTACGGGTGGGACACTGGCCTAATCCATTAGGTGTCTGAGGTGAATTTTGATTTTCAACCTGGAACTTTATTTTGTGCAGTAATTAACTATTGCAATGAATACTTGTAAGTCAAGGAACCCTACTACCCACAGTCAAACATAAACTGCTCTAGCTTTTTGAAATAATATTGAAATCTTACTTTGTTCAGAAAGGGTAATTTTGAAGCCATATGCTGACTGTAAAGAGAACTACTGTTCAGAGAATGTTATAAATGATGAACATTTGTTCCTTGGTTTGGAATAGGTGCTCTCAATTGTAGTATTTTGCTTCAAAGTTAACATCTCAATTTTCTTTTTTCAGTAGGCAGGAAGAATGGAGAACAGCGAAGGGAGAAGAAGAAGTAAGGGTATATCGATCGGAAGAGAAAAGAAAACATGTAATGAGTCACATTCAAAGAGAAAACAAAATACCTACTTTCCCTAAGGTAAATACCCACTTGTACCTTATCATGGTAAGAAGCATAAAATTTAATGCAGTGTGTTAGGCCGCATAAATTTATATTCCTCTTCTCAGTTTTAAATTTAAAAACCAGGGGTACAGGAATTTGGTTACCTCCCCAGAATGAGGAAGTGTGTCTCTACTGATGTTTCACTGTGTTCTGAATAAACAACAGGTATTGCTTTTAGAGCCCGCTAAGTGAGAAGCCCTTCAAATCTGGTGTTAGGGACATGGTTTGCTGTAGGGAGTCTGTCGCTATTGATCAGTACATCCTGCTACTGTTGTCTATTGTTTGACATCCTGTTCTGTGGAAAGGTTCGATTAAAACTCAAGTCATTTAGTGCTTAACTGTAACACATTTAAATACATCTCCAAATACAGAATTGGGTATTTTCTGTCATAGTACCCTGATAATCATATTGCAGTTTTGTATGGGAAATTTCTAAGTCATGCTTTTTGCTAGAGCATTGTTCAGAAAAGAGGCAAACAGAATAGATTAAATAGAAGGGAATGGGTTGTACTGAAAGTGAAATTATCATTAACTGACTTCATGTTTCCATATAACTTGCAAAAAAATTTAATCTTATGCCTTTATGCTGTTAAGAAAACGTGAAGGATATATATTCTATATTTACAAAAATAATTTTATTACTTGTTTATTAGAAATTAGTTTTAGCTATGCATCTCACATGCTTATCTGTGTTTTATAGCTAAATAACCTACTGTATTTTGTAATAATGGAAGTAAATACTAAGCAACTGTAAGGGAAAACCCATGTTTTGGGTTTTGTAGTACACCTATTCTAGGTGAGACTTTCTCTTTTAATCAAAAGCTTAGTAGTATATAGGCCTTCAAGAACGCCTGTGAATTGTTCACTGAATAGTAAACATCACATATAGGGTTCAAGATGGAAAAATGAAGAAATGGAATATGAAGAACAAGTATACAGCAGACCGTGTAGCTCTTAACTTTATCAGAGTACCATACTTAATGCCTGTGCTATGTTTATTATTCACTTTCTTGGGGAGGAAGGGACTGAGATTGAAAGCAATCTGAAAAGAAGTAAGTTTCAGATGCTTAGTAATGCTTCTGTATGTTTTAATAATGATTGGTTAACTTTATGTGCAGTAGAAACAGTAAATTTGAGACGGGAAGTTTGTGCTCCATAGTAATTTTGACTGTTCAGTTTTGCTTCTTGTTTCATACTCAACCAAAGTAAAGCTTTCAAAAGAAGTGAGATGAACACTCCCCCACCTCCAAACAGTCCCCGAATCATTTTCAGTTTCTTTATTAAATTTCTTCATTTTTTCTTTAGTGTATTAAATTTCTATGTATTGCTATCTTAAGAAATGGGACTGATATGCTAATTTCAATGCTGCAGTCACCAGTATTGTGTTTGCCCAAGATAAAGTGAACAAAGAAGTTTTCAGTGTGTCTCCAGTTTTTGTACATAGAGGGAAGAAGCTGTATGCCACTTACGGTTTTGGTGGTGGCCATCGCAGGGCTCATTAATGAAATACCAGGACATCAGAAATCTTGGTAACTCCTGTTTTTGTCTCCGAAATAATAGACAATGGGCCTCACAAATTGAGATTTTTAACAGAATTATTTCTTCTCTTGGCAGGATGTATTTTGGTGCTGAATTATTGACTTTCTTTTAGCTGAGTTAAACGATTGCTTTGCTCAAGGGTTTCTTTTTTTTTGTTGTTCTTCTGCTACAGCTAGCCAGAAGATTCTTCCTGATAAAGTGAATTCTTACCATCTTAACCTTAAATTTCTAATAGGGTTACAGTTTTCCTAAAGTATCACTAGGACATAAAAATAACAGAGCAGGCTAGTTGGTCCAGCATTTTGGTTTCAGCAGTTACTTCTATTACATCTTTGAAACAGAGAAACTGAATACGGATATTTTTTAAAATCTTCTTAGAGGAGAAATTTTTTAGTCTCCACACTTCAAAGGTAGCACTGGATCCTTGTGAGCCCCGTATTTTCATTGTGGATATTTATGCCCTTAAAATCCTTCAGAGCAAAAGCTAGCTTAAAAAACATTCTTCAATTTCATATATTTACCCAGAGGAGAATGTGTTCTTCATTTATCTTAGTCCCTAGAGGGTCTGTGATCTGGGTTCTGATGCCCAGAATGCAAGTGAGACATAACTTGGTAAATCCTTTAGTCACTTAGAATCATAGAATGATTTGGGTTGGAAGGGACCTTTAGAGGCCATCTAGCGCAGCCCCCCTGCAGCGAGCAGGGACATCCTCAACCAGACCACGGTGCTCAGAGCCCCGTCCAACCTGGCCTTGAAATTCTGTGTCTGCTGAGTTTGCTTTTATCCTCAACAAGTTCAGAATTGTTTCTTTATTGGGTACTTTAGCCTCTGAAGATGCTATTTGTGCGGTGTGAAATCCCACAAGTCATCATCATTTCCAGAACTACTCACCCTCCTGTACTACCTAGCTCTCCCATCACATCATGATTGTTTGTGTCTTCTGATCCTATGACATACATAGTTTGCAAAAAAAAAAAAAACATCGTTATACAGGCACACTCCAAAATTGATAAAAACTGTAAATTATTCCTAGCTGTTTTTAATCAGATCCTAAGAATTTTTAATCCAGTTTCAAACTAATTATGACAAACATTTATGTATTTTTCAGTGCACATTGTGCTGATCTACGTATGTTGTAAAATAGGATTTATGGCCAACAGATAGTTCATTTTTGGCAAAGGTACTGCAAAAATCATACTGTTTTCTTGGGGAGGAATTTATGGAATATCTTTCATTTTACCTCCTGCATCTTCAGAGGGAATAGCATTTCGTAAACAGTTGCTTTGCTCAACCTCCCCATCACCTTTCTGAACCAGACTCTTAAACAATCTGTTGAACAGCGGCTGAAGGTAGTATCTTCCAGTTTAAGGATAGCCTGGCACAGTGCAAAGGAGGTACTGATCTGCCCGTGTTACCCCATACACCGTTGGTGTCAGAAGGGTCTTGGAGAAAGCAGAAATAGGTGGACACATCTACTGCTTAAAAGAAACGTCTCCATTTTCTGTGAATGAGGGTGCTTGCTTTGCTACCCTTACAATGTGCTTATGTGCACAGAAGTCTCTACTCACCTGACCGACTGTTGTGCTTCAGCGGAGGTCCGCAGTCACAGTTTCTAAATCTAGTGCCATGGCGACAATGGCTGATGTCTCAGATGAGGGCATTTTTCTTTAACAGAGGAGCATCATTATTTTTCAAGTTCCTTGCTGCCATTTTTTCTTTTCATAAAGGCTGAGGTTGTTTTATATCAAAGAAAAGTTATATGGTTTGGAGAGCTAGTTTTAATCTCTTGAAGTTTGAGTAGTAGGGACCTCAGGCAAGAACAATTCTCACTGCTAAGTAGGAGATTAGAGCTGAGGACTAAGATTTGCATAATGTAAAACGTGTACATCATTGTATCATTAATATTTTTGAGTCCATAGGCAATTAATAAAAGGACGACTTTAGAATTTGCCTTTGGGTTATGTCTTTTAACATAACAGCATATCAAAATATTATTTGTTTAATCATATTTGACTTGTATTTCCTGGTTAATTTTTTTTTGTCTCCTGAAAGGAATTATCAGGCCATCTATATAGATTTTGGTGGCAAGGCTAATGCTTCCATAAAGGACTTATAATAAATAGCTTATCTAATCTTCAGTGTTATCAGGCAGGTAGTATGCAAAACTTAATTTTTCTCTTGAAAAGCATAAAAGATTTTGAGGCAGCCTCTGAAGCAACAGATCATTGCTAGCACTTCACTGTGACTCTCGGTATGACCCTGGATGAAAGGAATCTTTATCTCTTTGTATCTCACAGAATCACAGAATGGTACGGGTTGAAAGGGACTTCTGGGGGTCACCCAGTCCAACCCCCCTGCCCAAGCAGGGTCACCCAGAGCAGGCTGCACAGGACCTTGTCCAGGCGGGACTTGAATATCTCCAGAGAAGCAGACTTCACAACCTCCCGGGGCAGCCTGGGCCAGGGCTCCGTCA
>Ga0181612_120997_pt1 | contig 13258 bp, 7 predicted proteins | sample HoacroProtozoa21_FD_119630 | JGI IMG/M metagenome (GOLD analysis project Ga0181612, IMG submission 119630) | Hoatzin crop microbial communities from Cojedes, Venezuel. Combined Assembly of Gp0051906, Gp0051904, Gp0051908
AAAAAAAAACCAAAAAAAAACCCCAACAATCCCAAATATGCACTGAGCAATGACATTGAGATGAGACTTTTTATTTTCTGTACTCAGTCTGAGAATTAACTGTCCAGGCATGACTACTGGAAAGCATACAAAAAGAAAACAGACAGCATGCCAGACAGCATGCCAGCTTTGCTAAGGACAGAAGCAGGGTCTTTACAAAAGATGAATTTTGGAAACTGGGTAGGTAACAAAGCCTGAAGAAACAGTAGTAGTAGATCTTTGAATGACTGAAAAATTCCACTCTTGGCAATTAACAAGCAATTAATAAATAGCTCTTATGTAAAAAGGGATTAAGTGCAGGCAACCTGACTTGGGAGGGAAATGTCACTGATTCAGAGCATCTGCCACGGAAGCTTGTGCCTCAACATAATGCAGTGTTACAGGGACACTATTCAAGTCGGTAGCACAATCCTCAAGTCACATTGGAAGGACTGTATCCCGAAGACGCAGCAACAGCAGACAGATCCTTCGCAGCTAACATTTAGAAGTTCCTGATATATGCACGGCCCTCTTAGGATCTCTGTTCTCACAGGTTATATCTTAAATTTTGTGCAAACACCATCATGTACCGAGATATACACCAAATACACGAATGCTATTCATAAAATAAGACACCGGATTTGCAATATCCACCACTATAAAAGGATGACATCCAACTGATCGTGCTTGTTGGAACAGATAGGTTGAATTAATGTTTTCAGCAAAAAGATGTGAACTACCCTTTTTCTTCTAGTAATCCTGGTGATCAGAAAAAGGCTATGTATAACCAATACTCAGAAAAGACTAGCCAAGAGCTAAAGATAGAAGCATACTGATAAAAGGAAGTTTCTGTACAGGCCTGAGTCTCTAAAGGAGTTCTGTATTACAGGGGGCAGAAAAACTGCACGTAAAAGGACAATTATCAGACAGCGTTGTTTACTGCACTAAATAAAAGCCCATTCTGCACCAGGAAAGCACCTTATTAAAACTGTATCAAATACTGGATCAAAAGTTGTACAAGTCCAGTTACACGAGAAGGAGGACTGAATGTATGGACAGATGCAAAGATGATGCAAAGGAAGCATTTCCCATATCAGGCCACGGACAATGAAGAACACGCAACTAAAGATATGGACTTGTGGCTGCTCTGAAAGGGAATAGCTAAAAGCACATGGAAAGTGAAATAAAATGTAGATATGGAAACATACAAAAGTCCCAAGAGAAACTCAGGAAGACATCAGGGAAGACTCAGGAAAGATGTGGTCTTACACATATGACAGTGATGGACCTGTGTAACTACTTAAGATGGGAACCAAACCTGATTCCCCGATAAGTATCACCAAGTGCTACAGCAGTGGTCTGTGCTAGAACCTGTGTGAGATAATGTTCACGAGTCACCTGGAAGACAACATGAACAAGGTGATAAAGTCCAATAATAAAAATAAGGTTTCCAGAATAGTAAAGACGGGGGTCAGTTTTGAAGAACTGCAGGAGCTCAGGAGACTGAGTGACTGGGCAGTAAGAGGAGATAGAAAATGCAAGCTGAATAAATATTAAATACATGAGAAAAGTATCCTAGCTTTGTATATTTAATGATGGCTCTGTCTAGAGCAAAGAATGAGATATTGTCACCATAAAAAATAAACAAACCCAACCCCACCTTTGGACAAAGTAAGAAAGGTCACTGTCCTAGAAACAGTGTTTGTCCAGTCCTCCCAGAAATGCAAGAACAGCAATGTAAGATCAGCCAGGGCTCTAGTGCTGCCGAGTGGATGCCATATACAGGACAAGTATGCTGTGATATGTCTTTAGGATACTCTTCTTCACGTCCCTTTCTGGCTCCCATTACCGCATCAGGTGCCCTGAACACCTACTGAAGTGCCATGCGAGGTGTAAATGTCCCTTGTCATGAAGCCTTCTCATTTCTGCTCATCTCCTAGGAGGTGTGTAAGCATGGGCTGTCTACCACAGAAGAAGAAGAAAAATCACGTTCTGCGACTCCATGACAGCTTATAGCACCTGTCTGGGGTCAAGCTCAGGGCAGACTGTACGTAGGAATAAACACCTCCTCTCAGATCTGCACAGTTGTTCTCCTTCTGAGGAAGCAAACATTGCTTTGATTTCTCATGAATATTCACAGGAACTTCACAGGAAGGTTGCTGACAGAAGCACCATCTCTAGTGCTCTGTGTTCCCTTCAGTGACTGAGCCTCATCGGTACCAAGCTAAATGACTGCAGCTATCTGAACACAGCGTTAGTAGCTGTGGTTAGTCACTGCTAGGGACTGTTTCAGGTCAGTGGGTGAGGGGAGCAATTCTGGGGACAAAAACCATGGAGGGCAACAGGAATGTAACCAAATGGACACTGTTGGATCCTGGTCAGATCCTCTGGGCTCCCTGTCTGACAGTCTTCACGGCAACCACATCCAAAAAGTGGGAGAGCCAAAAAGTCAGCTTTGGCTTTTGATCATGAGGGCAAGCAGAAGGTGCTGGGTTCCAGAAGCAGAGGGGCAAATACATCTCCTCACTGGAGACTATGACTCCCCACGCCCATCACCTGTTTCCAACCTCGGAGCGACTCTTCCCTCGTGCTGTAGTAGGGCGAGCTAAGGAAGGTGGCTAGATTAAAACTGAATTAGTACGGAAGAAGCAAGAGGTTTCTTCTCATCCAGATCAGTCCTGTACAAGCACATCTGCCAACAGAAAAGCCTGCATGCCCTCCAAGGCGAGGCAGGATCGACTATCTGGAGGTATAAAATACCAGGAGGTGACAAAGCTAAACACAAGCATTCCAGGATTCGTGCTGGTGTGCTGTGACAACTGAATGCCAAGAAAACCTGAATCAGATCCCAGCCAAGCAGAAAATATCATGCTCTGAAGCACCATCCCAGAAGAGACTTTGTTATATTCTGCAGAGGAATAGTAGCTAAAACCCAGGCTGTGCTGCCCGGTGCTCGTTTAGAAGGCATAAAAGGTGCTTGGTACTTGTAATGATGGAGACAAAAAATGCCGAGGAAGAAGGAGATTCTGTTATCTGATGCTGCTCTTGCCGCCTCCCCACTCTGACACACAGAAGTATTAGTATAAGCTTGCACATCATGGCTTTGGAAGGGCAGAAAATGGTGAGAGATTTTCCACCTTCATGCCATTAAAAAGAATTCTTGCTAGTTTGGTCCCAGAGGTAGCACTTGACTTAAATGATTGTTCCTGAATGTCCTGCAGTAGTAACTGGACGTGGACTGTGAGTTCAGTGTCAAGGAGCATGCCTGTTATGGGCAGTGGTTGCACAGAAATGAGAATCTTCCCTGAAAGCCTATTTGGCTCAGACACTGTCTGCGTAAATCTTTCCAAGAGGAAATTTTCCAGCTTCTCTTCCAAAAACTTCTTGGTCTTAAAAAGACAAAGATGAAACATGCCAATGCCTGGCCTTGGCTAAGACGAGAAAATGCCTGTGCTGATATTACCATGCTGGCAGGAACGTATCCTTATTTAAAAGCATAAACCTATCAAACAAAACCTATCCATGATACAATAAATCTTACAAGCCTGAAACTAGCTCAATATCTAAGCACAAGGGTTGCTGTCACCGGAGCTGCACCCCATTCTCCTGCAGTCAGTGGCACCCGAGTGCAGGCTGAGCCTCTGCATCTCCTCTGCCCTCACTGGCACAAGAACACCCCTCCTACCCGCACCAGAACAAGGTACAGCTGCAGATCAAGGTAACGCTGCTCTTCAGAGGAATCTGGCTGTATCCATCTGGGATGCAGAGACACCAAAACGAAGTCATACTGGTCTGTCTTTCCAGGGAGAATGCTGGATACTAAAGGAGTGTAATTTCTTTTCTTCTGTGAATGCAAAGCTTCTGCTCACTACATAGAGCTGGTTCTATGTGACCAGCAATTTTCATAGTCCCTGGTTTTCTTAACGTAGACTTTCATCTTAAAATATGATTTACATTCTTTGTTCCTAACTACAAGACTTACTTGCTTTCACTAAAACAAACACTTTGAATAAGTCCACTTCAAACAGTCCTAATCACTTCGTATAACTGACTTCTCTACCACATTTTGTATCACACTCAGACAAGATGTTTTCTTCCAGACAGCTAAAATGAAGATTAGAAGACTGTTACCCCAGTAACAGGCACACATACAGTTGGATACAAAGTAAAGTGAAATACAAAATTCAAGAAACACTGTTAAGAACTGCTTTTCTTTATTTTCCTAATACTTTTAAGAATATCCTCTTTCTGGTTACATACACACAAATCAGCCTCCTGTGAAGAACAGACCTTCCATTTGCATGTGAATAACTCCATGGGCGTGACTATTTATTTGGCCTGAGCTGCCAGAGAATGCACTTGAAAATCCTCAGGCCGAAATTCTTGACAAGGAGTTAAAATGAATTAATTTGCTTCATCAGATGTAGTGCTACACAATGAAGAGAAACAGCAGAAGTGGCCTGATGGGTAACAGAAGATGGAGGGAAGAAAAGGAAGAATTTAAAAGTAAAACTCAATTTTGCAGTAGCCACCAAATGACCTATACACGTGTGCGGGCATGTGTAAGTGCTACAGTAACATCAGACTGCTGCCATGTCCCTGCAGACAGAAATCCAGCTCTATGTCTGGAAGAGAAGTTATTAATCAGGTGGATAATTTCTGCATTGACTACTGGCAAAAAACCCCAACCAACAAAGCTGCAACAGATGAGTTCTGAGTGAACCTCTGGAAGTCATTATTCCCATAAGGAGCCGCGGGTTGTCCGCGTGGTCTCATGACTCCAATGCTCTGGTGAACCAGTCCATTGAGACCGTTCACTGCTGAGCTGTGAGCAGGAGCAGGACAACAGCAGCTTTCACACTCCTTGTCCCTCTGAGAAGGAACGCTCAGACCACGGGCATCGCCGCTGCTCCGCTGCAGCAATCCAAGAAGAGCATCTGTGGATGCGTGCCTCTGGAAAAACCACCACCACAGCTGAATCTGCAGATTTTGTCACTCAGAGCTCCAAACCTGACTCCAAGCTGTGTTTCTCTAAGCCTCCAAGTGCTATTTCCCAAATCAAAATTCAACAAGAAGTTGGAAGAAGTCTCTGCAGTCGACTCCTGTCCATGGGAATTTCTATTCTTCATTTAAACAAGACTGAATGATTACAGTGAAATTTAAAAAAAATATTAGCGACCACAGGCTGATGTGTACTAGCAGCATGAAAAATGATTAGCTTTTTAATTCCAGGCAGTGTATTCATTTCAAACCCATCATGCAGCCTCAATTTTGCAAACAGATGCACTCATGCAGATCCGCAGAGATTAGCAAGTCTCTTCACATGCAGAGAACAGAGGGGGAGGGACACAGGAGAGAGCTGGTGGAGAACTACAAAACACCGCGCAGAAGTCCACTCAGATGATGATGGTAAGTGACGAAACAGGCACACATACAGTTCGATACAAAACAGATTTTGCTAAGGACTGTGGTTAATTTGATCGTTCTTACTAAAAGGATAAGAAAATCAAATATCAATAGCAGAGTGAATTAAAAAAGCACAATCAAACACTAACACCAGATTTTTAGAACTCACAGACATCTGAATATGAAAAGCCCTCTAAAATACAATGTTAAAACACTCGTCAATAAAATAGGAATAAGGAAAAAAAAATATAGCTATACTTTAGATGTAAGATAAGAGGGTCCTCTAAAACTAGACTAGCCACAATGAGTGATGAACAAAAAAAACAAAACCCAAGCCCTGTTTTTTATTTTTGGTTTTGTTTTTTTTAAATTGAATTTTCTATTCTAGCAAATATATCATTGGGGAAATAGATTAAAGGAAATCTCCCTTACTCTGCAGAAATGACCACATCTTACAACAGCTATCTTGATAGTCTAAAGCACAATCTATATGAAGAATTTTGACATGCACCTCTAAGAGCGTTCATCAAATTTGTGATCTCAGTATTCCAGAATGGGATGCTTAATGTTTGAGATCCATTCAGAACCTTCTTTGATGCCCATCTCTACCTAAAAGGATTTTTCAAAATCCTAGTTCCAATGTAAAACAGCGGAGGTTCCAGTTCCGAGTTTCTGGAATCCTGTTATTAACAGCACCATTACACTCCTCAGTGCGGCGGTTTATAAGCTGATCTGTGGGCATCTCTTCTGTGAAAGATGAGGAAAATGTCACTTTTTTGACTGCTTGCTATTTTGCAGTCTGTTCACAGGAGACTGTGTAAGTGGATGAACACCTCCTTCAGAAGATAACAACGTTCCACAAATTGAAAAGCTGATTGAGAAATAATGCTGTAATGCCAAGGACTAATTCAGTACGATGAGTTTAGGTGTTTTTAATATTTTTTTTTTTTTCTTAATTGCAAAAAAAGGGCAGCAATTTATTTCTGGTAAGTCAGGAAATACTTTGTTATTTTCAAGAACTAACATACTGATGATAGTTGACAGCACATGTGATAAGCATGTGTCTTTTTATCATTGTTAGTATTGTCCCAGCATCAAAGAACCATTTTTAAGCTTTACGTATCACTACTTTGCCAGAGAAAAAGAAGCATTTCACATTTCTTCTTCTGTTGCACTGCTGTTTTTGTAGCTTCCACATATTATATTTAGTCTATAAAAACACACATCTTTACAAACTTTGCATAGATATAAATATTGCACTCATACTGAATTTATACATATATATAAGAGTGAGAAACATAAAAGTGCTTCAGTATGAGTTGCAGTATTTAATGCCTGAGGACTATTTTCAACAGCAAGCCCCAAAACACTTCTGCAGGCTCCTGCCACAGCTCTCCAGGACAGCCACCACGGTTTTGCCAAAGCCCTGTCAGATACTCACTGTGAAGATACTGAGCGATGCTTATTGTCCGCTCCTCCGTTAGCTGCCCAGCCTTTGATATCTTGGTGCACTTCAGCTGACTTGAGAGATCTCTTGATTCAATCCAACAAATGGTGTCCTCTTTGTAGCTATAATCGAGTGTCAAAATTGCAGATCCTTTTACAGGAGTTCGGGCCGACGCTTTGCTTCCGTTGAGATGCAGTACCTCAATTGTTTCAGAGCTTGCAATCAGAAGCAGAGGAGGTCTATCAGCAGGCTCTAAAAACAAAAGTAAAGAGAATTTAAAGGGTTAACAGACTGTGTATACCATATTTAGCTTTCCAGTTTTAACGCAGTTTTTAATGTTCTTACCGGCATGTATTAAGAGATATAATAAATTGGTTTTATTTTCATAACTATCATATATTGCAAATTACTGGCCTATTTTATCCTGCTGTTCTAATGGTTCACATCATTAAAGAAAATTAATTACCCTAGCCCCACAGCTTCTGTTTAATTCCAAGCATCATTATTGAAACATTTTTCATGCCCAAGTCATAAAACGAAATACAAGTTACGCAAATTATTTCTGTCCAGATTACTGGCATTTCTAAAAGAATGAAGGCCAGGAAAACCTGCAGAACTTACGAGTACACATGAAAAGGTGAAGTACTTTTCATAGTAGAGTCTGTAAAATAAGACACAAACTGAGGAGTGGATTCTGCTACAGAAAACAAAACCCCGCCTAACAAAAAGCCCAATGCAGCAACACCTGGTGACAGCACACAGATGACGGGCGTAACGCCGTGCATTTTCAAGGAGAAAGTGTCCCGCTACGGAGTGTCCCGACAGCAAAAAGGGAACAGAGAACACTCAGTTTCCATTGGGTTACCGTTGATGTCACAATAATAAACCAAAAATATGAAGAAGCAATTCATATTAAGGTATCACCCGCAATGTAAAGTGTTGTCACATTGACCTGAATCTCTTTGCCCAGAAGCCTTGCTAGTGATTTAAAAAAATGCTCGAGCAATGTGTGAGTAATGAAGGGAACAATCATAACCCAACAGTGAAGAATATGCAACATGAATACAAAATGTTCCACTTCAAGTTAAAACGTTAAAAAGTTAAGTTATTCACACAGAGGAACAAACAATTGTAACTGAGACAAAATATTTTTAGCATTATGATGAGCGGCGTTGGGCACAAAAGCAGCTGTTCTTGCTCTAGGTGTATCTTTAATTGCTTTACAGTCTCGAACATCTAGGGCTGGTTGGAAATTATGCAGTTGACTTTGTCAACTGCAAATGAGTATCAGTCTCCGTAGGACGAGGGGTCTGTTATATTTGGTGTGCTGAATTACGCTGCTGGAATTGAGTGACGTCTTGCTCTAGACCTGGACTAGTACTTTAAACTGAAATAAGGTCCCAGTGAATCCAGAGCTGGCAGGGGGACATCTATATCAAAATCATATGTCAGCCATTCCTCTTTTTTTTCTGGGAAGAATCCCTTCATGAGAAACATCAGGGTGACATTGCTTTGCTTCAATTTATGATGGGGAATTGCCATTGACATAAAATATTATGTGAATTGGCTGGGAAAAAAAATCAGACAGATGTATGTGTTTAAGGTAGCGGACAGAGAAACTGCTTCCTAAAAAGTCCCCTTCCTGTTAGATATCGTGCAGTATTCAGTGCCCTGCTCCAACCGAGACTGAGCTCATGCAGGACCTTAGGAGCAGACTCCCTGAGAGAGGAAGATATGGTGACCCTAAAAACTGCTTCAGGTTTAACTGGAATAACAGGGATGTCTGATTTTGCAATAGGGTACGTTCATGTGAATCGCTTAATGGAAAGTTGTCCTTTGCAACATGGTCAACCCCGCTATGACACCTCTGTTGGTCCCATTCATTTGTTAGATTAAACAGTGTTGTCAAGTGGGCAAACTTTTCGATGCTGTACTCAAAAAATTACCCTAAAACATAGAAACTCACACTGCAGTTGCAAGCATAAGTGAGGAATATTTGTGTTGCCAAGTCAAGAGCTCTCACCCCAAGGTAATCTGCTTGTATTCAAAGGAATAAATCGATGTTTAAATGCTGTATTGAAATGTTGTACTTTCAATCAACATTCTACTTAATAAAGTTTTCAAAATTTTACTAAGCAATTCCAGCTGTCTAAATGAGAAAAAATAATTTGCATAAATAAAAGGATTTGACAAATAATACTTCATCAGCCAGTCTGATTAAAGGGAAGAAAATGCTGCGGTGAATACAGTGCTCAGTGGTCTCACTCAAACACACAGAAGTAGGTGTCACATTCCGTTCTTCGGTACCACCTACTTTTATTTCAACATCTCTTTTTTTGGAGGAGCGGGTGGGATATGTAAGAAAGTTCTTTGCTATAATGGATCAGCATGTATTCTTTCTCAAGTGGATTTCATATACTCTTTTCCTATTTTTTCTCATTCCATAACGTACATTCTACCCTGTAACATACTTTACTCCCCCCCCAGGAAATCCCACACTGACATCTGCAAAACCACCTGTCTGTAACATTGCCTTCCGAACTTACCGACTGTCCTCATCGGTCCCCCATCCGCTTCCACCAATACATCAGTCATATCCAGGCAGAAGAATTTTTTAAAAAATCTCAGAAGATATCTAACAACTGAAGGGACTGAACTTCTTTGTGAAACAACCTCTTGTGTTATAAGCCAGTATAAGTTATTTGAAACCTGCCAGGTAGGTCCATTTGCAGTCAACAGGTGGCTGGTGTATGTAATTCTCTCTTCCCCCCTTTCTTATCAAGTTGATAAGATATCTATCTAAGATAACACGATATCTACCCATCAGAAGCAGAGAACCAGGCTTAAGAGCTTCTGTCTCTATCCCCTAGTCACCCCTGAGAGTTTCCAGGCTGGTACAAAAGGTGTGTTGGCATCTGCATCCCGCTAAGTTTGGGGATTCTTTTTCCATCTAACAGCCCTGTGGTCAGCTTCTCCCTTCCCACAAAATAATACCACTGCCTGATTCTGGATTCAATCATGCCTTTCCCAGCCAGCAGCAGTGTGGAAAATCCTTTATCATTATTATCATTTTTGTTCTTATACTTTGTGTTAAGTGAGATATTTCCCCTCTGCAATCCATAAAGCCTGTGAGAGGAAGCGGCTACACAGAGGCTGCTTGCGGTTCCCCAGCCAGCATGGTTGTGCAGTTATCCCAGGCTGCGACAGAGAACCATATCCTTTCTTGCACTGTTTTGAACTGACCTATTGCAAACTGTAATGAGGATTTAATACCTCACTAAACTCCAGAGGAAGCCTGCATTTTAGTATTAATGTCAAAGACATAAGGGAGTTCTGAAAAAGAATTAGCGTCAAACCTCCCGAGCAACAGTTGTAATCGAACCAGGCTGCCGACAAAGGAATCGTCAGGGCTCGTGGCACTGCTAAGAGCTTCTGCTCAGCAGGCACTATTAAACATTAAAAATACCTCTGCTTTCTGGCAGAACTTATTCAGAAAAGACATTACTGAGCTTGAAATTATATTTTTCAAGCAGCCCATACATGATATAATTCAATGGATTGAATCAGTTAATCACGTTTTTTTTCACAGTAGGGTAGGTAACCTGCTTATTTCAGTGTTGCTCAGATACAGGCTGTTTTCATAATTGCTTATAGAAAAAAAAATAAAATTAATGATAAAACTATACAAACAATATTAAAAGTTCCTATAAAAATGAAAAAAAAAAAAATTAAAGCATCTTACTGACTGTATTGTACAATGCAGCAGAAAACCAAACAAAGAAGATGAGAAAAAAAAATCATGTCATCTCCCTCACAAAAACTGCTCGTCTGTTTCTCCAGAACAGAATCTACACAGCTTAAAAGTTTTGTGGACAGATCTAGGATGAGTTACAGTGAGCCGACAGCAGCTTTTCAAATAACTGGACTTCATGTGTGTTATTTTTTCACAAGTTTTCTTTTTTTTTTTTTTTTTCATTTTACAGGAAAGATAAGAAGTGAATAGCTCTCTAATCCAGGAAAGTTTCATGATTCATCCCTGTTGACTAAAGTGAAAGCATCTTCTTTTGAATTATGTTTAAGACAGAGTAGTGGAAAAGATGAAAGACTTGCATTTCCCCCCTCCCTGATCTTGTCTAAAACACAGATCAATAAGTGATGTCACAACAAATCAGAAACTAAGGCGTTTGGCTCTGCCAACAGTCCTACTTCTGCTCTGAAAGAAAAGCTGCGGAAACGCCAGCAATGATTTTTTTTATTCCCACTACAATGATATGAAAAGGATAAAAACCAGAATTCGGTGTTTACCAGCAGCTTAAAACCCCTTCTCCTGAGGTATGCATTGAAAATTATTAGTCCTTTGCTCTTAGCAATACATGTATTGTATAAAAGTCTGAAAAACATTTAGTAGTGTTGAATAAAATGCCGTCAAACTTTATTTTGAAATTAATTTTGAATATTTATCCACAATATGCCCCACAAATGGGCTGCTTTATTTCTAAAACCTCAAAACATTGTTCTGTGAGATTTTACAAGAAAACTGTGCCATGGAATCAGTTTAAGAATGATGATTGTTTACTAAATATCAGAAAAAGCTTTTTGCTTTAATCATTATCAGTTCATTCCGCTTTATCTACAGATAAAGTTTTCCTCCTCACGTGGCATTTCTCTCTGTGCAGTCTAAGCAGATATAAAACATACCAGGAACTTTTGCAAGAAAGATGAACTTTTTCTCCTCAGCTAAAGATTTCCAATTCTGTCCTTTTGTTTCCTTAAATATTCTTTTCATCACATACAGGCCTTGCAGTACAGGCACACAAACTCAGTAAACAAAGAAGTTCTCAAACTCTGTTCAGCAAAGCTATATTTTGTTTCATTTTCACCTCGGAAGCAGTCATTAACCGCTTCTTTATTCTTAAAAGAAAGTGTGGTTAAAAAGTCTGGAAAAACCCACGGTGTGCCCCCAGCTGTTTTGATACCTATTTTAACACCCTTCCCAAAGGTACTGTGCAGCTCAAAGTTTCTGCCTCCAAAGTTATTTAAATGAGCTGAGGAAGAAAATGCAGAATTTAATGAGGGATAAACCTCACCACCTTCAGAGCCAAGCACTCGGCTGCCTGAAGGGCAGGAGAAAAGTAACTTCTGTGAACTTCTTTGCTAATTGTACTGGGGCTGGGCTCCCCCGGACCCGTGCTCACGGACAGGCATCACCCGCCCGGCACCGTCCCTACGCGGGGCCTCCAGCGTCTCCTCCACTTTGCCCCTTGTAAATCCTCAGAAACCTCCCAGTCAGCTTACAGAGACGTGGCAGAGGGCTGATGCTGGTTTGGTGCGGCGTACTGGGCTGTGTCTAGGTGTTCAAGAAACGCGTGGCTGTGGCGCTTCAGGACATGGTTTAGCAGGCAGCGTGGTGTTGGGTTGACGGTTGGACTTGATGATCTTCGACATCTTCTCCAACCGTAATGATTCTAGGATTCTAGGATCTCAGCGTGGACGGCGATTCATATTCTTAGCAGGTCTGCTGTTAACATTGAAAATCGGACATAATGCCTAACCTAACCTAAACCTCTCCTGCTGCTTCTTATCTTTCAGAGCTTTTACACACAGGGCAGAATATTCCTTAGCTGATTTTGTTTATCTGTTTGACAACTACTTTTGTCAAATGTAGACAAAGCGGATAGCTTGCTCTTTCCATCCTTATTTTCTTCAGGCTTTTTAAGGAAAAAAAGTTGATTATTTTTCTAAGTGCTCTTTTTTTCCTCCTTAGGACACCTTTTTTTCCTGGATTCTGTTCTGTTGATCCACATCTGCCTTGCGTGATGTCCTGCACTGGATAGTGTATCCCATCTGAAGAATTCCCAGTGTTGAGTAAGTAGCAGGATCACTTCATGTATTTTGGCAATAATAATCCTACCTATACATACCAGGGTAGCACCTCTCCCCCTGCGCAGCAAGAGGACATGGACTCATTTTTGACTTCTGATCCACTACACATTTTAGATCCTTTTCACCAGTCTCTTCCTGCAGGGCCATACCTTCCTTTTGTCCTTGCTTGAACCTTTTCCTACAAGGCAGAAACTTGTGAAAAGCAGCTTGTACGATCAGCGAAGCTATGAATGTAACGGCAAAGGTGTAGGAAAGCAACCTGCCGGTACGTGGAAACGTCACTATTTCCCACGCCGTACATCGGGCCCAGTGAAGCAACATAAGCTCTCACAAGTCACTGCAGCTCTTGAAGAGCTCTGCAATAAAAGCACCTTCCTTACTGTGTCCCGTGTCTGATAGACCTCTGTGCCCTATGAAGTGTTTGGCCCAAATATTCATCATATTGATAATTTAATTCAGCATTAGTTCAACGAACAGTTGTGTTTCCAAAAAAAACTAATATAA
>Ga0181612_121994_pt1 | contig 13258 bp, 10 predicted proteins | sample HoacroProtozoa21_FD_119630 | JGI IMG/M metagenome (GOLD analysis project Ga0181612, IMG submission 119630) | Hoatzin crop microbial communities from Cojedes, Venezuel. Combined Assembly of Gp0051906, Gp0051904, Gp0051908
GGCAAAGCCTTAGGGCAAAACGGTCCCCTTGGCAAGGGGGGCAGCCGGTTGCCAGGTGGGGTCCCCCCCCCCCCCGAGGGAGAGCTGCCCAAGACAGCCTGTGCTCCCCTTGTGCCCAGCAAGCTTGTGTCCCCAGGTTTTTAGTGGACACGGTCCCCTCCGCCTTCTGGGTGTTCTGGCAGCCATTTGCTGTTCCCATTCAGTCCTTGCAGATTCGCTGCCTCTTCAGTTCCTCAGCCAAGAGCAAGCAGACAGCTTGCTCTGACATATCTACAAACGTGGCCCCTCTCCTCCGACAGCCCAGCAAGCATGGCTTCCAAACCAAACATGGGCTGCGATTATTTAAAGACGGCCCTTGGATTCCACCATCCATTCATCCATCTCGTATACAAAAATAACACATTGTTTTATCTGTGACTATAAGAATGTTTTTTCAGAGGAAATAAAGAGAGCAGACAGTTTCCTTCCTGACTCATTCACAAACTACTCTTCCAATCTGCTAAACACGGCCATCGGCATGAGGTGTTGCTCTGCTCCCTTTGATCTGCAGCCCCACACTCCGAGAGCTGCTGGGATGGAGGGAAGGCTGTGGTGCTCACAGTGGCAGACGCAGGGTCTGTATTTCTCAGAAAGACAAGCAAGTGGCAAAGCCTAGAGAGAACCCCATGTTAAGCCCTGATCTTGTCCGTCCAGGCTCAGGGATGGGATGAGAGGTTGCTGTTCCCTGGGAGGGACAGACACTCCAGAGTAGCACAGGAATGAGTGAAAATACCTCCAGTGATGTCCCTTCATGCAGTAGAAAGAGAAGGGGTGAAAAGGCATTTTCCTTGATCATAGTAGATAAGACAAACTCTCTCTCTTTTTCTCATCCAGTCCCAAAGCTATACATTTTAATATGGTAGTCTTCACCTCCTGCTGATTTAAGAGCTCCCATAGGAGTCACACAAGAACATTGCTGGTGGTCCCTCAGGTCGAGTAAGCAGAGAAGAAGCCTTCATGGCTGCTCTCTTTCCTCTCCTCTGGATCACAGACTAGGAGATATGACTTCCTAGAAGCCATCTGACAGAATGCTTGTGGTTGTAATAAATAGCCAAGCTACAATGATGTTAAAAATCAATACAATAATGAATTACATTGTCCAGGACTATCAATTAGTAGGATGCATTGGACAGCAAGCACTTGGGCACAAGAGTTATTCTTTTCACTCTTCTAGCAGCCGTAAAAACCTTTGCATTATTCATAAGGAGATAGGTGTGTTTAACTCCTTGATTACACCAGTTAGGCCAGCTCACATGTACATATACTTATCCCTGACCTCTTAAAGCAAAAACATCATTGTATCATCAATGATCACCATTAACGGAGACTGCTAACACACTCATGGCAGAAAATCAATACTAATTTACTAGCTGTAATTGTTTTCTGCTGTAGGGTAGTATCCAAATACTCAGTAGTATTCAGATGCATTTAGCAATTGTATGAGAACATCCACAAAGACATAATCCCTGCCTGAGAAACCTGGTGGCAGTCAAATTGTAATCTGTAAAGAGAAACTAAATGCATTTAGGACTCTTTACTTAGCACATGAGATCAATAAGATGAGTTATGTCAAATTCAATTCATACATGGCACTGACAGAAAAGGAGAATGTCAACCTACTTCTCTTATCTCATAATATATGAAGGAAAAGGGTGTTCAGTGCAACTGAAAAGTCACTGAATAGACATTATTTTATGTAAATGTAATGTAAAATTACTTTATAGAACTCCCTGTCATGGGTCTGAGTCAAGCTTGGCAGAAGGCGGAACAATGCTGAACATTTAAATGAACAGCAAAATAACTGAAGTAGTGGTTACAGAAATAACTAGATGGTACCTACTTCTTACAACAAGTACCTTTGAAAAATGCATGTGTAGCTAGGCTAAAATTTTCTAGTGTGATTTGGCAGTTCACTTTACAATGAAAATAAACAAATAAAAATATCCCAGGCCTCTAATTTATATGGAATTAACCTGAAATGGGAAAAGGAGTGGGTAAGAGTGTGTTCCTAATTCTGTTTTTTGTTTATTTTGATTATACTAAATTTACACTTGTCTTCTACCCTGACCCGATCTTTGTTGGGTTGAAGCAATTCTTTTTAGGTCAGTGTAAACACACTCCGAGTTAGCATTTCCTGCTGGGCTTCCTTTCCATCCTGGTACGCTTCCCTTGCTAGGACTTCCTTCAAACTGCTGCCTGCAGAGATCGCCACATGAACCCCAGGTCATTCCCTTGCCTTTCCAGCTGGAGCAGGAGCATCACCCTGGCAAGCTTGCTCTTCCCATTCAGTGTCATGCTTTACCTTGTACTGTCACATATGCTGCGCTCTCCACGGACCCTTTGATGTTGGTGGCTATACACTGGTAAAGTCCTTCGTCCTCCTCTTTTACTCTTTCAATAAACAGCATTCGGCTTCCGGGCCCTAAAATTATTCCTGTGAAATGAAACATTTTGCAATGAGAGGGAGCCAGGATATAAACAAAAACAGGCCCTTGTGAAACAATATCTGCTTCAAGTTCTCCTCAAAAGCAATCCGAGCCACAGACTGCACAGCACAATGTTATCTGCAGGAAAGCCAAATGCACTTGGGTGTTTAGGAATCTTTTGGAAATCAGTGTTTACAAAGCACTTGTGTGAGTGAAAAAGTTCAGCCTAAGGGAATGCTTTTGGGAGCACTTGTTATGGTGTACACTGATTAGCACTCTGCCTAGACTTTCATCCAAGTGAGTTCTTCAGCATGTCTCCAAGTTTTGGAAAATGGGTGGTCTGATTACTTAGCACTGCTCTTACAGGCCTAGGTCTGCACCAGAAGCAGCTGGAGCATAGAGCACTTCCAGGACACAGCTCTGATTGTCCACACTGGTCTTACGGGCAGCAGACTCGCTCCGAATCTCACTTACCCATGTGGCGTGAACAATGGGCCCCTGCATGGAAGAACCCCAGCTAGTGCACAGAGAGGTCCCATGAGGTGTACCCTAAAACATGGGAGTTACCTGAAGTTTTCAACGCCTTGTTTATTCCAGATGGGTCAATCCAGAAGCCAGCCTGGGCAATACTCCAGCAAGCAAGGAAGACGCAGGCAGCTGATTTTGCCTCAGCACTGCCTTTAGGGCACTGCATAGCCAGGAAATGTGCAGTCAAGCACACACTTGTGTGTTTGGCTCCAGCAGAACTAGCATCTTGTCAAAATGTATTCCCACCATGTATTTTAGGCACCTAACTAAAGTGCTCTGACCTACTCTCCAGAGACACCTTCCTGGCTCCTAACTTTATGCGTTGCATTGCACCCAAGTTAGACACATAACGCTCATTTTAAAAGACGGTGTTAATAATGCACATTACAACGATGTGGCCACTGTTAAACTTCATGGAATCTGGCTCTAGGTAAAGTTTAGTGTCTGAGCTGCAAGTCTGCACAAGCTTATAATTCACTTGGAGAGATACTCCAGTTGCCTCTATTAGTGTTACAGTAATTTCCAATAATGCAGGACAGAACCTTAAACACAAACTTTCTAAAATGTTGTTATTGAAGAATACACTTTGGATTCAAGTTCCTACAGACCAAACCTCCTTGAACATTTTTGCTGAGGCTGTAACACTAGCTCATTCTGTGCTTCTGATCCAAACGTGGATGAATTCCCATGAGAAATCTTCTGCCTTTTCCCTCATCATTCATCCCACCTGAAATCTCCAAGGAACACTTCTGTGACTGCGATCCCATTAGAGTTGGACATGTAGCCTTAGCTGGTCTTTGAAGCTACATTCCAGACACAGCAGTAAATATCTCCCAAAGTTTTCCTGTAGCTGCAGTATGCCACCTGGGAAGCTGTTCCCTGCTGCTGCACGAGACCTGGATCCCCTGACTGCTGGCCTTTTGGTTTTGGAGACTCCAGATACAGATTTAGTCTGGTGGTTAGGTTGTGAATCAAGAACAGACTTTGCATGCCTGACCACAGAAACCCCTGGTACTCCTATGCACATCACTCAAGCTTCGTTTCCTCCTGCCTATCTGTACACTGGCCAAGACACCTGATCTTTAGGCTCCCTCTATAGCAAATGGAAAGAAATTTTCTGGAGATGGCTCTTCTTTTCCTCACTGGCTCCAGAGGCCTGTTGTTCCTACACTTCCAGCCTGGCTGTTGTTTTGGAGTAAGACAGAATAACCTGGAGCACCTGTGCTGCTGCCTGCCTGCCTGTAACCCCCAGGTAATACTCCTTCCTTACATCTGGGTCCCGATGCCAAAGGCTCTGCAAAAGGCTGCCTAAGGCAGATTGGGCAATTAAAAGGGCTGTAAAAGTTGTAGGAGTATACAGAGCTCTCACCTGATTCTTGCTGTATTTCCTCATGGTTTTTAAACCAGGATATCTGGGGCTCGGGGATGCCACGAACCTGGCACTCCAACCTGGCCGAGTTACTGGTGTTCACTGTCTGATCCGTAAGGTGCCGCAGCAGGGCTGGTGCCTCTTGAGCTACAAGACAAAACAACACTTCTGTTTTACATGCCTGTAACTGTGGGGGTTTACTTTTCTTCCCTAGCTGCATTTTACTGACATAAATAGCTATGGCTGTTCTACCAAGTTCATTGTTCACAGATATTATTCGCTGTTCCAGTTTGCTTAAGAGTGTTTGGTGTGTACATAGTACTCCCGTTACTCAGCAATAGCAGGTTACGATGACCAGTGAAGACCCAGTGATGTCATCGTATAAAAGATTTCCTCAGTTCCATTACCAACCACATTTGTTTATTGAAAGCAAGGAGTTCCTATGAAAGCTCAGGGTTTTGCATCATCAGGAGAATCAAAATGTGACACCAAACATTTTAGCATTTAGCAGGACAACCTCGTAGCAGAGTCTCTTTACATCACTGATAGCCCCACACAGTTCTGTACACCATGATACCCGTGAATGTGACTTTTATAATTCACTTACTTTAAAGAGTACAATTAGGAATCTTACTCAGTAAACTTAAATCATCTAAAACCAGAAACCATAAGCACAAAAGCATTGTGTTACATGTCCCAAAGTCTTCATAAAATATTCCACTTTTGTGTTTCACATATTTGGCTGAACACAAGGCCTGGCCAAACCACACCATTGCCCGCCTCCCGAAACTGCGTTGGTGAGAAATGCGCCCATGTCCTCCGGCAGTCCACACATGCTGGAAACCCTGACGGCAGGGGCCAAAGCGGAGTGCTGGCAAGCCACACATCACAGCAACACCGCTCCCATTTTACTTTTGTCTACTGAAATTCGTACGAACACAATGTAACAAAACACATTTCCATGACAGTCAGTGACAGCGAGTATTGGAAGCGCATCGCATCTGTTCTACTTCTGCTCAGGGGCCTCCCAGAAGGACATTTCATAAACGCTCTATATTAAGTCATTCCTGAAAGAAGCAAAACAACAGATCTTTCTCATCCTCATTTCAAACCTTTGCTAGTCCTTCCCCCATTTCGTGCAGAGCCAAAGATTGTTCTGACAAAGATCAAGATGTTTGCAGCGTTTATGCACATTATACGGCAACTTCTTTCTGTTCACGTTTGCAGTTCTCACATGATCATTTTTGGTATTTTGGTCCCTCAAAAGCAGTGATGAAGAATGCAGGGAGCTGTTGAGCAATCTCACAGATGCAGGTGTTCTGCAGATTCCCTCAAATTCCCTGGTCTTGCAAAAACCGATTATTTGAAATCTTTCCCTTCAAGGGCACTGTCAGGATCAGCAGTTACTAACATGGTAAGGCACACATCACAAAATATGAAACAAAACAAAACAAAGCAAACCCAAACCCTTTGTAAATGCTGTCTTTTGGACTGCAAAAGATACAAATACACCAAGTTCAAGTACAATATTTTCTGTATTTCTGACATTCTGTGTTTAGAAGATTATTCTCTATCCTTTCAGAAAAATTGACTATCAGACATTTCTATATTCACGATTGTTCTGTTACCAGCTGTAAATAAAAACTCTTCAGAAAAATTAAGCACCTATGTACCACCAATTTATGCAGTGTGCATGAACCCCACAGTACTAAAAGCACATTGGAAGAAGGCTATCTTTGCTATGCTCTTGCCCCCTGAAATTGATTCCAGCATAGTCACGACCCTGCAAAGACCAGTTTGGGCTTTTCTGAGCTGCAAGTCTGTAATTTCCACAGGCAATGCTATTTTTTTGTTTACAGTGTAGTAGACAATTTGTTCTCACTTCTCAAATAGTATTGATCATCACAGATGCTGTAAAGTAAATTGTTCATCAAATACCTACACAAGGACATAGTCAACAATATTTGCCTTGCAGCCAAGAAGACTGCACTCTTCTCATTGATGCCTCACCTCAATTGTCACACAGTTCTCGCTTTCCACATCATAGTGTGTCTATGAACAGGCATTGTCTGACACATGTCCACGTACGCATGCTGAGAAGAGGTCCCCATTTCACATTTGTCAGCAGTCCCTGACAGACACCCCAGCCCAGACATCCAAAATGAAGGTGGACAAGATGACACAACAAAGGCAAATCACACGTTCTGTGAGTTATTTGTGATTAATTTTAATTTGTTTATAGCCATACACTAAAGGTGGGTTTTCATATTAAGAAAAACTTTTTCACTTAAAACTTAGATCCAGTCACCATTCACATACTTTCAGTAATTTCTCTGCTGCAATCAGCTGGTTTTTCAAGGACTTTTGGTCAACCTGAGGATTATTCCCTTTTGCAAACCTCCCGTTTTCTCCTGTTCATTTTTGCAGCAAAGCCAAGGCAGGGAGTTTCCAAGGCCCTGCTCCACTCAGCCCGAAGCCGAGGGGCTGCCCTGGCCACCAAGCACGCAGTGTAGGGCTCAGCGCCCAGGGCAGCCCCCCGGGCTCATCCCCAGCCCTCGTGCCTGTCCGCAAGCACTTGCTTTGCCGGGCCAAACTGTGCTCTCAGTTACACCGAGGAACTTCATTGTAGGCAGAGTTTGGCCCAGGGGAGCGACAGAGAGGTCACAAGGGGAAGAAGGGGAGAGCATTCAGCTGACTCAGGGAGGTAAGGAGAGAAAATTTGCATTTCCAAAAGCAAACAATGGTAAACAAAGGGAAAACATTACAATTTGTCCATTTTGGGGTGTACTTTTGCATTCTGTCCATTTTTGCCCTTTGTTGTGATTATGTTGTCTGTTCACTTATTTTTATTAATCAGTACAAAAATATAAATACAAGCTTTGATTTTAATGCTTAAAAAAAAAGCAATATAATTCACACCTTTCTCCCTAAATAACAACAGAAGGCAGAGAAACTCCCCCAACCGATGAGATTCTCCAGTCATCTGAGGACATCAAAAGTGACATCAGTAGCTTTTATCTGGTCACCAAGAACTCCTTTCCTCAAACGTTTCCAGTGAGGTTTCTTGGTGCCACCCAACACGGGCAGTCACATTGGGATGTTACGACACAGACGTCCACCCAGCAGTGATACACATCATTGCAATTCACAGCAGTTTCAAAGGAACAGTCTAATCACCACTTTTTTTTTTTTTGACCCAAACTCATATTGCCTGGCAACTGGCTGCTACAAGTCATCATGCTTTGGCTCCCAGGGCCATGGAAAATTCATAACGTCCTGTCATCACCGCCCACCTTGCCATCAAACGTCTTCTCACAAAATAGCCTCCTAAAAAAGGGGATTCTGTATTGTAATTCTTCTGAAGACTTGCAAATGCTAAAGAGCGCACTTGCCCCATTTTTAAGCAGTCACCAATGATTTTGCTTGCTTTTTAGGCATGTTTTAGAAGAAAAGAGAGCCAGGTCCCTTTGCAAGAACACATTGTTTCTGGAAGCCATCACACTAATAATGAACAAAAGAGCTACTGTATACAAGCAGACTATAGGTGACATTTCAAGATATAAATGATTATTCTTTTCTTTACTCTGACAACTTCCAGGTTATCAATTGTTTTCTAAGCATTTTAGGCTCCATGAAGCTGGCATTATGGGGAAATGCTATTGTTTACCCTTTCACACTTGACAAAAGCAATTCCCACGTGAAAGACAAGTTTAGCTGTGGGACACGGTCTCGATACCTAAAGGAGGAAATAATCTGGTGAGTTCCCAAGCACAAGAAACTGTCATGTTGTGACCCTCTATTTTAGAAGCACATCCACTTTGTTCCTTTGCAGTAGCTATTTCGGTCAGTATGGTCTGTTGTTATGGCTTATGTAAATGCTATATAAATGATCAATCATAAATGTAACCAAAAATAATAAAAGCTATGTATTGTAAAAAAATAAAGTTATCAGATCTATTAAAAATAGTAACTTCTTCCTTACACAGAATCTATAATACACAGAAACATCTCAGCAAAATCATGACGAAGGAAAAAAAAGGGAAAACACTCACAAGGAAGTTTTGGGTTGCCCTTAATTCTCCTTCAGAAGTTTGGCTGGTTCTTAATCCCCACAATAAATCCAATCGTCATTTGCATACCAAAAGCAATGAATATTTTTAATGGCTTCAGTTTTGAATTTGTATTTTTAAAAACATATTAAACAACTCACTGTGCTGGCTACAACCTTGTCAGTCTTGTTAGTGTAATATTTCTCATTTAATAAAACAATACCAACATAACAGATTCCTGTATCTTCAAGTCAGGAACAATACTCACACTTTTATCAGTAGTTTTTTACATTAGTGCAGAACTGACTTTAAAAATTGACCAACACAGCAACTGGAAGTCTACCTGGATTTATTTGGAGAAACATTGTTCATGTCTGTCAGTTTTAAAATCATCATTATTATAAATGATATGATAGGTCTGTGCATTATATCAACATTTTCACTTCATCCCTGCATACTTCCTTTAGAAGATACTTTTTAAGATTAATGTACTTTAGTGTAGAAAATAATTTCAAATAAATAAGCATTAGAACTTGCTCAGCAGGTAATATTTATAAGTCCATCAAGATCAGATTAAAATAAAAAATATATAGTCCAGTCAATCTCAAACTGAATTGTGCTCATTCTGCACATTAAAGTTAACTTATTAAATGTCCATTGTTGACTGAAAACAGCAGTTTTTAAAGTTAATCAGTTTATTCAGCTTTGACGCTTTTGACGAGGCTGATATCAAAGTGGAAGAAAAGATTGATCCAAAGTTTTCCTTATCGCTCAGTAGGAGACAGCAAGAGAAAAAATAACAACATGCAAAATGTAGCACAAGGGATCTTCCAAACCCCAGCTTCCACGTGCCTTGTCAAAGCGGAAAACACCCGTCTGAACTCAACTGGAAGCTCACGTGTTACGATTTTGTTTGCTATTCCTCCTACGTCCAACCCATGGGGGGATGTGCACCACCTCAGGGCCTGAAAGGTAGCAACAGTAATTAAAAGTCAAGATGATATGAGACACCTGTTACTGTTTAATGAGTCCTTTAATGTTTTACATTGCTTTGTGTTGTACAATCATTCCTTGTGCTTTTATATCTGAGGATCCGAGAGTAAACAGCCTTTTTGTTGCAGTGCTCACCTCTGATTGTAACGTCTTTCTTTTGAAGCACTTCTTTCCCCGTGTATATGTTCCTTGCTCGGCAGACATAAGTGCCCGAGTGTGCCAGGGAAACGTTCTTGATGGTCAGAGTGAGGGTGATGGAGTACTCCTTGTTGAGAGACCTTTTTGCTTTTGTTTGATTGTTGACTGTCCTCGGTAAAATCCAGGCGATGTCTTTGTAAAGGAATTTGTTGGCTGAACAGGACATTATCAAATTCTCTCCTTCAGTGGGCATTTTTTCCAAACTAATATGGAATCCGCTCGGTACATCTGTCAAAAATCAAGAACACTTTTTAGTTCAGATGAAATGAATGAGCCAAAATTAACACGGTGTGTATTTTCCCTTTTATCAGGAAGCCTTTGAACTAATCAATGTCATTGTCTTCCTGCTGAAGTCTCTAATCTTTCCTTTCATATGCCAGGCTCCAGCTATTCTTAAAATTCGTCTTGGAGCTACGGGGCACTTGGGCTCAGACATCAGTTGCTGTAAACTGAAGTCACTCTTGGAAGTAAGGAGTTTGTATAAATGTTATGCCAAGTAAAGACAGGCTGGGGCAAGGTACCAAAAGCAGAATTATTTAAAGACAGCACAGTGGGACTATGAAAAAGCAGGAAAATTCTAATGTCAGCTCCAGCTTCTGAACTGCATGGGAGAAAATGAATCCCAAGAGGACAGTAGAAAAATACTGCAGCTCATCATGCTTGGTTCTACTGTTTTCTTGCTATTCTTGAGTATTCAGATAAATTATGTCTATTTCTTAAGAATGCTTCAAATCCTGAGAAATTACTGAATTTGTAATTACAAGCCTGAGATTTCCCTCGGAACAGAGGCATTTACCCTCCATGCATTTAAAGCGTGTCAGCCACCCAAGCGGAAAGTAGAAACAGCACCGGCTGGCCTGGGTGGCCAGCTGTGTGCAGGCAGCACTAGGATGAAGAACACTCTATTCAGACATCCTGGCATCAAACAGATGAATAATATTGCAACCTGAGAGAAATCTAGGATCATCGTACTAACCATTTACTAAGTGTAAATATGACTGAAATTTTCATGAGGATTTTTCATAGCAGATAGTTTAAGCAGAAATAATTTAGTTGACAATGTAAAAAGCCATACTTCAAAAAGTCATGTTTGTGGTTCGTTGCAAGGTTACTGCAGGTTTCTCCACCTGGGGAGAGGCGCAGGACCGCAGTGGTGCCGATGGCCTCCTGGCCACCTCCACTTGGGGCCCAGCCCTCCAGCCAGGGAGAGTTACGCCACTGACCTCAGTGAAAGTAGAAGCAAGTTCCTGAGAGAAAGCTACTTCCAAGTTTTACTCCTAGAATGCAACCTCTCTTCGTCTATTTGTAGCCAATATTCTGATAAAGTCATTTCCTTCTTCTCAGTCAAGTGACATTGACTTTGGCCATTTTCAATTGTTATTTCACTGCTAATTTCTACGGCGTTTGGCTGTGAACTTGGTTCAAAATTGTAAGAATGGTTTCGTCTTTCATAAGGGAGAATTATGCCTTCTTTTGTTGTCTCTTAGAGCATGAATAGCTCAATGCTGTCTTTCATTCTGTTCCATGCTTACCAATGTTTCTTCTGGTTTAACGTCAGAACAGCAGGGACACGTACAGAGTAGATCGCCAGTGAATAACATCCCGTATCTTCTTTCAGTCACCTCCCTCACTGACTGACCAGTCCATCAGAAAGCTTCTCCCTAAATCCCCCAAACGCAAACTGGGCTGCTTTGCCTCCCCAAGGGAACCATGAACACCACCTGCCCACCTCTGCCTTTCAGACAAAGTTCTGCCCATTGAAAGTCTAGCATCAGTTGCTCCCCTTTGTATCCTTTTTTCCACACTTCACCCTGAGTGTTAAACCCAAGGTAAATGAGCTCCTGCAAGTCCTGGATTGAAATTTCCTCTGACTGTAGATGCCTTCCAGGGAGAGGCCTGATTTATGTTGGTTGAACTCATCATTCCCTTGAAGTGAGAGCAAGGCGTGTGCCTGTCACCAGCTGTAGTTCAGGTGTGTAGTCCAAAGATCAGCCTGATGGAGGCAGTGACACTAGCATATCAGACTGGATACTAAAGCCTGCATGTTGACTTGTTCCTCTTACATTTCATTGGGATCCTCTTTTTCCCTCTCTCCAACAAACAAAACTATAAGAAAAGCTTTAAATTTAGTGAACTCACCTGTGAGTAACTATCATAAGCATCCTTTTTGATATGTAAGGGCACATGGTGCCAGATTCTGGTCTCAGTTAAGAATATGTCCACTGGGAGTGCTACTAAGATGAAATCTTTCAATACAGGGGGTACAGAATATTCAGCCTAAGCCATCAAAACATAGATATCTACTTTAATATTGTTGTTTATTTATGGATAAAAGTTTACAGCCCATGGAGTGACGGAGGGACCTCCAGAGAGTAATGGAACACATTGCCTTAAGATGAGTCAAATTCCAGAGATCCTGATCCCTCACACTTGGTTATGAAATGATCCTACATGACCAGCTTAGGCTTAGATACCTAACTTTGAGACTTAAGTTAGACAAAGTGAATCCTATGCTTGATTTTGGTAAAAAGGATTGAATTCATACATGCTTAAAACCAATCAAGGGCCCAAAGTTTTGATTGTGGGTAAGTATTTGGATCAAATAAACTGACTCACTGTACATCTCAAATTGTTCTGATATGTGTTGGGAAAGCCAGCATGTGGGTCTGAAATACTGGTAATTTTTGGCTTTCACAGTTGCCAGTACTCAGCAAAAGCTAGGAAGAGCCAAGCAAAACTCTAAAGATGAAACTAAAGATCCCCTGGGACTGAGGCAGATGAGCTATTTTTAACGTAAAAGGATAGCGTGCCAACAGAATAATGTAGTTGCAACTACTTCCATATTGTCAGGTCTGGAGCTCTTCCTAGATGTGTCTTCTGTGAAGAAAGACTACTTTCTGAATAAATCTAGAGACAAAAGCAAAATGCACAGGATTCCAAGCGAATCATTTGTTTACAGGCTATGAGCCCCCTAATATATGACACCTCTCATCAATTGTTACAGACCCAGGCTAGCTAAATAATGTGGCTGGGAATAATGTAAAAGAGTTTTATTTACTTTAGTGATTTGAAGCTTCCTGTGGAAATAGCTCCCAGGTTTCCTGATGGAAGATTTTGTTTATCTTTGCCAAGCACCATCAGGAATCTCAAAATAAAATGCGCTTAGTGACATTGGGAAACCAGGGAGATAAGGCAGAGCTGTTCCTGTTTCACCCTCTGTAATTGCAAACACACCCATGGGCCTGCTGTGTGCCAGCAAAACAGCCCAAAATGTAGGGAAAGGGGCAGGCTGGAGGGAAGGGGGCTACCACAGTTAAATTTGGCTTAAAGATGTTGTTACAGAGACTGTTTCCGTATCAGCGAGTAGGAGAGCTTTCAGACATCACCTTTCCACATCGCTTTTTTATCAGTCGTAAAGCTACTTTTGTGCCCTGAACTAAGACTTGCTTTAGAAATAAGTCAGCGTGACAACATCCCAAAAATATCCATTTGACAGAGGCCGTAGGAAAGGAAAGCTACGGCAGAGCCCATGGACTTCATGCCCTACACCCTCAGGCACAGGGTATAAAATTATACCACTCTCAGACCTCCCAGAAACACATACAGAAGTTGCATTTCAAGCCCAGAAATAATGACATTTACAATAACTTAAGAAA
>Ga0181612_129139_pt1 | contig 13258 bp, 7 predicted proteins | sample HoacroProtozoa21_FD_119630 | JGI IMG/M metagenome (GOLD analysis project Ga0181612, IMG submission 119630) | Hoatzin crop microbial communities from Cojedes, Venezuel. Combined Assembly of Gp0051906, Gp0051904, Gp0051908
AAGGCGGTGTAGACCTGAGGGTGACCGAGCCTCGCCGGGGCGGGAGGTGGGGAGTTAGCCCCTTGTTGCCCGCGGGGGGCGCAGGGGCGTGGCCCAGGGGCGGGGCCGCGCCAGCGCGGGGAGGTGAGCGGCCTCCACACGGTCCTCCCCCCCCCCGCAGCACCTCCTGAGGAGATTTCCAAAGAATGGCTCAAAAAGGGAGTTTTGGGGGGAAAAGGAGGCAACGGCCCAGCCAGGTGCAGACCTGGGGAGGGGCCAGGCCGGGGCAGGCTGCGCAGCGGTGGAGAGGGCGGAGGTGCTGAGGCAAGGGCGCTGAGGTGACGGCGCTGAGGTGACGGCGCTGAGGTGAAGGTGCTGAGGTGACGGCGCTGAGGTGACAGCGCTGAGGTGAGGGCGCTGAGGTGACAGCGCTGAGGTGAGGGTGCTGAGGTGATGGCGGGCACGCGAAGTGCTGCCCCTCACAGACCCCCGGGGTGAAGGTGGTGACGGGTCTGGCGTGACGAGGGGACCCCCCCCGGCCTTCACGCCGTATGACGGGGCGTCCCCAGAGCTGCGAGGGGAGTCCAGCCTTCGGCCTCCCTCCTCTTCCCCCTGCCCGTAGCCCACTCTCTGAGCAGCTGAATGTGAGGCAGGCGATGATGCGAGGAAGGCAGGAAGCGAGGCCGCCATTCGTGGCACGCTGTAACCCAGCCCCTCCTCACTTCTGCATAAAAAAGTGAATTTTCTTGAGTAGCTGCGAAGCCTGGAGGGTCTGCAGAGTCTTTCACAACAGCTTGAATGCCATTCTCAGGTGGGCTCCGAGTACACCATGTGAAACGCAGCTCAAGCTTCTTATCATGCATTTGTAGGTTGCAGGTGCAAGGATATGGTGGGACAAACAAATAAGCAAGCACAGCCCAGTCCTCACTGGCCATAACTACAGGATTTTTTCCCAGTGCTTTGTGACGTTCGGCTTCCAGCGATGTAAGCAATGGATTTTTCTCTTTGGGAAAGGTCCTCCACTTTACAGCAGTTGGAAATTATGTTGGTTTTAGAGTACTGGCAGGATTGTTACTGTGTAGCCATAGCAAAATAGTACTTTTATATAAGTGAGCTATGCCTGGAAGGAAACAGAATGGTGAATACAGCCCAGGTGAAACTGTCCCAGGCAGCTGTCAGGACTTTCAAGGCAGTATTAGAGCATAACTCTATACGATACCTTCCACTTGAGAGCTTTGGAGCACTTGACGGATGTTACAGCTACATGTGGAGCGAGGAGCTGATGAAGAATGCCAGCAATAAGAGGAGCCAAGGTACTGAGCAAAGCAAGGGGGTGTTACCTGCTTGGGTTCTCATCCTTAAACCACAGTATGTATCTGCTGCGGTTAGGTAATGTGGTTAACCAAAGCGCTCCCTCATCTTTTCCTACATGCAGGAAAGCATCCAGCACTGTACTCCGCATGTGCCTGTGCTCAAGGGCATGTCTCGGGCATGTGTCCTTGCTGCCCTAAGGGTCACCTGCAGTGAGAGAGAGGTTGAAAGGTTTGTGCGTGTTCTGGTCTCCCTCTGCACCAGCCACACAAGTGTGGTTCAGTTACTGGAGGTGGTAGGGCTGCCCTGGGTTCGCTCTTGGCAGTGCCCGGTCTGCTTCCGGTTCCGGGTGCTCAGTTAGAAATGTCCTGCAAGCCCCCGCCTCTGAAAGCGCTGACTGACCACTGGGAAAGACCAAGCCCTTGCAGGTGCCCGCTTCGAACATCCTAAAGAAGGGAGACATTTAAGATATCTATTCGCACCTGAAAATGTTGTTAGATACTTGAACGGTATTTCCATTAATTCACAGTTAAGGCATGCGTTAGAAGTAACGTATGTGAATTAGTGTTGCAGCTGTCTCTGTTGGCTCCTGTAATAAGAGAAGACATCATTAAACACTTTCTACAAGCAACGAACTCATATTTTCAAACAAATTTACTGCAGTTAATGAATACGTACATTTTGCAGTGGTTCTGTTATTCCTGATTCAATATGTGAAACCAATGACATCATACTTTTTGATAGTGTTTCTTCTTTCCTCGTTGCCTTCCATTGAGTAAAATGGATTTCCATGTGAAAGCCACACACGATGGCTCAGCTCATCTTTAAAGTTTAGATCAGTTTACTCTTTCAGTATTTCTTATTTTTCTATTTCTCTTCTTAATTTGATTGAAAGTGCCTGAACAACTACTTTCTATTAGGTTATTGCCTGCAAAATTAGCCTTGCTGTACTATCTAGAAACAGTATTTCAAAAGTGAGCCTCACGCGACATACTTAACATCTACAAAGGCACCAATTTTGTATCCATGCATAATGTGTAAAGAAATCCCTGCAAGGAGCCATATGGTTTTGCAAAGAGTCAGTTGATGAATGAATGCTGAGTTGTGTAACTCATTCATGGTAGTCCCTTAGGCAAATCCCAGCGAGAGCTAAGCTATTTAATTTTATTTTTTTTAAATCAAAGACAATTACATAAAATTGTGTTTGCTCAAGTTGCTGAGTTCCTTTCCCCTTCTCCTTTTAATGAACACTGTAAATAGCCACCATCCAAATAGTTCTGTACTTCTTTCATCTGAACCAACCTGATAAAAGGCTGAAGAGAGCCAGAACACTGAAGAATTCATTTGGCTGCAAAAGTCACAACTGCTCTGCACCCTGACACGACTGTTCTGGGCTGTTCAGTGTAGGGGAACACAGGACGCTGTGGAGTGCAGAGGCAGAACCGAGCACCACCTGCTACCCTTTCAGACCCTCAAGTTGAACATTACTGTCAATTTACACCTGGTTTCAGCAAAGCCTGAGTCTGCTGGTTCGTGTCCTGGGGATCGTGACAGGTTCTTGATTCAAGAATTTGCATTTCTTACCTCTGTGCCGAGAGATCAGCAAGAGCAACGCAGTTATGCTTTGTGCGTTGCTCTCTAAAGTGATACCTTGCAGGAGCAGAGACTCTTCCAGAAGCACTGTCCTGTCCACCACCTCTCCAGGATGCCCAGCGCCATCATCACTGGCAAGAGGCATTTGCAATAGGAATGTGCTCCTGCAGTTTATCTCCAGGCATGACCAATTGGTCTGTCCAGAGATCATCTCCAGCCCATCCAATATGTTTGGCCAAATACACAGGCAAAAAAACCCCAACATTTTGTCCATTGACACCAGTTCTTTGGGTCTGAGGCTTCTTACATTAAAGAGCCATTTGTTCCATCACAAATTTAAAAGGTCAAACTGATGGCTCTAGCAAGGGTGGCTTCAGACTTTTGTGCAATACTAAATTTTCTGGTGGAGTCTTGTTATACAAGAAAAATTTAGGCAGGAGACAGTTGCACCATTTTACTAGATGATTCTTTGCCTGGGATTGTTTTCCAACTTTGCAATAAAAGAGCATGTCAGGCAGAAAGAAACCCCACTGAACGTTTGCTATAGCTTTTTTCAGCTTAATGATAGGAAATTAAAAAGGAGGGTTTATTTTCCTGCCAAAATGGAACTTGGGCAAAAAAGCTTCCCTAAAAATAATTTGGAGTTAAAATAACTTTGGTTTCAGGCCTGAAGATGCAGAAACATGATAAACACTGATATTAAATTGTCACAAGGTTTGTGCCAGTTGGGTTCCAAGGAAAATACTGACCTTCCATGTGAGATGAATAGATGCTTAACCACCGGTTTGATCCGAGCAAAAGGATGACGGTTATTTGAAGGTTCTGAACTACCTCGTAAGGGGTAAGGACTATATTTAAACAGATGTTCTCAAAGGAGGAATAGTCTATTCTTTAAACCATCAATAATGCAAGGCCAAAGATGCTTGGTGACCTCCTCTAATTATGTGAAATATTGACTGTGACAACACTTCAGCCTATTGTAACGTTTTATAATTCTGTCATAGGAGGAGATGAATGAACCTGCTCTGTACGGTCTAGATCACTAATTAAATAACCATTTGTAAGTTGGATGGAGTAGGAAAAGCTGTAGGAGAACCATCACAAATCAAGGAGCACCTTTCTACACATAACTTATATTCACTTCTAGAATAATTTTATAAATGATCCTACAGTGATTCCTGAAACTGCACACCAGCATTGACACACTTGACTGGTATCAGCGAGGGTAAATTGCTTTTCCCTGCATGGACAGATCTATGTAGACTCTAACTGGAACCTAATAAGCATTTTTCTGTGTTAGACAATACGTGTTGAGATCACAAGTTAATATTTCTACATGCATACACCCAAAGAAGATCAAGGCACATCCCATCGCGCTGCAAGCAGGTGTCTTTGGGGGTCCAGGAGATACCAGCCTTTAAGGCAGGACTCGGATCAGGTGGTTCAGAAAAGGAGGAGCTTGAAGCTTGTTAGCCTGTAGAAAAGGAGAGTGCAGAGGAAGAGAAGAACCCCAGGCTTCCAATAAGAGGAAATGGAGCCCAAATTCTGCTTGAAGACCCTCTGATGCTAAGTCATACAGCGACAGAAATGCTACTTTCACGCGTATGCGAAAAGGACTGCTTTCAAGTGTAGAATGTTAGCACAGGTTTCTGAAACAACTTAAAGAGGCTGGTTTGGGTGTCACATGGACTCAACGATGGTACATTTTTGAGGCTCTTTCTGCTTGATATCTGAGCTGTCCCGTTCTTGGAAAGCCACAGCCTACAATAGAACTGTGGTTGCTCGAGCTGGTTTCTCCCAAGGAGAAACTGCACAGAGCTGTGGCTTCAGATACCCAAAGGAATTGCTTTGGTCTTCTTTTCCCAAAGATGTGGAAAAGGCGAGAACTGCTCTGAAGCTGCCCCCAGTTAAAATGGGAGAGATGAAGTCCATTCCCGATGTGAAACTGCCATCATCACTATGGGGTACAGGGAGGCGATGGGCCTGCACGTGTCACGCAGCCCTTGCACACCACTGCACACACACCGGCCGGTCAGTGGCTTTCCATTTCAGATTTCTCTGTCCTGTTCGTGCACCAGGTAGCTGGAACCCCCAGTGGTACTGAGATCACTCATTCACACAAGTGAGTCCTCAGCCTTCTGCCTAAATCCACTGTGTTCCCTCAGCACCAGGAGAGTGCCAAAGGAGCACGCTCTCAGTCCTCAGGCCTTTTTGGTATTTCCATCATCTTTTATAAGCAGCGACCAAGAAAGCCACATAGATCAAAATGAGCTTTTCTAGGGAATTTCTTTTACTGTTATGATAAAAGAACGCTTTGTCTTTATGAAGAGATTATCTATGCAGGTCAGCTTTTGCAGGCAGAAGGAAAGTCCCTGGCTTGAGCAGATTACAAAGTAGTTGGGACAAAAATAGATTGCAAAGATCCCAGTTTGACAGAGAAGGAAATATTGAAGTGTAATTAAAAGGAAGAGGGAAGTGTCTTAAAAGAAAAAAGGTAGCAAGTCTGGTGAACTGTCTGGAGCCATTAATTTGTTTACGCTTTTAAAGAGGTGTTTTGCACTTCTGTGGCTTGATATAGAAGCGGCAGCAGAACGGGAAGCTGTTTGTTCATGTTTCGTACATTAAGACCCCTTGGCGTGACCTCAGTTTCTGCAGCAAGTGCTTTGTGACGGTCCCAGTGACCAACACACAGCCATTCTTTTCTGTTGTGCTCTAAGACTCCTCCAACGTCTCACAAACTTTCAGGCAATCAAACCTCAATACAGCGTGGAACAACACTCGTAGATACAGAGTACACATACAAAGAAAAAGTTGATTTTAAGAAGACCATGTGATAGCCTCCCAGGAAAGCTGAGTTAAGAGCAGCATAAAGGTCAACCCCTCCAAGAGCGACAGCAGATGAAAGACCAACCTTTTCAATCCCCTAATAATTTCCTCCATGAAAAAAGGGGTCAGTTATTGGTACATCAGTAAAACGTAGGCAGGGTGAGACATTTTTTGGGCAGAACCTGTGTGAACCTGCGATCTGCAGATATGCACGGGTCTGCTCTGGAGTGCCCCCTCCAACGGCCTCCGGCACGGGCTTGCAGAGTGCCCAACATCCACTTCTGCTCCAGGTCATGTAACTTGAATTCTAGGAAACTGGGGTGGTTTTTTTTAAATCTAAACACAAAACTGGCACTTAGCAATTTCAAATGGACAAGATATATTTATAGGGATAGGGGAGGAAATGGCGCTGCCAGCAGTGGTCTGAGCAGGGTAACTGTGATAGCCTTCTCTCGTCTTAAATCACAGAAAACAGTCATTGCCTTCATCACTGTGCTCCTGCATGGCCACGAAAGAGGCGCAGCCACTGAGAGCCACGGTTTCCCGATTGTTTAGGAAAAAACTTATAAATTTCTTCAGAAGTTATTTATTCAATCTAAAAAAAATTTCTAAAAGTTGTCGGTTTTTTAGGAAAATAATGATATAACTGATTATTTAAGCTCACAGAGCTATAGGAAGTATAAAGTACTTCACATTCTCAGGTAAGAGTGCAAACGAACTTTGTAAAGCTCTGAAATTCCTCGCCCTTCAGCAAAAGCGTCCCTAGTCCAGTGACACGCAGGAATCGTATTTATTTTCCCCTCCACAAGGAGCCGGCGGCATTTCTGCGCCCTGGGGCACAGCCCCCAGCAGATGGCAATGCAGGAAAACCGCTGGACCCTCCAGCAAGGCGAGAGCTGGCGCTGAGCTCAACCTTCTCGGAAAAAAACACCGCCTGAGAAATCCTGCTTCTTTATTTTTAACAGGCCCTGCAAGGGAGCACATCGTTCTCACTGCCAGCAAGTTATTAGCTCTTATTTTCTTTTTAAAGTATCGGATTTGAACTTCCAGGCTTGTAGCACTAACCTGGGGCAGTGGGTTTGGCGTCCCAGCTCCAAAACCTTAGGGGTGACCTGTGGGGATATCCAAGTGCCCAGGGGTTTTCAGCAATCAAAGGTGGAATTTACAATATTTGTATATACACACACACATACATATAAACATATATCTATGCATATGCCATCCTATAAATACAAATACAGCACGTTATATTGATCTGTATATATACATACACATGCACATATTTATATATAAAATGTCGCTTAAGAACTTTGCTCACAAAGCATTCTCACATATTCCTCTGTTGCATCTTCTGTCTATGTGCAAGGCCACATTCTTTCCAGGCCAGGAATACGCCTTTAAGCAGATCAGTTTTTAACGTGATCAGTCTTGCAATAAAGATCGGTCTTGCAATAAAATAGGCAAGGAAGAGATTTTGTTTGAAGAAGGCATTCCCGAGTATCACATCAAGGCGACTACTTTTAATGACAGTCAAAAAGAGAACACGTCTCTCTGAGAAAGCACTGAGGGGGGAGGTATTTGCCAAGCAGAACGACTTGCTGCTTTCCCTGTGCTTGTAGAGGAGGGAAACGGATGTAGTAAAACTCTGAGATAGATGCATTAGAAGTTTCCAGTGGCATGCTTTGACTTTTATCTGAGCACACACCCCCCAAAAAAAAACCCCTAAAGCAAACAAAACCACTCCCCAAAACCAAAACGAAAAACAGCAAAACCCCAAAACTTTTAGGCCAATTAAAAAAGCATGGAAGATATTTGGGCTTGTTAAGAAATTAATGAAAAAAGCTTGATTGCACCAAAAAGCTGGTGAAAAAACTAATTTTTCTCCTTGTATTGGAACTGAAATAACTGCGCCTGGCAGAGAAGTGGCTCTTCCTTGAAAGGCCAGCCCTGAACTGAAATCCCAACCGAGTTGCCAAAATGCTGCCCTGGGCACTGTAACCACGGGTTGGTTACAGTGGCTCCAAAGCAAAACGCTGAGAAATCCTCTTACAGGTGTGTAAACATAGCGTAAGTTTACGTACTACAGACAAGGAATCCAAATGATCTGCAATCAGTGTGATTTCTCTCATCTCCACACACATCACTGCTGGGACTCTGTTTTAAATGGTGCAATAAAAACCTGTTTGTAGTGCTTAGGAAAATAAATGCATGTGTTGCAAAAACACACTGGTTGCGTCTTCGAAAGTGTCACGGGTAACTGGCCTCAGACTGCCCAGGAGTACTTCAGTATTGAGCCACGCTCTGGATTTACTGCTTAGAAAAGCAGCAGGTCTCACTATTTCAGAACCAGCAGCTTATTTCAAATATGTCTATATTATGTTGAATCATACTGTGGTGGCAGCAGCAGGGTTGAACAGTTTCAGAGCAATTACGAAAAGCTGTAAGTAGTGGACATTTGCCTCGGTAAAACGTGTAAACAGCATGGCCAATACTAAAATAATATAAATTTTCCAAAATTCTTTAAAAACAATCAGAGACATAATGGGAAGAGTACAAGAACAAACTGCAGAAAAGAAATAGTTGCAGTGGTGCCTAGGAGTAAAGATTTAAGTCGGTTTTGATTATTGAGAGGTAACTTGTTCATAAAATTAAAGGATCTTCAGGGAAAAATATCACATATTAAATGATCTGGAGTATAGCGGTGAAAAATACAAGAAACAAAAGATGAATTCAAACTGGAAACCAGGCACATATTTTACCAGTGAGGAAAGAGATTCTCCGTCTCATGACGATGTTTTTCTGACAGATGTGCTCTAACCAAACAGCTCTGGATCGTAAATAATTGTGAGACTCGACATCTAAAATCAGGGCACTGGAGATCTATCACTCCTGGCTCTGCTGGAAGGCATTACGTTACGGAGAAAACAAAGCAGAGGTGGCAGGAACATGAAAAAACTGGTGGCTCGGTAAATGTTAAAGCGGGAGCCCTGGCTACTCCTGTTGTGGAGCTGCCAGTGGGTCCCGGAGAGAGGGTGGGCTGGAGGGAGAGTGTTTTGCAAACAGAGTTTAAGAAAAAGGATGTTGTAGCACTTTGAAGAGTCCTCAGGGTAAAAGCAACTACTGTAAGTTTCCGAGAACCTTCCCAATTTGAAGACACTGAGGACAGATAGGGGTGATAGGAAGTTCCTCTAGCGGGGGGAACCATAAGAGCAGCCCCTCTAACTGCCCGCCGCAGGGAGGACTGCTTGCAGCAGATGAAGTTGTGAGGCTGCAGTTTTAATCTTTGGGATTTTAACAGAATTGATCCATACTGATATATTTAATGGGATTTCCACAAAGTTGTAGAACATTCAAGAAACTGTTGCTCTGCAAGAGTTTATGATTTAGCCTGGACATCGGAGTATCACTTCAACTGAGCGCAAGACTTTCTGGAGCAGCCCAAAACTCTGTTTTGCTGCTTTCAATATGCAGCCAGGCCATAATCTTTATTCTAGCTGCCAGAACAATTTTGATGTTTTGATTTTTCTTACAAGGTGAAATAATAAAAATAATGATTCATTTTAAACTTGTCAGATCCTAGATGGAGACATTGTTTTGCAACAGTAATTTTTAAATAGGCACCTGAAGGACCAGTGCTAGGTTTGTTGGCCCAAAGGTTCTTCTTGACTTCTTCAGCCAAGTCAGCAGAAATAGTGCCAGCCCTCTGACTTCTTTTCATGCTGTTCCTGGAAATACAAGGTGTGGAGGGAAAGAATTAAGGCAAATACGTTGTTCAGATCAAAATTTAATCCAGCATCTCACATCCTCCAACCACAAGCTATGTTATTTATGGTTTGCTGATGCAAAGAAACCAGTCATTATCCTTTGCTAATTGGTTTAGAAGAAGAAGAGAGGTTTTTCTGGATGCAGCAACTGCTAATCTTACTTCAGTGAGGAATTCTTAGTTTTACCTCCTCAGAGGAGGGCTCCAGACATAGAGAGAGGGAATATGTTTTCGTCAAGGGTAGGATAATTTCTCTTTTAACAAGGCAGGTGACATTCTTTCCAATTATTATAAAAATTAAGATACAACAGTTGTGTCAAAAAGGTCTGTTATTCACTGAAGGAGCAAACCAGCAATTCGGCTGTAGCTACTATGCTTTTTTCTATACCTACTAGTTAAACTGAATAATTAGCTCTCCTATAAAAACATCACGCTTTTTATTCGCTGTTTTTTGAAGTAGGGCAACGCATCACTGAAGCTAGAGAGCTGGCAATGGATGTGACAGTGAAATTCGAAGTAAACAGATACCGCAAAGTCTGGATGATCAGAGTTTATGTATATCTGAGATCAACATTTTCAAAGTGCAAAAAAACCCCAAACCAACAGATTTGCATCAGCGCCATCAACTCCCATCTATTCTTCACTGTCTGACCATCTAACAAGGTGAGATCGCACACTTCTGGCATTCGTCCTGTTGCAGGGCCGTTGCTCGTGGAGCTGGCTCTGTCTCGGTTTCCACGCGTGCAGGCGAGCAGCGGAGCTGCTCTAGGCACCCTCCGTACCCAGAGGACGGTTGAGTTGCAAACATTTTGGGGACAAGATCCATTTACAGACTCCAGAGACTCTTGTGCTCAAGCCTCGTGCTGACTCCAGAATAGAGTCGGGAAGCAGGTTGTAATACTCCTGAAACAGGAATGCGACTCTGGACTACGTGGATCAGAGCTGCGGATTACCCTTCTCCGCATAACAGACATCCTCACACCACTCAGGGGTCTCTCTGCAGCTGGCAGAGATGGCACAAGCCAGTGCTGCTGCTTCGCTCGCTCCAGCAGCCACCCATGGACACACTCTCCTGGTGTGTCCCCTCACCACCCGGCCTGAATTCTTCTCAATCTCCTATTCAAAATAGCCCTACAACAGCCCTATAAACCGACGTTCCTTATGGCCCTGAATAGGACCAAATAATTTCTGGTGGCTGTGACATCCTATGCGCAGACAAGCAGGACAATGAGACAGTGACCTAAGCATGCAGTTTAAAGCAGAAAATCATGTCACGATCCTCATAGAGACACAGCCTCTTCTCCCACACCACGTAGCAAAACAGCTTATGCTGAGGAACCACCCAGTCTTCCAAAATGAGGAGACGGTGGTTCAAAACCTGCCTGCTGGGTTTTCACCGCCTGGCACAGCAGTTCTGTCGGCAGGGGACAGAGATCCAGCAGAGAAGTCAGCTGGATGTTAGCCACAACACCAGGGTGGTGGTCTACCTGGAAAGAATTAACGGAGAGCCCTATATAATGTTTTCCTTAATGACTGACTTAACCTGTTTTAAGACCAATTCTCCCTTCATTCCCTTCAATTTTTAATAAAATATTTCTATGGTTGGAGTCCCTAAAGCTGCTACTTTAAACAGAAGAGACATCTCCACATGGGGTGTGCACGTGCACCCTGAAGAACTTCCCACAGCTCTAGTCTTGCCCCTTCTGAGCGATTTGTTTTGCTGTGGTTTGCAAAGAAGGAAAAGGAAATTGTCTACTGATTTTATTATCTGTTTATTTCCTTTTGGGGAATTTGTCTATATGATCCTCCTTAATCTCCATGGGTGTGGAACAAAATATTTAAGTTAGTTAATAATGTTTTTGTCCTGAAGTGAATAGACTTTATCATCTTTCTCTCCTCATTCTTCCTGCTGGCTCCGTCAGGAAAAAGTCCTGGCTGGGAACTCAGATGAGCTCCCTGGGAAAATCTGCTCCTCTGCTCTGTGGGGCAGATGGAACTATTTCCTTGAGAAATGCACAACATAAAAGTTAATCTTACGGGGTAGGAAATGGAGTCAAAGAAGTAGGTACAGAGGTGGGTTCCAGCCCCTTGGGTGTTATCCTCCACTTAACCTGCCTTGGTTTTCCACGTTGATTTGGAAACAAAGGAAATGCCTTCTCCTGAGCCAGCTGGGCTGGGGAGGGATTTCCAGTCCCCTCCCCTGACCAACTCTGTGCTCCCTCTGCTCCAGCTTCAGCGTAAGAGATACAGAGGTGAGCAAGCAGGGCTGTGCTCTAGCTTGCAGCGAAGGAGCACCAGGCCCCTGTGCAGCCCTCGCTCCTCCGTCCCAATGGTAGCACCATGTTTGGGTTGTGTTTCTCGTTTTCAAAGCTGCAACACACTGGAGGCTCAAAGCCCTCCACCATCACGGTACATAGCGAGGAGTCTTGCAAGCGAGGTCCTCATCAACAGCTGAATGAACTCTAGTGCTAAAACAATCTTGTTTATTTGTTAGTCCATTCCTCAAGGTTACCTGGTTTTCTTCCTGATAATATTCCAGCATCCTCTGGGCTGAGGCTATCTACCATTTTTGTCCCATCAGCACTTTCCTGCTTATTGTGGAACGTCAGTAATGACAAATAGTATCAGCTATCCCCAAGGAACCCCATCAGCTACCCTGCCCTTCACACTGCCTTTTATCCTGTCTCCCTTAGCCAGATCCTCATGCAATTTCCAGTTCCTGTCTTCTCCAGTTGTTAGCTAACGACATCACATGTAATACTGCACTGAAGCTGGATTTTCTTTGAGAAGACTCGTCTTACAACAGCGGCCATCATGGTGGTATGGCATCATTATCCTCAGTAACCATCTCCCCTTCATGCTCACAGTTCTCCTTCAGGTTGAATTTTATCCTCCCTCTCTTAAAAACGAGGGACTGCATTTGTGTGACACCACCCCCATGCTGGATACTGGAACAGCTTCTTTCCATTAGATGCAAACAATGAACAGTTCTAGGAGAGCGATCACTTGGTTTCTGTAACTCGCGCACACCCTTTTTCACTTCCAAGTTGCCATGTTATTTCAGTTTTTCTCACTAAATCTCCCTCTCCACCCCACACCCCACCCACCAGTGTTGGACACTGCCATCTGTACTAGCAGCAAGCAGCACGGTGCTGGGTGTAGTTTTGCCATCAAGTCTGGATCTCTACCACACAGTAGTTTCATGTTTATTTTTTCCTCTTACTTGCACTTTTAAAAACCTCTGCAGTTCTTTTAATCTCTTTGAAAGACAGCTGGCTGTTCGCATTTCTTAACTCTACCCTGACACTTGTTCTAATTTTTAAGAAGTCAAAACAAGCAGCTTTTGTTGTTCAGCAGCCTTTTCTATTTCTTCTTGTTCTGCTATTTCCTATTGTTCTTCTTGTGGTGCTAATTATCCTACAGCTGATTTCCTCTGGCTTAGGGTACAGATCTCTGATAATTTTACCACGGTCAAATAGCAGGATTTCACAGTGGAGCCTGAAATATCTTATAAAAAACTGTGAACTCCTCAGTGAAATTAACTTGTCACTGATAAGGGCTAATTTAATTTTTGAAATTAAGAGCGTCCATTTACAGAGTCTTAGAACTTCAGTTCAAACTGAAATCAGGACTAAATCTCTTAAGACTGGGTTTTTTCAATGACTAGCTCAGTACATGCTTAACATCTTACAAAAGCCAACTATAGTTCAACAACACAGTTGAAGTTCAACAAGGGTAAGTGCAGGGTCCTGCACCTGGGGAGGAACAACCCCATGCACCAGTACA
>Ga0181612_135564_pt1 | contig 13257 bp, 13 predicted proteins | sample HoacroProtozoa21_FD_119630 | JGI IMG/M metagenome (GOLD analysis project Ga0181612, IMG submission 119630) | Hoatzin crop microbial communities from Cojedes, Venezuel. Combined Assembly of Gp0051906, Gp0051904, Gp0051908
AACATCAACAAGGCAGATGATGAGAATACTGGAAAGTAGTATAATTGGCAAGGCCGGCGCCGACGCTTGCGAGGACGGACTGGTGATTACTCCCGACTTCGTGGCTGTCATCGACGGCAGCACATCGAAAACCCCGTACCGTTTCGACAGCACGATGTCGAACGGCAGGTTTGCCATGACCCTCGTGAGTGAATACATCAGAAGCATGTCTCCAGGCACCACCGTGGAGGAGTTCTGCGAGGCTGCCACCGCTCGACTGTGCTGGCTTTACGAGGAGCATCATTTGGAGGAGGAGATGGCACTGCGCCCCGACCACCGTCCCACGTGCAGCGTGATAGTGTATAGCAGCGGGCGGGATGAGATATGGATGATTGGCGACTGCCAATGCCTTATCGATGGGCGGTATTACGACAATCCGAAGCCCATAGAGGAGGAGAATGCCGAGAAGAGGAGCCGCCGGATACACCAGCTGCTCGCCTCCGGGGAGGCAGACGTGGCGTCACTGCGGCGCGATGACATCGGACGGCAGGCGATACAGGAGGGGCTCTTCGAGGCCACCCGTCAGCAAAACAAGACCTTTGCTGTCATCGACGGCACGGCGGTGCTGATGAGTGGGGTGAAGATAATAAAAACATCGGAAGCAAAGGAAATAATCCTCGCTTCCGATGGTTATCCGTTTCTTAAGCCCACGCTGGCGGAAAGTGAAGAGGCCTTGCAGCAACTCTTAGAGCGCGACCCTCTGCTCATCCGAGATTTCAAGGCCACGAAGGCCTGGATGGAAGGGCGCGAGAGTTTCGACGACCGCACATACGTGAGGGTAGGGGTGTAGCATTATTTCGACAGGTCGAAGCCCATGCGCACACCGTCGTAGTTCTTGCTCAATGAACCGATGGCCTCGATGCTGGAGTTGCCGCTGAGCGATGCTATCGTCTGGAGCAGCGAGAGGAGTTTCTTCGACTCGAAGAGCAGGCCCATGCCGTTGGAGTTGGCGGTAACATATCCCTTAAGTGATACCAGCAATATCTTGAGCTTTATCTCGCCTGCCGATGCGTCGTAGGTGTATGTGCCGCTGATGCTCTTGCCTCCCACTTTAGCAGAGAACGAATTGTCGCTGTTGAAAGTGAAATAGGTGTTGGATGAGTTGATGCCCACGGAGTTGTAATACGATGATAGTTTCTGCTTCACTGTTGTGGCGGCCACCTCTCCGCCGGCCTTTGCCAGGAGGTTCTCGCTTGTGAATGCGCATCCCGGCTCCACATATTTCCATGTGCCCACGAGATTGGCCTGCGACATTTTGTTAAGGCCCAGCACGCTGCCGAGGATGTTGGTAATTGTGCCGCCATTTGTTGCTGCACCCAACACACTGCCGAGGATGCCTGTTGAAGCACCGCTTGATGCAGATGATGATGATGAACTGCTTGATGAGCCGAGACCGGCTAATGAACTCAATGCACTTGAACCGCAACCTGTGCAAACGGCTGCGAGTGTCATTAATGAAAAGATAACCTTCTTCATAATCTGAAAAAATTTAATTGTTAAAACTATTTATCACATTTATTTGTCTGCGTCATTAAGCCAGATTAGCGTCGTTTGTTCCGGCCTTATCGTCTTTTATATTATTACGCCAGATTAGCGTCGTTATTGTTCCGGCTGGTGATTGTCTTCTTTTTTAAAAATGTAGGCAGAACAACCACTGCCCTGCCTACACAAAAAATTTTTCAGACAAATCACTTACTTTAACGGGTGCAAAGGTAGCTTTTTTGCTGAAACTGGCAAAATAAAATCGAAAAATGACTGAATTTCATCGACATATCGGCTTTTTATTCTCATAAAATGTTTTTTCAACAAATCCAGGAAATGATGATTTCCCCTCTCGGAGTAACAAAATAGTAACAAAAAATCGGATACAAAAGAAAGCTGTTGTTACTATAAGAAATGAAAAGAAACCCCACAAATTTAAACTTTGAATTTCAAAAGACATAAGTTGTGTAAAGAAAATTCCACACCTATATATAAATAAGGTGTATAAATCGGGAAAAAATCATCAATAAAAAATCTTAACAAAAACAGAAAACGTGAAAAATCTCTTTACCAGGTTCTACTTAAGTTTTCGTAACATTTCTTTTGATTAGCTTGTGTATGTTAAAAAAAAGCCGTACCTTTGCGGCATCAATGGAAAAAAGTACAAAATGGCATCAGACAACAAGAAAACTGGCAATACTGTACAGCCCTCCAGCAAGAAGAGCAAGTCATCAGACGAATCTCAAGAAAAGGGCATAATGGAGAAGAGAGAAGCTCTTCGCCAACAACTTACTGATATGGAGCTGGCTATGACTGCCTTGAAAGAAAAGTTTATCGAAATACGAAATGGCAGAGGTGAAATATCTCCGACAGAGGAAAAGGCAGCTGATAAATCCTCTCTGTCGGGATATGAGATATCAGACATCATAGCTGTGATGTTCGACCTCGAGAGAAAGAGGCTAAAGGAGCGGCCAGAAGATGACCGTATGAGAGAATTTGATGCAAAAATCCAGAAGCATGAAAAACAAATTCAGGCATTGGAGAAAGAGTTTGAAAGTAAGAAAAAGCCGGGCAGGAACAACAAAAAGCGATAAAAATCACATCCAATTCCTTTACATCTTGAAAGTCACAAGGTTTTAACTTGTGGGGATTAGGTTTTAACTTGTGGGTCTTTAGGTTTTAGTTTGTGGGGATATAGTTTAAACTTGTGGGAGTTTTTGACCCCTCTTAAGTTTTAACCTGTGGGGATTGTGGTTTTAACTTGTGGGGATTATGCTTTGCAAACTGCTATATCCTAAAAAGTTACATCGGCACTAACAGAATAAACAGACCATAAATAAAACAGACAAGCCTACAAAAACAGGTTGCAGAAAGCCAAGTATTAATAAAAATCTAACTTTCATAGCGGATTTGCTATGACCATTCACGGCAGAAAAGCCTCTCAAGATGCCCTTCCGCTGTCCTGGAGACAAAAATCCTCTCCTGCCAAGACTGACAGGAGAGGGTTTTTCATTGAGAGAAGCCCACTTTTGCCCCACAACTTCAAAAGTGGACTTTCTACTTTTGACCTTGAGAACCAAAAGTTTTAAACTGTGGGTATTGATACCGTAGGTATATTCCCGAAAGCAATGATGTCATTCATCAGCGTCTGTTTTTCGTTGCAAAATGCTCCGCCAGTCCTTTGCGGATGGCATCCATCTTCCGTTTTCCCTCTTCTGCTGACATCCCAGTCGCAGCATCCCCATTATTCTCCGGATTTTTCTCTCTTTCAAGGGAAGTTTCGCCAACACTCATCCCTGGATTTTCTTTTGCTTTGCCGTCTCCAGCCGCTGCTCTCTCGATTTCGAGTTGTTTCTCGACCTCGCCCTTGATAGCCTGTATGACCCATCCCACGCCCATATATTCGCCGTTTTTCTTGCGTCGGTGTCCTTGTATGTGCGCCAGTGTTCCAATGAAGTCAGGCAGCGTCTTAGAGGCAGTCTCAATCAATTCCTTGTGAGGCATAAGGCTCTGCAATGGTATATCCATTCGTTGCCTCATATATGCCACCGCCTGTGGGTCGAGGTATGACGTTGGAGTTTTCGCAGTGTTCACTATATGCTCCAGCTGGCTATCTCGCTTCTTTGCCTGATAGAATGGTGCGAACTCGAAACCAATTACAGTGCTCTTGCTGTTTGACGGTTTCTCCCTGATTTTCGTGTAGTTGAACGAATAAGGGCAGTTGTCATCCAAGATTTTCTTCACAGGCTTGAGAATCCTTTCCTCTAGATGGTCAATCCTGTCCTTTCCGTCCTTCTTGTATTTGTCAGGGGCGATGCCGAGCCAGCTCTTCAGGTCAGCCACGCTGATGCGCACTGGTCTGTCCTGACCGCTAAGGACCATATAGAACTGCAGTGAGTACGAGGTGGGCAATGCCAGAGCCTTGTTAAGCTCAAAGCGGCGGAAACCGATGCTGAAATCCGTCAGCACCTGCCACATCTTGTTGTCCACCTCAACTGTGATGATGCCAGAACGGAAGACGTATGTGGCATTGTTGATAATACCGCAGACGGTGTATCTCTTGTTGTCGTAAAATTCGAAAGTCCTACCTCGCAGGTCATAGAGAGCCTTCTCGATGTCTTTGTGTTTCATTTTTGAGTTAAACAGCACGTCTGTGGCAGGCATCGATATGGTCACGTTTAGGAGACCAAGGTCCAGCTTCCGCATATTGTCCTTAATCTTGATGCCCTTCAACCTGTTAGATGCGAACTCCAAAATCCGCAATACGATGCGCTGCTCTAATATCGACATCTCCTTCTGCCTCGACCAGGCGTAAATGAACGATGTCAGGATGTCCTTGTTGGGAGTGTTTATGTTGATAAGCTCTTTCATATCTGTCGTTTTTTTGATGTAAACCAACTTTCCTTGGCGCAGGGGCGGTGGAAAGGTTTCCTCCTGCCCTTATGCCTTTAGCCGAAAATCTCTCTCACATCCCCCTTTTTGGAGGCTTTCACCTTAATCGGACCGTTCTTTTTCTCGTAGCTGCTGATAGCCATCGTCAGCGCAGCGGCGAAGATGTCCTTGATAGACACCCCCTCCCTCTCGGCGATGCACCTGACTTTCGCCATCTGCTCCACGTCCACCAGCGTGCACACGTGTTCCACTACTCCCTTGCCCTTGCGCTTCTCCTTTGCGCTGCTGCTCACGGCAGGCATATCCTCCGCAGCCTGTGTCAGACCGTCAAGAAGTTCCCCCATATTAAAGTCCTTTTTCATAGCATTAATGTTTTTTTGTTTCAGTAATTATAGCATCTTAAATCCCCAGCTTGTCGCACAGCTCTTTGGTGAAGTCCTCATAGTCGGCTGCTCCGTTGCTTTTGGGAGCATACTCCACGATGTCCTTGACCTCGTAAGGAGCTTCAGCGAGGCTCACATTCTTGCGTATCTTAGTCTCAAACACCTTTTCGCCCAGAGACTCCCTAAGCTGCCTCTCCACGCTTTTCCCCAGGTTCGTATTCTCCCATCGGGTGATGAGCACTCCGGAGATATGAGCGTCAGGGTTCAGCCTCGCACGGACCATTCTGATGAAGTCGTTAATCATCGCCAGCCCCTGAAAAGGAAGCACCTCCGCCACCAGAGGGATGATGATGTCCGTGGACGCGGTGAAGGCATTCAGGGTGAGCAGACCCAGAGACGGAGGGCAGTCGATAACCACGCAGTCGTAATCGCCAGCAACCTTGTCGAGCAGGTTGGAGAGCAGCTTCTCTCGCGCTATCGCCGATGCCAGCTCAATGTCCGCCATTGCCAGTTGCAGCGACGCAGGAACCAGCCACAGCCCCTCCTTGATGCCGATGACAGGCAGCTCGCTCTTTTCCGTGAGGGCAGTGTAGATATTCTCTTCCGTGTCTCCGTGGTAGATGCAGCTGGTGAGGTTTGCCTGCGCGTCGAGATCCACCAGAAGCACTTTCTTTCCTTTGGATGCCAGAATAGCACCCACATTCACTGTTGTCGTCGTTTTGCCTACACCACCTTTGTGGTTGGCGATTGAAATAATCTTAGTCTGTTTCATAGTACCGTATTTTTATATTACTATATTGAAGTATTGCTTTATTATCGTATTGAAGTATTTATGTATTTTTGTATTCAACATTCTTTGAAATGCCTTGTTTCAGCCACTTTGCAGTATTGAAATGTCATATTCCCTTGCTCTCCGTTCGTCATTTTCGATGTTAAGCCTTTCCACGAATGTCTCATTTTTCTGAACTTTTGTATTCATATATTTCCGTATTGAGATATTTTTGTATTTACGTATTTCCTTTTCGCCGAATCCTCCAAGGCAGGGCAATCCAGCTCATAGCGATTGGAGAATTTCTTACCACAGACCTCCCGAAATTTCCGTTGCCTTATAATATAATAAGGTATAGCCGAATTCTCAAAATTAGAAAAATTTCTATATTTTTCTATTGATATATAGAAATATTTCAATATTGAAGTATTGACGTATTTACAACGATGATACAGAGAGATGTCGATGCGATAACCCTCTTCTGCGAACAACCATGGCATCCTTGCTTTCAATTCGTCGAAAGCCTTGTCAGTCCTGCCTTTCAGCGCATATTCTGACTTGCGGCAGGGGTTCACAGAAACCTTGTCTGCAAGTGCTTTTACGGTATTCAATATGTATTGAAATATTGTCGTCATTATGTATTTTTCTATTGAAGTATTTTTCTATTGTCGTATTTTCGTATGCAAAGATACAAATAAATATTGAAATACTTCAATAAAATATTGAAAAAAATTCACGAAAACCACAATTTTAATATATATTATATGAATTTTAACTTTTATTACTTGAAAAATCAACTTTTAAATCAAGTCAGCCGCGAATTACAGAATATTGAATTCTGTCGTCGCATAGCAGCAGTTTCTGGCACATTTAGCACACATCACAACTCCACCGCCCTGCATTGTATATTTAGCCTGACTGGAACATAAGGCAATAAAAAAGGAGACAGCCCGAAGCAATCTCCAAATATACGATAAAATTGTATCGCATACACATAGTTCATTTATCTGCAAGCGGCCAATTACTATAATTTATACAACTGGGGTATCACACACATAAATACAACCAAGCCGATGGCTCAATTTATCAAATCACATAACTTTCAGCCAATCTGCAATGTCGCATCGTTATTTTTTAGAAACGTCATCTACCAGGACATTCTTTAACTCCAGCAACATGTTCTGCTCTTTTTCATAAAGAGTAAGAACACGATCCAGCTGCTCTTGGGATTTGCCCAAGAGTTCGTGTGACTTGGCTATCTCATCAACGAGCTTGTCTATAGACCTGCCATTAACATTAATGTCATCAATCAATTTTTCGATTGTTGACAGTTTCATAGTAGTGGTTGCAGAAGAATCAACTGAATCATTCCCAGAATTCTCTAAGAGCATTTTTCCCTCACCATTTAATAACCAGGCTGGATTCAAGTCTGTGTAATACGACAGAATTTTATTGATTGTTTTTTGAGACAGGTCCCTGTCTTTTCCAGAAGCCTTATGCAGAAGTCCTACCGACAAAGACAACGCCGCAGTAACGGCATTAGTGGTTAGGCCCTTGGCCTCCATATAAGTATTAAAACGGTCTATTATTCTCATAATTCATCTAATAATCGTTAATTTTCAATTAAAAAATATTTATTTTCAATATCGTTGGTGCGAGTTATTGAAATATTTCATACCTTTGCACCCAAAATCATATAACAACACAAAAGCTGCGTATATCACGCCGCAAAGTTATAAATAAAATTCTAATAAACGAAGAAAAAGGACAAAAAAGTAACAAAAAGCAAGGAAAAAGTAATAAAAGGCAAAGAAAAATATTGAATAAAGTCCTTTAATGCATTGAAAAGTTTCAATAATAATATTGAAAAATGAATGAATTGGGAGAAAGAATTGAACGAAGAATTGAACAGGAGGTATTCAGGAAAGACGGAGAATAGAGAAGGAAAATAGTGACAAAGAATATATATATGACAAGGAACAGAGACAAAGGAATGGTAATAGAGACGCATAGCGGATAATGCCAGCCAAACGGAGAAACAGGATGGCATAATGCCGTCATCAAGAAACAACACACAACACAGACAGGAGACAGAGTATGTTGCCGGCTTTCGCTGGCGGCAGGCTAAGAACTGGCACAAACACAAAATGACACAATAAAGTTTTTAATATTATGGAAATATCTATATCGGAACTGCGGACGATTATCTCATCCTCCGTTGATGCCGGCGTGCAGAATTACATTAAGACCAAGGAGCCGGAGAATGACAGGATTAAGCAGGCGGATGCCAAGCGTTACATAGAGAAGGTGGGCTTCCAGCCTGTTATGCTGCGCAAGTGGGTTGACGAGAGGCTGCTGACACCACAGAAGTCGGGCAGCTCCCAGAATTCCGCCGTGTGGTACTCCTTATCAGAGATTAAGGAGCTGATATTCACTTTAAAGGCACAAGAAATCATGAGGAAAGAAAGATGCTGGAAAAAGAAATGATACTTTACAAGACTAATGGAGGCCTGGATGTCTTCCGCCACTATCTTGGGGAGGACGTGCGGCCGGGAAAGAAAATCCGCAATCCGTTCTATGACGACACGAGAGCCGGGTGCAGCATCTTTTACGGACACTCTGGAGGCAGGTATTTCTTCACCGACTTCGGCGACAGCACCTACAAGGGAGACTGCTTCTGGCTTGCCGCGAAAATGGAACACCTCGACCTGCGCACCGACTTTGAGAAAGTCTTGAAGATTATCGACAAGAGGATGTGCCTGAATGTCTTTGACGACAATGACGTTGCCGTCTCCAAGCAGAGTAACAGGACGGCTGTGGCGGCGGCACGGACATCAGAGAGAAGCGAGACACCAACAAGGACGGTGCAGCCATTCCGGATTGAGGTGAAAGACGCTATGAGCGACAAGGAGAGAGCCTATTGGCAGCAGTACGGCATCGACAAATACACCCTTGAGAGGTACGGAGTGAAAGCCTTGTCATCGTTCTCATCGAAAAGCATCGAGGGAAATGAGTACACCATCAGCTCAAACAGCGGTCTGCTCTTCGGCTATCTCTTCAATGGTGGTGAGGGAGTGAAAATCTACCGTCCGGGGCAGCAGCACAGGTTTCTTTACGCAGGGAACACCCCATCGCCATACATTTTCGGCTTCGACCTGCTTCCCGACATCGGGGATGTGTTGTATGTGACAGGCGGAGAGAAGGACGTGATGACCCTCGCCTCCCACGGCTTCGCCGCCGTGAGCCTGAACAGCGAGACTGCGAAGATTCCCAAGACTCTGGCGGAAAACGCAATATGGAGGTTCAACGGAGTTGTTGTCCTATACGACACCGATGCCACAGGAATTGCCGAGGCGCAGAAGAGGACGCAGGAGTTTATCGACTTAGGATGCTACAATGCCAAAGCTCTCCGCCTCCCTTTGGACGGCACAAAGGAGAGCAAGGATGTCTCCGACTTCTTCAAAGGAGGGCATCAGGCGCAGGAGCTTGTGACGCTGACGGAAGAGCTGAACAACGAGCGGCATTGCGGCATAGGCAGATGACAAAAGACATAATATAAACTATACAGAGACATAATCAAGATTTACACGGAGACATAACAGAGAAAGTTCCGGGAGAATACGAAAACAATACAAACACAAAAGATATGGAACAGACTATCAACAGAGTAAGCAACACAGCGAGAGTTATGGCAGTGGGATTCACTGGCAGTTACAAGAGTCACATTAATTTCAGGCACGCCTGCAAGATACACGCCAACCCCGTGATGTACGGTGACAGCGAGCGTTATCTCGGCGGCTATCAGTTTGACAGCGGCGTGGTGAGCAGGTATTGCAGGAGCGTATATTTCTATTGTATGAACCACCTTTACACAGGCATCGGGATGAGCAACGCCAACAAGGGAATGGAGTTCATCGACGGCAGAGATTTCGCCTCCCCCGGCACCGTGGGCAGCCATGGGCTTGTCGTGGTGGGCAACAAGAGAAGAAAGACCAAGGCCTGTGCCCTCTTCGCAGACATCGTTGATTTCCTCGCCTATAAGACTATGGCAGGAATGGAAATGCCCTCGCTGGCGTGTGTTCCGGAGGAATGCGACTGTATCATCCTCTGCTCCGCCTGCAACCTCTGCGCTTTCCTTGACAAGGTAGAGAACTATGAGAAGGCATACTGCTTCTTTCCCAAGACCGTCGCTGGCGAGACTCTTACCAAGACTATGGCACATCTGTATGAGGACGGCATCGAGGATATGTCGAGGATTTATGACGGCTGCGGCAGTATGGCTGAATGCCTGAAGGGAATGCCACTATGGAGCAAGGCCACCACAAGAAAGAGAATAAGCACAGTTAGAAGGCGTGTCGCTATGGTATGAGAGCGGCATATAGAGAAGAAGAAACGTTTGAATGGAAGAATAAGATGAAAACGAAACACACGCCTTGAAAAAGGCCATAAACGCTTTCAAGAGTTTTTTGGTAGGGAGACGATCTCTATGTCCAACCTCACGCCATCCACGATGAGAAGGTTCGAGATTTCCCTTTCCGACAGACCGAGGGCCTTTCATCGGGAATACAGGGATGTAAGCACATTCAACAGAGCCATGAACACAGGCTTGAAAATCATCGGGAATGAGATAGGTGAGAGCGGTCTCACTTTCTACTCCGCACGGCACTCTATGGCGACGATAGCCGCCAACGAGGTCGGCATAGACACGGACTCTTCTATGAAGATTACGGAGCTGTACATCAGATAGGATTTCAAGCCCGTCAACGAGGCTAACAGGAGGCTTATGGAGTATATGTTCCCTGATAATTACGAGTTGGCGTCAAGTACATCATCGTAATACATATCCTCATTGGCTCTGTCGTAATCAACGGAGAAGTTCCATAGGAGGGTTATCACTTTCTCTTTTTCAGCATCGGTATAGTTTTCCTTCGGGTCGAGCCAGTTTATTTCCGCAAGATTGCTCCGCCAGCTGTCATAATCAGAGAATTCGAACTCTGCGGAGTCAGGTATGAGAATGAAGCAGCGCGGGAAGCCAAGATGTAAAAGCCCTATCATTCCGTGATAATCTATGATGTTGTCGCACCAGTAGCATCCTGGGTAGCGTGGAGATTGTTCCATAATTTAACGGTTTAAGAATTATTTCTGCAAAGATAGCAAAATAAAGGGTACGTTCTTCGAATACCCTTTATTTTTTAGACTTTATTAACCAAGCATCTTAGTCGTACAAACATCTGACTGCCGAATCTTCTTTTTTCCACACTCATAGTAATATAGTGATTTGCTGTCAGAGGACGGCCAATAAGGCGGGTGGTGGGTACTACTTTTGAGAGTGTTGCCCCATAGCTGTCTTAGCTATGCCAGTCCCCTATCAAGTAAGATGGGAACAATTTCACTAAAACGTGAAACGTGGTGTAAATGTACAAAAAAGGCCTCTCCTACCCTTTCGGCTCGGTGATTATCACTATCTTATTCATCCGCATAGCCTTAAGGACAGCATCCTCCGTGCCTCGTGACAAGTTTCCATACCTGTCTTTTGCGGAGAATGCGAAAACGATGTCAGCATCGCTGACGATATAAGTATTGCGAATCAACGGAGCGACCTTCCCATATTGCTTATAATCTGGAAGATGCTCGATGAGGGGCAGCGAATGATTTTTCGCTATCCTCCTCGCAATTGTATCAACGCCTCTCGCCCCTCCTGACACTATGGTCACTCCAGAGAGGTCTCCCACGTGTGCGACTATTGTCCTTTCCACGAGGTCATAATCATTAATGTTTCTACTTCCTACTATTGCTATTCGCATAATACATTTATATTTAATTATTTACCACATCATGTTATCGACTACAAAGTTACAAAAAAAATCCGATACTGCCAAAGAAAAAGGGAGTTATTTTCAGTGGGTCAAGAAGATTTTTTGAGAGACAAGATGTTATTGCTCAACAAGTTTATCTTTGTACTCTGGCAACATTTTTTCAAATTTGGCACGAGTGCCTTTAGGGATGTTTATTTCATTTAAAGAAGTGCAACGTCCAAAAGCATTCTCTTTAATTTCTGCGACCTCACCGAGAAATGTTATTCTCGAAAGTAATTTACAACCATAAAACGCACCCCACCCAATTCTTTTTATATTACTTGGAATTGTAATACTACGAAGATTTATGCAACCCCAAAATGCGCTCCCTGGAATGGCACTTAAACCTTCCAAACTCCCAAAGAACCGGAATACACAATGACTAAACGCATCCTGTCCAATACTCGTAACATTCTTTTGCATATGGATACCTGTAACGTGACATTTACTGAATGCGTAGTCACCGATGCTTGTAACGCTATCAGGAATTACGATGCGTGTTAATGGCTTATATAAATTGTAGAAAGCATATTCTTGAATACAGGTAACGCTACTAGGAAGCCATAGTCCATCCTTAATTTTGTTACAATAAAGGAGTGTTTTCATATCTGCTGTATATAAAATATCATCTACGACTTTGTAATGAGGAGATTTACATATAATTGAGCATGAGCACTTGCTAAAAGCTCCTGTTCCTATACTTGATACATTATTTGGAATTGTAATCAACTGTAGAGATGCACAATCGAAAAAAGAACGTTTCCCAATGCTTATAACACTATCTGGAATAGTTATATTCTCTAGTGATTTACATTCATAAAACACATCGTCTGCTATATTTGTCACACCTTTTGGTATTGTAATTGAATGAAGTGATGCGCATTCACGAAACGCACCGTCTCCTATCTTTGTGACACTATCTGGTATTGTAATTGAATGAAGTGATGTGCATCCGTAAAACGTATAGTCTCCTATCTTTGTCACCCCATCTGGAATTGTAATGGAAAGAAGAGATTTGCATCCTAAAAACGCATTACTACCAATACTTGTAACACTATTTGGAATCGTTATATTTTCTAGTGATGTGCAACCGTAAAACGCATCGTCTCCTATAGTTGTCACACCATTTGGGATAATTTTCTTCTGTTTAAGAGTCTTGTTATTGTAGCAATGCAGAAGTGTTTTCATATCTGCTGTATATAGGATATCTTCTATGAATTTGAAATAAGGAGACTCATTTATTATTTTGCAGGAACAAAAATTAAAAGCACCCATTCCAATGCTTTTAACACTATTGGGAATGGTAATTTCTTTAAGAGACCCACAACGAGCGAATGCATAATCTCCAATAGTTATAACACTATTGGGAAGTATAATTTTTGCCGTTAAAGCACAACCTGAAAAAGCCTCTTTTCCGATACTTTTTACATTATTAGGAATAACAATTGTGTTTTGTGTCGGCACGCAAGAAGAAAAGGCATTATCACATATTATCTCCGTACTTTCCTTAATCTTGATATAGTCCAAGTTTTCAGGACATATTAGCAGTTTACGACCATCTGGACTATATCTTACTCCATATTCATCAACTACTGCATTCCCCAACTCTTCTTCCGACACAGAGGTAGAAAGGGTATATGATAATATATTAAGCGATAAACAAATTTCATCAAACAGCATTGATGTTATATCTTCACGAAACCCATAATTATTAACCATTTCTGAAACATAAGTCCTTATCTTAAAATCCATTGATGAATCTTTAGTCGTAAATAGGGAATATACTTTTTCTCCATAACCATGTCTGATTATTTCTCTCAATATTATTTTTGCAACA
>Ga0181612_138480_pt1:0-5000 | contig 13257 bp, 5 predicted proteins | sample HoacroProtozoa21_FD_119630 | JGI IMG/M metagenome (GOLD analysis project Ga0181612, IMG submission 119630) | Hoatzin crop microbial communities from Cojedes, Venezuel. Combined Assembly of Gp0051906, Gp0051904, Gp0051908
GCCTGTTCTAGGTGACCCTGCTTCAGCAGGGGGGTTGGACTAGATGGTCCACAGAGGTCCGTTCCAACCCCACCATTCTGTGATTCTGTGATTCTTTGAAAAGAAGGGTGGTGCCCTATGTGCTGCTTTCCAGGACAGAGGATAGCCTGAGGTCTGCTTCTTCCCTTTAGATGTCAGCAAGAAATGCCAGTGCTTCTTTCGTGTTTCTGATCTTATGGGGAAAGATATTTAAGCACAGCTTCCCTGACTCATCTTCTACTAACAATCCTTCTCAATATGAGGCAAGAAATAACATGATTGATCCTTCTGGCTGCAGTTTGGCTGAGGCAGTTCTGACTTCAGCACCCTGCCTTTGTTCCTACTCTGTTTCACAGTGACTCTCACAGATTTAACACCCAAACCTCACATCCTTCCACATCATATTATGAACACTGAGTGGCTTCCAGGCTTACAATCTCACTTGCTCATCCTCCACCAGTGATATTGTTAGCAACAGCAGAAAGAACAGCAAGAATAGCAGAAGTGGCTGCATGAACGATGTTTTTTACATGAACTACTGTGAAGGTGGTACCTCTCTCATGTCTTTGTTACCCATATGATTGGAGATTATTTTTTAGTCCTAAAAACTTTTGACCTAAAATCATCTTAGGTGCATCTTGAGCCATCTCCAGTGTGCATCCATATGTGGTAGGCATTTATCTTGGGTTTTTTTGATACCACAGTTATTTGACTGATTAGGATCTGTCTTTTAGTGAAGTGCCTTGTTTCCCAGGGGATCTGGCATCTTGCTGGGTACCTTTGGACAAAAACTACTCTTCTGGTAGCTTGAAACTATGACTAAAGTGATGGGAGATGAAGGCCCTAATATTTGTCCACCTCCTGCCTCCCCCTTGCCCTCTCTGACCTCAGATATTTCGGTGTTAATGCATGTTCTGCCTTAGGTCAGCCCCTGTTGTTTGCCTCAGTGTTGACTGTATCCATTCCTGAGATTTAAAGAGATGTTACCTGGAGCTCCAACAGCGCTTTTAGCACTTATTTTGCTACTGCAGAAGCATCATGACATCATGATTCCTTGGGAACTGCAGTCTTTATTCAACTGTATGTTTCTCTTATGTTTGGTGGTAAATTCTGTGTACAGGTGGGCCTTTTAAAGAGAAAGATTAATTAGTTGTAACTGTTTTTCTTTGAGAGGTATGTTTATGCTGTCTGTACAAGTATACTGGATGATTCTGCTTCCTTATATTTGTTCTCGTGTAAGTGCAGGATGTCACATGGCCAGCAATGGCCAACCATGCTTCCTACTAGGAGAGCAGATGTAACCTGAGATGACTTGTAGTAACTTTATCAGTAGTAAGAATCAACATCATGGGCTTTTTGAAGACAAAATAAATTTGTCTTAGCAGTACTTCAGAAAAGTATTTCATCCACACACACCTCGAATGCTGCTATGATGAGGCAATATATGCCCTCTGTTACACTAGCATTTCTGAGCTTGTTAGCCTCCAAAACCCCAGGAGTCTTTCTGATATTCCAAGGGAGAAGTGGTAGGCAGGTGAGCTCTGACCGCAGAGGCAGATGGCCTCTCAAAGAATACCAAAATTTAAGTTGTTTTCTTCCCCTCTGAGGGAATCTCTTAGTGAAACTGTTCATAGTGTAATGAGAACGCAAGAAAAAGTACCATGAATTTGTAAGGGATTTTGTGAATGTAGTGCATTTATTTTTGCTTTCCTTTTCCTTACTGATGAAACCAGCTATCTTTAGTATTTATGTATAGCACAAGATTTTGAAAGGTTTTTTGAATGTGCAAGCAGCACGGAAGTCTTAACAGTCCTACTGAAGTCACTCTACTGAAATCAATGGGAGCTAGTTACTGAAGTCAGTGAAAACAGGATTTAATGAATAATTTGTCTCCAAACAGTTGACTCTTTTGTCTTGCAAGATAATTATATGTTCCTGTATTTGTATATGCATCATGTATGTTACATAAATATGAGAGGGAACACACATGCAGCTGACACGTGATGCATTTTGGTTTCCTTTGAGACCTGACTGTATGTTGAATACCATTATCCCTCTGAATGCCTTAGGACTTAAAGTTAATATGCAGTGAGAAGGCACTAGTACGTCCCTGTGGACCTCTGTGGTTTACATTGGTAATTCACTGTAGGAGTACAAATGATACAATGCTGAGTGACTCCCAACTTTCCTCTGGGTGTGGTGCTTAACAGATTGTTAAATTTCATGTTGGAAATGTTTTAGTAGGCTGTTTTATACAATATTATTTACAAATTGCCTTGTTTGTCATTTGACTGAACTGTTGTCATCATCCCTCCCTGGGATTTCCTTTGTTCTTTTTTCTTGGTGGGGAGCACAGAGGGACAAATGGAAGACAAAGGATGTGAATACATGATTAAATGTCTTCTCATCCCTGAAATTTCTTAGATGCAAGTCATGTGTGTTGAAGTTCACATGCAATTATTAGAAAACTGAAGTTGTTTTGAGTATCAGAGGAGGTGGGTAGAATTTCATGACTACTTCTAAATCCTTTTTTCCTTAAAGGCATGTTTTCTTTTCATTGTGACAGTATGGTGAATGAAATGCATGGTTCCCACCCTCCTGTAGGAGGAATGTTAAAGGTAACACATGAAACAAGAGTAGAAACAAGCAGGACCAGAAAGCACAGTATGCAGTCTATTGATCCATGTCGCCACACGGTCTTGTTCCTAGTATACGCTGCATAATCAGAAGGGATGAGACAAACCAAATCCTTTTAGTCCACGGAGGTTACAGTGTCCCAGGTGCGGTGCCAAGTGTCATTTTATGGGTACAGGTTGCTGTGCTAAGGAGATGCAGCCATGCGTTATGCAGAAGTCACCTAAGAAGTATGCAGGAAGTCCAGAAAGGAATGATACTGCGTGTTTCAATTTTGCTTGGTTTTCTTTACCAAAAAAATTTATATCTACGGTGTCGTAAGAGGGAGTGAACCGAGAATTGTGTGACTTCAGTTTCCTGATGTACAGGTGTTTAAAATAGCAAATACTTGGCTTATCTATGGCATCTTTACTGTCAGGTGAGTAAGCCCTGCACCATGCCTGTGCACAGTTGTATGTTATTACTTGAATTTTACATGTGAATAAACAGAAACACAAAATTAAATTATTTGCCCAGTATCCCATAGCTCATCATTTGAGACTAAGCATACGTCTTCACACCCAGTTGTTTTTCCTAGCCACTGGATATACATCCTTTCTACTTTCACATGTCAAAATACAGTTAAGCGAGTGTGTAAGTATGTATTTCTCTTCAAAATAGTATTTTATATCATTATTAACACCATGCTACATTCTGTACTGCTTCTTACCCAAAGGATACCCCGTAATTAGAAAAATACAGTTTCTGTTTGTGCACATGGCATATCACAAATAGAACTAATTTCTGGAGTGTAACACAGAAAGCAGATTAACAGCATAAATAGATCACATGTAGTAAGATTGGAGAGTGGATTGGGAAAGTGAGCGGTATGTGTCAAGATGAAATTCAATACGTGTTAAGTTTACACAAACTGTTATTTTGTTTGGAATGCAGGAGTTAATACCCAGGTTTCGTGAAAAATTATCAGCTAAAGGGATGTGTGATTCGTTAAAAGCACTTTGTCCTTATGGAAAATTTTCTGCTCAGATCTCAAGGCACCTTGCAGAAGAGAAAGTGTGGTATGAATGGTGAGTGAAGACTCAGAACGTGTGTGTTCCTTTGATGCTGCTGTAATAATTTACAAGTTATTTCATGCTCAGTATCTGTGGTTTCCTTCTATTTCAAGTACTTTTTATTTTCAATTTCTAGCATATAAAGCAGTTTCCTTCAAGTCTGGGGGGAGAAGGAAGAATGTACGTTACATACCTGATGCCTGCTCTGTGTTGTGACGTTCATCGATGTTCAGTCACAAAGTTGGAGGAGATAGTAGCACACATGGGTTATACCTTACTTCTTACTTAAGAAGATGAATTTTATAGCACCACTTAGCCATGATGAGGACTCTGTGTGTGTGTGTGTATGTTAATGTCTCTCTGTTAACATTTAGTTGCTGTGTTAGGCTTTGTTCTTAGTTACTAGCAAATGAGCAGACAGGAAGCCAGGCAAACCAGTAAGATATATTCAGGTTGACCCCATTTTTCCAGTTTTAATCAATGCTTCATTTGTCATGGAGTACTATTGTTTATTTTGTTCACACTGAAAATGGGACGCAGTCTGAACTTCGTCATAGTTTCAGCATAATGCAGGTTCAAAATGAAAACTTGTGTATCTAAACTGTTAAAATCCTTTTGTGTACGGTATGCAGGCACACTAATGTGACTCCTATAGTGCATCTCCAAGATGCGTGGAGATCAGCATTGTTGGTTTTTGTTCCTAGACACTGCTCTGCATCATCTGGAATTTCTCAGCCTCTGTTAGATTACTTTACTGAGAATCCCCAAATTGTTTCTAAACTGTATTTCCACGATAGATGCATGATTGGTTAATAGCTTCCTTGTCTGAAAGGCCAGAAGAATCAGAATCCTTCTGATTTTTAGAAGTTGTAGTAGTTATAATCTGTCTCTAAAACTGTGTAGCCTGTGGCTGCTCTTAATCAGCTGAAATGGACTGACTGTCCCAGGCCTGTACTTCTGGGGGTGGGTGGCAGGATCTTCTTGGAACAAGTTAGAATTTTTCTAGGACTTGAGGAAAAAGAGTTTTTAAAATTGGGAAAAAAAAAAAAAAAAAAAAAAAGGTAAAATCCCAAACAAACCAAACCCAGTAGCATTGGCCTTCTGATAATCCATCCTGTCCTTTCCTCAGTCCCACCTGTTCCCAGTGTGCCTGCTGTCCTCAGTATTTCTTCACTGGAAAGGTTAATCTTTGTGCTTAGTACATGGGTCTAATCTGCTTGTACGTGTCTATTGAAATACTCTTGGATTATTTCCCAGATGACTGGGTCCCTGTGGGAGAACTGAGCGAGGAAAATG
>Ga0181612_138480_pt1:10000-13257 | contig 13257 bp, 5 predicted proteins | sample HoacroProtozoa21_FD_119630 | JGI IMG/M metagenome (GOLD analysis project Ga0181612, IMG submission 119630) | Hoatzin crop microbial communities from Cojedes, Venezuel. Combined Assembly of Gp0051906, Gp0051904, Gp0051908
CTATTGTAAGAATCTTAATTTGCTAGGCTGTTAAATACAGTTAGATATAGCTATGTCTTCTGGAGCCTGCATTCAATGCTTAGTGTGTAAGTAAGTTGGGAACATTAATTTCTTGAAGAAAAAACTATTTGATTGTGCTGCTGCTTGGGAGTCAGTATTGTTATCAGGAAGAGCATCAGAAAGAATGCTGTAGCCTGACATCCTCTACATAATCACAAAACAGGTGTGGGAGCAGTTTGACAACATTGACATCATTGGTATTACAGGATGTTTCCACTGCGATCTTAAAGCCAACTTTTGAGACTTGATTTGAGTTCCCCCACTTGCTTGGTTTTTTTTACTTTTCTGCTAGAAGTTTCTGCAAAAATCCAGTCTAATACCAGCTATAATGGTAATATTTGTGACAGGACTCCTCAAAGTGAATAAGCTTAAGCTCAGCAATTTATTTCCTGAAGACCACTACAGAAGTCCCACAGTGGTTGCAGTGTCACTCATCTGTTACTCCTCTTGCAGATCAGTAGGAAGCTTTAGTTAATAAAACACACAATGGTAAATGTAGGCCTGGTCTATGCATGAAGTTGTGCAAGACTAGTGAGACCAGTCTCAAAACTTTTACAACCAATAGATCAAATGCTTCCACCTCTGTTGAGAGCTGCCAACCCACTGGTATTAATGTGTCAAACACTGTAAAATTATTGTTGAGAGTGGTTTGCAGGTTCTTATCACAACCTTCTGTGAGAACCACACTTTGGAAACCACTGAACTAAAGAGATTATGCCATAAATGGCTACAAAATTTCTGTATGGATACTGTGCCTGTTCTAACCCCATGCAATGCAGGCTTGTCTGTTGTGCTCATAAGCCTGAATGTGTGAGCTAAACCACTGTTACCTTTAAACCAACACAAGAGGGTTTGTGCTTACCTTTCACCAGTTTAGCTAAATCAATTTATGTTAAAGCTGAAGGGCATTTCTGCCTAGTGCTCATTCAGTTTGTGCTTTGTAGGCTGCAATGGCTCCAGGTAGTTGTTTAATGTTAGTCAGGGTGTTAATTATGACAGTGAACTGTCTTTGGGTTAAGGAGGGGAATGAATTGCAGTCAAAATGCCCAGCTGAGTGACTGAACACTTTGAGATGTCCTAATGCAGGGACAGACTGCAAGTGAACGGGGTTAACTTCACCATACACATTGGCAAGCAGCTTTCTTAAAAAAAACCCAAACAAATAATGTAAAACTTTTAGACCTAAATTACATCCAGAGATCTAGCCAACTTTCAGATTACTTTTCTTAATATGGGAAGGTGATAATTATTTTTTGTAGGCAGGGTGAGTGATTTGGATTCTCCTGAGTCGGCATTGAGGTTCACTGGCCATTGTCTCATTTAAGCTTGGGAGACCAAAAACATACACTAAAAATACAAGGAAAAGACTTCTGGTTTCCTCCTGCAGCTGTAGAAGATAACACATACACCGTCTCGTGTTTTGCATGCGGATTAGTATTACAAGGTCTGTTTGATTAGGCACCTGCATTACCACCATCCACAAACAAAGTGAGTAGACTCCCTCCTTAAACAAGGCAAGAAATGGAGATCAAATCAGTCTGCCTTCTTAAGACTGCTGTTTGGGCAGTGAAGCTATAATTTTCTTCCTTAAATCAGTTACTTCAAGCTACGATAAAGGAAAACAATTAATCTGGATGGGCTCAGGAATGCAATTTAGAGGTGAAAGACTCCCTTTAATGTGTTTTTTAACCACATAAACTACTTTCTTTATGGGTAGTTGATATATCTCCATGTTGTACAGTGCATGGATGTGTAGTAATTCATTAGCAATGCAAGACAGTGTAGTAATTCTGAACTATTAGATCAGGTATTGGAAGCAATGCAGCTTCCATGCTACATTGCATGGTCTATGTCCAGCTGCTTAATCGCACTGTATCAGGACATACTAGTCTAGGAAAATTGCTGTATAAAAGTAAGTGTAGTCATTTCAAGTTCAGAATGAGTTTAATTCAGAGTTTTCTTGGGTGTTTCTCCAAAAAGTGACTGTGAAAGATAGGCAGGCAGTGAATTCAAGGGAAAATTAGGTGCCCTGGTACACTAACTTGTTCAACATCTGTTCCTGAAGCCAGTCAGCATTTGCAGGTTTGCCTTGCGTCTGTCTAAAGCTATGTGCTTCTGTTACCACTTTTCAAGTGCCTGTTTCTTCCTAGTGGCTTCACAAGCCCCTGAAGGAAGTGCTGAAATGTTGAGGCAGATGTGGTTCTTGCTCTGTAATCAAAATCAATAACTTAAAATACAAATGCCATCATTTGCTTGTTAGAATCTTCACAGAAACAAAAGAGTAAGGGTTAGTAATCTTCAGGTAAACTTAGTGATTGTGGAAGTAGCAAATGAAGATCTCTGGAGTTTCTCTGCTGCTAGTGAAGTGACTGAACAATGCATGAATGCCTCCCTTGCCTCTTTCCCTTCTACATGACAACCCTGTATAAGAGGATAGAGGCACTGGGAGAGAAGAGAAGGATTAGTTTCATTCTCCTGGCCATTCAGTTATTTATTGTTCCTTGTAATAAATGGTTTACATTTATTGTTTCTGAGAAGTGTGGTGAAAATTTGGGCAGTGAAAATTCTAGTATATGTTCCTAGTAAGAGATTGAGACAATAAACAGTACACGTGGAAAAAAAGGGATTTGCTTCTAGATTGTGGAAGAAAATGAAACTTGAGTTTTTGAATGTTTTTATGATGTTGTTGACCTCTGTGCAAGTTGTGATGGTGTAAAGCCTTGCACGCAGGTTAAGATCATGACATTACAGAGCACTGAAGGGCAAGCTCTTTCTGTCTACCTAGTCTGGGCAACTGTTGCAGTTGGAGTGGCTTTGGAGGCTTCTGCCTTTCCATGGACCTGTGTAAAGTTCTCAGTCATTCTGTGTAAGAGGAAATGCTAGGGTAATTTGCACCTCGCTAATACCTCCAAAAAGCAGGGGAGGAGTGAATGGGGAAGATGCATAATGGTTTTTGTCTGTCTGTCTGACTCTTCTGCTTCAAACATCACAACAGTAGTGGCTGCAGTCATTACAGGGCAAGTGGAATTTAGTTCAGATAGACCATGAAGAAGCAGCAGACTATCATTAAAACAAATTGAGAGATATTAGGTCAGAGAAGTTATTTAAGGCTTTGCCCACACCATATACGCAACATCTAAAATGGCAATTAAACACATGAAGGCAGTAGAGAGGTTAATTGAAAAACACATGAAATA
>Ga0181612_148713_pt1 | contig 13257 bp, 9 predicted proteins | sample HoacroProtozoa21_FD_119630 | JGI IMG/M metagenome (GOLD analysis project Ga0181612, IMG submission 119630) | Hoatzin crop microbial communities from Cojedes, Venezuel. Combined Assembly of Gp0051906, Gp0051904, Gp0051908
TCCAGCAAAGATGTGGATGTCCCTTCCATGGCAGTGTTCAAGGCCAGGTTGGATGGGGCTTTGAGCAAGCTGGTCTAGTGGAAGGTGTCCCTGCCCATGGCATTGTGGTTAGAACTAGGTGATCTTTAAGGTCCCTTCCAACCCAAACCATTCTATGATTCTATCATCATACCTATGTGGCATTTTCTAAGGTGACTTCTTGTCTAACTCATCATTGGACATCGTCTGCTTCAGCCTCCTGAAATATCTGCATCTTTGTCTGGTCCTTTTCTGTTGCTTTTTCACAGTACTGGAATGAGGAAGGAGGCTCAAAATCTCTTCATGCTGCAAGATTGCCTCAATTTAAGTGGTGTTGGGGGCACGAGTGTGAGGACAGCTACCTATAAAAATCATATTTGTGACAGTCTTCTAGGTAGAGAAACAGGCAGTAAAGCAGATTGGATAGACAAGATTTCAGTGGATGCCAAAAATCAATTTTTGAGGACAGTCTGAAAGACAGATAATAGCACCTCCAGCAGGAGCAGAAAGAAGACAGTATAATGATGCTGCTGCTTGTTGTGGGTCATCCCGGATCAGCATTATGTTCTTTCACACAGTGGAGTAAGAATGAAATTGAGTAAATTATACCAAGAAATAAGAAGGACAAGGAGGACATCCTGGGCCTGATCTTTTTCTCACAACACAATGACAGTATTTTGGAAAAATCTCCTGAAATTAAGAGTAATCACTGGTTATCACAAAAGCAGTGTGAGGATTGCATAGTTTTCTGCAGGGAATAGTATCTAGAATATTTTCTTAAATACGGAATAATGCAGTGAAGAGTATTGTACCTATGCAGTAAGAACTGCTGTCAAAAAAAAAAACAAAGGGGAAAAAAAAGAAAAAATGAAGAAAAAAAAAGGAAAAAAAGAAAAAAGTAGAAAAAAAAATAAAAAAGGGAAGAGAAGGAAAAAAGGAAAAAGAAAAAATAAAAAAAAGGAATAAAGAAAAAAGAACATAGAAAAGAAGAAAAGAAAATAAAGAAAAAAAGATAGTTGCCAAAAAACTTCAAGTAGGAGTCAAAAAATCTCCATTTTGTCTTACTACTTTGCTTGACTACTTCGCCATCTCATCCTTGCTTTGTATTTCCAACTATGCATGAAAAAAAAGATTAATTTCTAGCAAAGACTATTTTTGTGGGTAGTAAATGACGAATTGTGGTGGTATATGTTGCTGTAAGGATATAGAACAGAGCTTATGCTCATAAACATTACAGTGCAATGCCCAAAAATGCAAGGACAGGAACGGCACAAGCATATATTCTGTTTTATTGGGTGCTTTTTCTCATGTTGACATTAGTATTAACATATTCTTGGAGGCAGCCCATATATTATAGATTATCAATCACGAAATTTTTTTGGGTGCACATCCAGACAAAAAACCCCAATGTGCTCCTGCATGGCTTTTCAAAGCTCATTTGTGAATAGATGCAGTGGTACAGAGCTGGAGACTGTCAGCAAGAGATTCTCAGAGTCACCAGAAAAAGCAATATATTACCTGTCCCTTGGAGAACCCCGTGGTGGTACCACCTTCATGGGCTGACCTGCTCACTGCAGCATATGCAGAGATGTTGCATACTCTGCACAGCACACGCTTTGACTTATGCCAAATCAAGGAGAAGGCCATTTAATACTGACAATCTGAATTAATTCCGTGCAACTTATAAACAAAAAGGAGTTGAATTTGTTTCATTCTAGATTGATTCTTTACTTATTTTAAGCTTTTTACTAGCTTTCAATCTTTCCTAGTGCTGCCAAATTGATTGCACTGGATCTGGCCTTTCACCAAGTCAGGTTGAAACTATGCTGAACAGTGGTAAAACCAATGCACTGTACGAATCACACAGCTGGATAGAGCACCTGGATGCCCAGATATAACCATCCATTACATCCATTACAACTCTCTCTGTCAAAACTATTGTAATGACATTTTATGTTATTACAATAGTTTTGACAGAAGGAGGACATCGAGACACACAATCCACATTAGCAGGCTGCATTGTACAGCCATGCTCATAAGCAACCCTCCAGAAAAAAAAAAAAAATTACGTGTGATGACGAAGTATTGTCTTTTTTGATTGACATTAGGGGGCAAGCTATGGCCGCATATGCAACCAATGACTTAAAATTGTTGAGGATGACAGTTTTCTCTAGCGAAGTCAAAAGGATTTATACTGGAATAAAATAGCTATGAAACTGTCTAATAAAGTGATTTTTGCAATAGCAACTGCCTCAACTTAGCTCCAACACTTATTTAACTGGAAAGAGCCTTTTATAGCTAGGTAGATTCCAACACATCACCAAAATTGCTGATAACTGCTACTTGGAGCATGAAAAATGATCTCTGTTATAATTCCATGTATTAGTATATCTTACTGCACTAGAACAGTGTTGCACTTGCTATTAACGGAACTCATGGAATGGCGCTTTCTGGGTAGAAGTAAAATTGCGAGGGAAATACCCTAACCATCAACATCTTCAAACAGCAATGTAGCACTGCAGAGAGAGAAGGAAAAAACAAAGATACTTTACCATCCCACTGGGTTCATTTTTGTCATTCAAGCAACTATCCAGGACATTGACCTACATCTATTACTGTCTTTCCTGGTTAAAGAAAAAAGACTTCCAAGCCTTTGAATAACAATGCAAGAAGTCTGCATTCACTTCCAGTGGAAAATATTACAAACCTGAACCTGTTTAAAATATTTAAACCATTATTATCTACTTCCATCATTCTTTCCATATCCTGTTCTATTTTTCTTGCCAAAACAAAACCTGTTATATAAGTTCTTATGGCTGATTTTGTATGTTCCTTCAAGTATGCTTCTATTAACCAGTTTCCCTCTGCCTTCCAAATTTAGCTGATGCCGTCATTTTTTCTAGCCCAGAACTTTTAGCAGTCAGCTGTTTTTCTGTTTTTAAATTAGTTCCTATTTGACATTTCCAGATCATCCATTTGGCTAACAATAATATGCGTTTTCAAACAACAGCAAGGAAAATAGCCTCTCCCCAGGGAGCAGTGAGGGGCAGAGAAAGAAATGCTGCAGCATTTGCAATGCCCGAGCAGTAGCTTCACTGCAGCTGCAGTCAGGCTCTGTCCCCTCAGACATCCTTCCCAGTCAGTACCAGTCACACAATATTACCAGCTCTTTCCAACTGCAATACTTGTTTTCAGCCCTTTGGGGTGAACACTGAGTGCACCAAAAAGAATGACGTTAACTACCAATAAGCCTGGCTGGACACAGCTGAGGAGGAAGGAAAGAGTCACCAATATGCTTATACATGTTTAGAGTTCTGTCTGGCTTACGTGATCCAAAAAACTGAAACTTCACTCTGAAATTAGATAAGCTTTTCAAAAAGATACAGCTTGTAGTTCAGGCTAGGACTGTTTCTGCCAGAAGTTAGGGGTCCCGAGAAATCCCTTAAAAAAATTTATGCCTTGGGCTGGCGCTGTCTACATGTTCTTTCTCAAATATCCATCCCATTTCTGTGAGGCAGAAGGTCAGACAAGTGACTTGCAGGAACATAAAATATTTTGTGCCTACTTCTTTGCACAAGAGCTGGACATCGTACTAGTAAGAGATGACTGACCTTACGACAAATCCTCCAACTTTGGGAGTAATCCAAGTAACTTTTTTCCTATTATGACAAGAATGGCAAGAAAAGACATGAAGTCTTTGAATGTTTTCACATCTCCATAGTGCAAAGTTTTATAATACTTTGAGTTAGAGGGACAGAAGTATACGTCAGTGATATTTCTGCACAGTTTGGAACTGGGATTAATAGAGATAATCCATCCTGAGTCAACCCGAATCCTGATTTGGATTTGAGAGCCTGATTTTCAGCAGAGTGGTTATGCAAACACAAGCTGAAGTTCACTGAAGTGTGAACATGGACAGCGTGCAGGTCCTGCCCTGGCCAGTCACAGCCTGGTAAGCAGCTACACTGTAATGACGCACAAAACGACATTTCCTCTTGGCTCGTGTCATTCATTTTTGTAGATATTGCTGTGCTCCATGAAGAAGAGCAATGTGCTTCACACAATATTTGTTTCCCTGCCTGTTGTAAGAAAAGTAGTTATCTCCTCACACAGGGGAAGACACATGTCACTACCTACACCTGACTGATTAATTTTGACTCCTGATGAGAGACTGGGCAGGCTGCTATTCCCAGCAAAATTCACACTTGTGGTAGCCTCTATGCCCATTAATGCAGGTTTAAAGTACCGTTCAAGACAGATATGAGAGTTTGTTTATAAATGGAAAAGATTTAGGCATTAAGATTGGGGTACAAACCTACATTAACCCTACAGTGAAGATATCCTGTAATTGTTTTGCTGAACTGAGACCTCAACAAAAGGTTGTTCTTTTTCTTTGTTAATCATACTTAAATCTTCTCAAAGGATTGGTGATCATTCCCATAACATCATTAAAGTGTACTGCCTTTGCTTACAAATATGTAAATGTTTCTACTGGGTTTCACCATCTGTCCATTCATAATCATTCTGAAGGTTCATTGTCATTTTTGCTTGGACATTTGCTTTTTTACAGTGCCTACTGATTTCAGTGCTTACCTTATCCCCTGCTACAGTTAAGAACTGAGAGAAATAAAAATACAGTAGACAGGGAAGCATTTAAAGGCTTAACTTTTTATGCCATCAGATTTCTGCTAACTGCTGAAAAACAAATCATAACCCTTGGCAACACATCGCAGACTCTCAGTGTCAGTTAACAAGAATGGAACAAGGTTGTTTTATATGATAGAAGGGTTAAACTGAGCTAAACAAGATTGCTCTGTCATTAGGGATGATGCTATCTGTGACAATCAAACTCTTTGCAGAGGCTTCATTCTGCAATCCCAGCAAGTTTTTCAGAACTTGCCAGCCCTCATCAAAGTGCATGAGATCAGCATCTTTCCCAGCGTGAAATCAGAGCTGATCCTGTTGTTTCTCTGCGTCAGTTACAACTGCAGCACATCCTCCGCCTCTTTTTTTTTTTTTTTCAAGGATATATATTTCCTCTTGCTGGGAATTCACATTAATGAAGCCTTTGATTTTGCTGAGTCCCTCCCTTTACATTTCCCTAGGGTTGCATGTGAGGTTGAGCACCGCAAGGAAAGGCCATCCAAGTGAGTTGTGTTTCCTCTTAGTCGGGAAGCACATGCTCTGCTGTCAAATTCGCTGTGCTACCGAAAGACACAAAGTTTATTGCTATGACCCCTCTGCCTTTTCAAGCCTTTATTTTCTAAGATTTACCATACTTAGTGGTATGGTCTCACATTTGTATAACACAAGATCTAATAAAAGACTACCCAACCAAGAAGACAGGGCTTTTTAACTACTGTTTTGTAGAACACCACTCTCTGCAGAGGAGGTAGCAGTGCTCTCACGGTGTAACCCTACTTGATCAAACTCGTATTCAATAATATCTTAGATACTAAACTTCCTGACTTACTGACTCTTTTACTTATCAATTGCTGGGCAGCTTTTATGAACATCTTTCATCTTTGTACAATCATTTTTTCATCTTAACTATTCTGAAGTACCTTTCTCGAGATGATCCCTTCCATCCCTCACTATTCTTCATTTGAGATCTTCTGTCACTTGTTTGACAACAAAGCCACCAACAAACACAAGTTATTCTTTTCAATGAAAGTACGCTATGAGAAATTTTAGTTCCTCTTTGAGTATCATGATTTACAGAAAGTGGCCTAATTATTTTATGACATTCAAAATCCTTCGTAGCATCCAAACCATCCAGTAAAACAGTTTACATCTCCTTAAACAGCTGTAAAAACAACCTGCAATTTCTATCCATGTCTCCTACGATGCCATGTTGAGAAAAAACTTGTGATTAAACTTGATCAAGTTCTTTACCTCTGACAATGTAACATAAGAGCAAATAATATAAAACCAACAACCAGTGATCAATAAATACCTGCAAAATATGAGATATGTGTCTGTGGACTTTACAAAACTATTTATAATGGAGAGGAAAACCAGCAGAAAAAAATTCAAATGGTACATCAGAAAAAATTTCATAAAATCAAGACATCTTGCTGGCAGGAATCAGGACTCCAAGCTGTTGCATAATGTGTTTCAACCAGGAATAGTTAACATCCTTAAGAAAAGATGTTGATAACCTTTCCTCATAAAGGAATACCTACAGCTCTGAGGAGCAAAGTGACTTCCCCTAATACTGAGGCCAGATTGGTTTCTCATCTTAATATACATATTTTAATAATAATATACAACCATGAGTGAAACCTGAGCTCCTTAAAGGCTACTTAAGGAGACCATGACTCATGGATAAGTCCCTTTTTCTATTTTTAATAGCATTACCTTCTGTAAGACACAGAAACAATATCAATTCACTTAAATCTGACCTGGACAAATAAATGACCAGTTGTCTGATAAAAACAGTCCTTCTCCTGTATGTACAAAATACAAAGATATAGATGAAGTGTAAAAATACCGAAAAGACCCTGAGCCATCCTTCTGCTTTTCTCTAAAACACGTTCAGTTGAGTCTTCTGATACCTTGAGAAGAGCAGAAGTGGGAGAATGGGTGGTTCTGACTGGCAAAGACAGCTCAAAGCTGGAAGTGTCTGCTTCTCTACCAATAGTACCTAAAATGCTAACCTTGCCTAGGAAGAAATGATGACTTTGCTAGTGTGACATCTCATAGATCTAAGGCGTGCTGTTTCTCATTCCTTGGATGTGAGATGACATTAGAGATGTCTGGATGAGGTTGTCTTAATAGCCCATTAATTACTGAACTGTACTTTTAAATAAATAAATGCTAGAGTAAATGTGATATAAAGCATATTCACTACATTAAAAAAAACCCCAAAAAAAACCCCCAAACAACCCACCACAAAACTCCACATTTCTTTAAACAAATGAACACTGACAAAGGGGTGCAAGGCTGGGATGGTGATTTCAGTGATTATCAGAATATGAAGTAAATGCCTTATATTGCCCCCAAAATATCATCTCTGTATGAATGATAGGATCTTTATTTTAACACATCTGTACTCATAATATTTTATAGAGTCCTGATGTAGAAGTCTTTCGTACTTGAGCTCCCTAGCTGCCCAACATTTGCAGAACTTCATAAGCCAAAATGTAACATCTACCTGAAGTTGTAGATGCAGATGTTAAGCACAGTGGAGATTTAAGGATAGAAACTCTTTATTCTATTGAAGACAACCAACAGATTTCTTATGGCCACAAGGAAAATCAGATCATTTCCTACAGTATCAAAGGAACCTTGATCAGAACAATAAACCAGCTGAAATTTCAAACAGCTCATTTCAAACCGGTTGGGTAGGTGATCAGCAAGTGCTTCCACATCCACAGGTTGTGGGGAGAGGACAGGGGTCAAGAAGCAAAAAAAAAAAACCACACAGAAATCAAAAAGTTGTAATTGAAATAAATTATTGTATAATTCAGGACTATAATAAGATTAAAAGTTAAGATCTGTGTAAATATACAGACATTTTCCCAGAGTAAAGAACCAGCTTTCTATTTCATTCGTATAGAGGAATATATATCTAGGCACAAAATCATTAGAAATAATGAATTTCTATGAACATGCATTGTCATTCATCTAATTTGGCTTTATAGTTTTAGCCACTGCAAAATAGCACTCAAAACAAATTAAAATGTTCAATTGCAGCTGCAATAGTCATTTTTGGAAAGTACAACATTAAAATTCTCACAAGGTCAAGGGAATCAGAGACACCTGAATGAGAAAATGAAGCTTTAAAGTACTCAGGAGGTTGAGGAAATTACGTATACATACCCCCCCACACACAAGTATTGTACCTTAAGATGCTTAGGGACTCAATTTTTCTAAATAGCAGCTTCAGCTGCCATTACAAGTACAACTGAAGTCATAGCAAATTCAAAAGCAATCTTGATTTTCTTTTCTCAAGTGACGCCGTGTAGCTCTGGGATAAATTACTTTCAGATGCTTTAAACGTAATTTAAAACATACCACTTACAATAAGGAAAACATTATTGTTTATGAATGTTTTATAATGATATTATGGAAAAATCCATCTTTGCTCAGATGACGGCAAAAGAAGAAAGACTGAAAAAATCTTTGGAGCGATAATACATGCCACGTTACTCCCATTAGGTCAGGAGCTCGCAATAACCATTTTTATTTATACCCAGCAGTATAGTTAGGAAAATGACATCAACTTAAAATCTTCAACAACTCCAAAAAATATGCTAATTGTTTTATTACCATATTAATAATTAAAATTTACTTCTAAAAATGGATCACACATAATTTGCATATCTACTACACCCTGCAGGAGCTGGGAATATAGAAAGAGCCAATATGCAAAGAAATTAGACTTCATAAATTTTGTAGAACTTTGTTCATCTCAGTGGAGATACTAATAGCACAGATTAGTAATTTATGATGATTTAAAATTGTTTCTGGACAATACGAGGAGATGACAGAGGAGGCTGGTCATAGCACGAAGAGAAAGGAAGTGACCTGTGCTACCAGCCTGGCTGGGCTCGGGGACCCGACGGAGGAGGTGGTGGTTTATTTGGACATGTGCTAAACAGGTGCCCTGGCCTGGAGGAGGCCGGGGTCCATCCTGCCAGCGCCTCGACAGTCCCCAGGGCCACCATGCTGCTATGGGCAGAAACCTCCGGGGGCTCAAGCAGGAGCCTGAGGGCTGCAGCTGGGTGAGGACTCTGCCCGAGCTCCTCTTCATGGCAGGATTTGTACAGTTGAACGCCAGGCTCGCACACATGCTGACCCCAGCTCAGCGCGACTGCCGCCGTGGAGCCACATCTGTTGCCTGAGAGAAAAGGAGCTGAAGGAGATGGAGCATCAAGGCTTCTCCATGCAGTGTGATGCCACAGCTCTCACTGAGATATCTAGTCACCCTTTCCTCCCCGTTCTGACAGGTTTTCCCAAGAAATATTCTTATGAAAGAAGTAAAGAAAATGGCACCATTATTGAGAGAGATAAGGGAGGATGATACAAAGTCTGTTGCCTTAAATATCTGAGTTACCTACTTTGTATGGTGGTGCTTTGGCAACCCTGGATTCTGGTATCGACCAGTTTTTCAGGACATGACATCTGTTTTAACTTGATTTTGTTAGCGTACACACCCAAATGCTGAGGTTGTTTTTTTATTTTGTTGGTTTAAAAAAAAAAAAAAAAAAAAGAGCAATAGAACTCACTTGTCAGTTCCCCAGAGCACATGCTGCTTCTTTCTGCTAGGTCTAATAGCACAGAGGAATCATGTAGCCTTTGTTTATAACCTGATTATGAAATTAATTCCTTTTTCTTATACTCCTAAATCGTCATGTGACTCTGAAAATCTCTCACTTGACAAGCAATACTTCCCCTCCTCTACTCAAAATTAGAAAAGTATAGGATCTTAATAGAAAAGTCTCATTTTTGAAAGCATTACTAGATGATAAAAGACCATCAGCGAGATAAAGATTTTAAACATTTTTCTACAAAAGAATTCTGACTTCATCAGGAGGGAAGCTGCAGCAGAACACAAGTTTGCTCTGAGAAACAGCACTGGCCCAGGGCAGCTCTGGTGACGATCTGGGGAAAAACCACGAGTGATTTGGTTCCTTTTCCTGAGGAAGAGGGGACCACAGGTCTCCCCGCTCTGCCCTTGCCCTGGGACAGGCAGAGGGGATGCATTTGGTGCCTCCCCTCTCCCTCCCCAGGCAGGCTGCAACCAGGCAGAGAAGCCAAGGAAACAGAGGGGAAGATAATAAAATGCTGGATCATATCCCTTCCCAGAACAACAGCTTTGTTTATTCTACCAGAGAGCACCAGTTGCAGTGCCAAGGAGGATAACGGCGTAACGCAGTGCCATTTATCTGCAACTGCTTACAGGACAATGCTGGAAACTCATTGATTAAAGAGACAGCTCTATATTTTATTGCTCTTGATTTCTTTCTTATTCATGAATCTCTGAGTAAATTCAACCTACTTTCCAATATCATCAGAACAATCCCAGGAACATTTGAGAGCTAAAGCAGCCGCGTGATGTAGCAGAGAGAAAGCTTCAGCAGCCACAGCTGATAGAGACAGAGTATAGACATGCCCTCTAAAGCCTGCGGGGAGGAGAAGCACTGATGTTCTGTTTATGAAATTAATAGGTCCAAAAAGCATAGCATGCTGAGACATCAGGCTATTAGCAGGAGCCCTCCTGGCAGTCCACTTAGGGAAAAAAAAGAAAAACAACAAAGCTGTGACAGCAGATTAGGTTGAGGAACTGGGTTTTTTTTTCTTTTTTTTGAAGAAGTATACAGAGAAGTCCGCAGTTTATTTCAATGATTGCTTCCTCCATGTCTAAAAGTAACACGCACCACCCTGTACCCCTGTGGTCAGTCAACAGCTGAAGCCAAACACCCAGTACATGCAAAGGACACAGCTCCCTGCCCTCTGGGAACAGCATAGGACCTGACCTTAAACAGCTTGGTGGCAATGGACAGACAGATGGCTACATGGATAAGCAATCGCTTAATATTTAGTCCTCCAACAGACTGGGCTAAAATTGTGAATTTCATATTCACTTTTTGGGACCTGTCCTTCTTTCTGAAAATAATTAATCTGTTTATTAATATGTTTTTCCACAGTAATTACCAGAATTTGGGGTAACTGCTTTATGGCAAAGTATCAAAAATCAGAACAAATATACATAACTGGTCACCAGATGTCACTGTCTTGTCACTCCAACATGACCAAAAAAATATAAATCCAACAGCAGAAAAGAAAACCAGACTTACAAATGAGAGGTAGGAGAAAATCTAGAACATGAAGAGCCAGACTCCTTGCTAGTCAGCAGAGCTGGAAGAGCAAGATGCTGTGGTTTACTTTGTAATGGGTTTGTCAAGTCTCTTATAATCACTGATTTATTACATTGGTTTCCTGGGGTTTTTCCCCACCCCATTGGTAGATGGCTCTGATTATCTTACAGCTGCAGAAACTCAGGATGATCAGTGACTCTGGTGTGAGCATCCTTTCTGTGAAACCAGACAGCTCTTCATGGTCAAGATTACAGTACCATGTCGACTGGCTTTCTGAGTAGCTTCTTCCATTACACAGCTTTTAAGAAAATTCCAGTTTTGTGAACATGTATATCTAGGGTTAGAGTTCTCCCTAAGTGATGCTAATATTGAAGGAATTTCAGTAGCTCCTTGTCAAACAGAACATCATCACTAAAAGTACTTTACAGCTTGCACATTGCTTTACTCCCAGCTGCTGTAGGGAGGGATAGCTATACTATTACCCTTGTCCAGGGCAAGCTGTGATTCACGTCAGGTTGTTTTGGGCAAGGGCAGAGCTTTCTGGGGTTTTAAACACTACTGCCCTCCATCAGAGGAATCTTTTACCGGTAGAATCAAATCCCCAGGAAGGTGTCTTTGAGCTCTTCTCTATTCTTACGCACCATTTTGGAAAGTGTTATACGTTTTCAAAGGCACAAATAATACTATACATGGGACTCAGACTGAAATCAGTGGACTAGAACGACAAGTGGATATTTATCTGTAGTTGTTCTATTAGATAACATGGTCAAATTCACACTGAGGATTTTCAAAATACCTGCTCAGGCAGCAAGTTCCCTGGGGAAAGGAAATGGTCCTTTGTATCACTGAAGAACAGTACACACCTCAACTCTTCCCCACCTGCCCCACAAATTAAGTGATTAATTTTATCTGAGCTAAGAATATGACTTCTACAAAACTGTTTTTCCAGGTAGAAGTTCTCTGTATGCTATGTGCTTTAGCAACACAGGGTAAAGATAGTCACTCTGATCAATACTTTGGAATCTGAACACAAAAGGCAGAAGGAAAGGTGTTTTAATCTTCTTAAAGAATGAAAAAATACAGCATAGAAAGACTAGTGGTCATGTTTCCAAAAGGGGTCATCAATTAACAATTCTTTCCTGTTTCCAATTATTTTAAAATGTCTGTCCTTTCATAATTTCACTAAGATTGTATTGCAACTCCTCATTAAAACTGACAAACTTTAATGGGAATTCTGAGTCCAATAATATGTCATCTACGTTTAACACAGTCCTTTACATTTGCAAATCTCAGAATGATTTAAAGCAAAGTAAAAGATTTAATGTCCATTTAAAAATGAGGATTGAGACTTCTGACTGCATTTGTCTACCATGACCTAGAAGACCAAGGTTGGAGACTGAATTCAGTTTTCATGTCTCCCTCTCTAGCGTTCTGCTCAGCACAGCCTTACTGACTAATAATAGCATTATCTTCCGGAAGAAGGTTGAAATTTTATGGACTTGGAATGTTCTCATGCGTAAAAGTACTCTATTTTTCCATAAAGATAGTGCATTACCACAATAGAACAAACTGCTGAAAATCTCCATGTACAAACTGCATCTTACAGCTTAGGATGCCTGTGAGTTAACTAATGACAAATATTTTTTACACTTAAAAGCACAAGAGATATTATACACAGAGAATGAATAATGTAATGTGCCTGCATATGTGCTGTCGAAAGAGCAAAAAGAAAAAAAAGCCTCCAAAATTCATCACCACGCACAACAGCACAACCAGCACGACGAGAGAAACAGCGCACCTCTAAATGAATGAGCAAGTCGGGTGCATTTTCCCCAGCGTTACAAGGCATGCGACAGCTCTATCGGTCAACCTGTGTGAACGTCGTTCTTTCGCTCCTTGTTCTGCTTGAGAGAAGTTGCTGCTCTGAGGGAAACTGCGTATGCCTTAAGTGAACCAAAGACTTGATAGCTTGTGCTTGGGAACTCCCAGCTTGGCTTGACGTAAGGTCAAGTGCTCTTCAAGCTGCCAGATGTACTCCTAAGGACTGCTGCCTTTATCCATTTTCAGCTGCTGCTTTAAAAATTGCTCTAGTTGACTCTTCAGTTGACTGATACCTGTATACACAGGTAATTAACTCAGAGACAGGTAGGTGGGGATATTGCTTAGTCACTTAGTATGAGCTTGTCTACCTTGGGCTTGCTTTTTTTTTTTTTTTTTCCTTCTCTTCCTTAGGGTTCACTCTCTGCCTCCTCGCTCCAAAGAAAAAAATGGTGCTGTATCAAAATGAGTTGGGCAGAGACGAACCTGATGAGGTTTAACAAGGGCAAATGCAGGGTCCTGCACCTGAGGAGGAACAACCCCATGCATCAGTACAGGCTAGGGGAGGACTTGCTGGAGAGCAGCTGTGCAGAGA
>Ga0181612_168335_pt1 | contig 13257 bp, 9 predicted proteins | sample HoacroProtozoa21_FD_119630 | JGI IMG/M metagenome (GOLD analysis project Ga0181612, IMG submission 119630) | Hoatzin crop microbial communities from Cojedes, Venezuel. Combined Assembly of Gp0051906, Gp0051904, Gp0051908
ATCGAACCGCTGCGAACCCCAGTCCCTTCCCTTCTCCCCCCCAAAGCGAGCGAAGGATGACTGAGCGGTGTACATCTCCTGCCCTTTGGCGTCCAGGTTCTTGCTCAGTAAATTCTGTGCTTTGTAAATTTTGGTATTTGGTTTATTTTGCAAGTTTGTGTTTGGGTTTTTTTGCTTTCCTTTTCAAGTCCTTCTATTGAGGCACTGATCTCTTCTACTAAGCTTGTGGGTGATGGATAAGGACTGAGTGTGTTCTGCTGCTCGGATGGGTAACTCGGCAGAGCTGCGAAAAAGAGAGTCAGGCTATTCTAACACAAAGAGAATGCTCCTCAAACTAAGGTCATACAGTGAGAATTCTGTTTTCTTTTGGGGTTTCTTTTTGAGACTGTAAATGCCAGGGCCAGCTAGTTAGACAGCTGCTTCTTTTCCTGCACGCGCTAGCTGAAAGTTCTGTTCTGCTTCAGCATGTCTGAAGGAAACTTCTGGCTTCCCTGTATTTATTAGCTAGATAGCAAGTCCCCAAACACTGTCAAAGATGGCAGCTTGGAAGCACTCCCAGTAGCTGTCAGTAGAGGTAGACGGTTTTGTGGACTGGGCGTTAGCTGTGGGCTGAGGCTTTTGTGGTAGGCTCTTTGCCGGTGAGTCCTTATCGTAAGGATCTGGAGGCCCCCACTGAGTGTTGCTATATCACCGCTGGCCTAAAGCATCAGTAGGCTGAGGGTGGAAGAAAGACGATGATTTTTGCAGTACAGGACTATACAGCACAAACAGAAATTGTTTAGCTTGTTTGTTCCTGGAGGAGATCCATGAAGACTTTGGTGTGATTCAGATCAGTTAATCATGAGTAGTTCTTTCCCTTCTTGGCTCTGTGACTTTGTTTTAGTGTCTTCTGCAGGCTTAAAGGGGTAAGAAAAAAAAAGAAACAGAAAACCCCAAACCTATCATTAAGGCTGCTGCATCATGGTAGGAAGTTGCACCCAGTTATTCTTGAATTTAAATACTTTGCTCTAAGTTCCAGCCCCGGGACACAGTTCCTCCCAAGTCAGTGAGAAACATCATCTGAGGGCATAGTTAAAAGATAAGTAGCTGTGGTCTCTTGCCAAGAAAACCCACAAGCATATCTGGCACAACAGTTTCTACCCCTGCACCACAGACTGCTGCTTTCATACTTGCCAGAATTGTTCTGTGGACCTCTTCATGAAAAGGATCACCAGAATGACCTGAACTTTTAAAAGAGATAAAACTGGACTCGGGGGAGGGAGTGTGTGAGAAGCATTAGGCCAGGATTTTTTACTGCAGAAAACAAATTGCACAATGTTTTTCTTAACTCTGAAACAGTCTGTCATTATGAGGCAAGCTTCATGACTTGCAGTATTTTTTCTTTAAATAATACTGAAGCAGAATCATGGAGGTGGGATGAAACTCAGGTTTTGGATAAGCACTGGAACTGACAATGTGCTTGGCTTTCTGTTGCCTTCTTAGGGGACCAGCCCTCCAGACTAAAAGTATGGGAAGAGACCCTAATAATCTTGCTTCTGGAAAAAATAAAATAGCAAATAGACAGGCATTTCAAGCACAAGACTTTCTTTAAAAAGAGAAAAGTAGTCTTTAAAAAAGAGTTTTCAAAGGGCACAATGGAAAGAAAATGTTTTGGGACCATAATAGTTTTTATGGAAAAAAAAAAAAAATACTGTGCTTTATCTATACTACTAGTTATGACCTTGCAAGCTGAGTGCTGGAAATGGGAAAGTGAGATCATAACTCATGAGATGTTCATAAAGAAATAGAATGCTTTTTGAGGGAATGGGAATGCCGTTTTCCTTCTAAATTCTAGCCACAGCTGGTAAGAAGAATTTGCGGAAGGGTGCTTCTCACTGTCTGCCAGAACAGTTTCATTCTGAATGACGATTAGAAAAGCCCAGCACAGCCACTGATATCATTGTTTGCTATAGAAGTCTGAAAGTGTGCAGTGACTTTAATACTCTTAATTTCTTTTTTATGAAGCAGTTTGTAAATAAAAAAACAAATTTCTGAAGGCAGGAAACGTTCTTCAAGTTGCAGCCCTCCTTGTCAGGAGTGTCATCTGGTGCAAAAGGAGTGGGGTGGGATACTCTGAGGCCTTTTTAGGTGCATCTGGCTGCTGCTGCTTTCATCTAAGCCTGTTTAAAAATTTTTATAGGAAGGCTGCAGGTATCTTGCGTATACCTAACAATGCAGACGGGCGGGTTAGACAGCTTAATAATTCTTGGGTCTCGCTATGTTGTTGTGTGTCTCATCTAAATTGGCAATTCTGGTGGTCATTGTTAGCTGAGAAATGTTTTTTTAAAAAGGGAGAATAACCAGAAAATCATTGCAAGTTGTATGTGGTCACTAAAGATCAGAGGTTCAAGGGGAAAGGAGAATGAGCTTTTTGCCTAACCCTGGAATATTTTGCTGCATGTGAAAAAAACATATGTGAGAAGCTTGTAGTCTTTCTATGCTGGCACTAGGCTGTCCGTATTGCTTCCTTTTGTTTGTGGTGAGGCTGGCAGGAGACGCTTGCTCCACAATTATTTCAGAGTGGAGTATGGTGGGAAGAATAGCTTGGAGTGATTTCTGCTTTACCTTACCTGTTTTTAAAACTTTTCAAATGCTCTAGAAGTCTTATTAGCGGATTGATAAAGCTGGCAAGCCATTGCGGGTGCTGGGAGTGTAAATGTGAGCGTTGGAAAGGGCATCAGTGAAGCTTCAGTGTTTCAAAGCAAACTTCAGAGCATCCAAATACGACTTGAGGCAAGGAAGCTATAGTGTGAGGCTATCTTGCAAGTACTTTTTTTTAATCTAACCATTTCCTACCAGTCTTAATCACCTCCAACTGTTATCAAAAATAACTGGTGACTGGCCTGCTTACTGATGGGTGTCTGCAGTGCAGATGCCTTCCAGCACCGTGCCCTTGGGCCTGTGTTCAAGGAAAAAAACAGGCGTGAATACCTCTAGGTTTGCTTTATTGACAACTCAGAGTTGGACCATCACCTCAGTGATCACCTGTCGCTTCCTTTAGTCCTTAATGTGGCACTGGGAAGTTCTTGGTGTGAACCCCATGGGCCTCCCCGGCCCGCAGTGGAGGGCGAGCCATAGCTGTGTTTGAGGAGCATGTTGTTGGGGGGTGACGGAAAGGGTGAGGTCTGCCTGTGTTTTTCTTTCATCTTCTTCCTCCTTCGTATTAAACAAGTCTTTCACTGGTGGAGTGGGCGGGTGATTAAGGACAGGTCTGTCTCACTGTTTTTCTTGCCCTTTCTTCCTTCTCCGCACTAAAAGGTGCGGTTTCACTGGTGAAGCAGCCTCTGGAAGAGGATCCTTCTGCTTTACGGTACTGGGCTTTCTGATAGGGGTGTCGCTTGGGGCAGCTGTCTGAAAAGCCGTGATCAGCACCCAGGACATGTGTCCTCCTGGTGTCAGCAGTGAGTCTTCCCATCATCTTCTCTGCTATGGCCAGAAATGACCTGAGTTGTCAATTAATGCATTATTCCAACAGACGGAAGGGAAAGAACGTTTACCTGTGGGGGTTTGAGTGCAGGTACACAACAGACAGCTGAAGAAAAAATGGGCAGAATGAAGTAGCATGGTCATCTAGGCAGCATAGGGATGGCAGAACTGGCGTGGAAATTGGGTTGGGTGAGCAAACCCCTTTTGGCACTTGGTCTCCCAAAAACTAAGGGAGCTAATTTTGCTCTTCTCTGACATACTGTAGGCAATTTCTGTTAAAGCAAGCCAATATTCCAGTTGTAGAACAAAAGTAAAATTCTTTCATGGCTAACAAATCTGCTGGAGATGGGTCCTGCCACGTACTTAGTGGCTGTCACCAGCAACAGTCCTCTCAGAGCTGAACATAACTTAGGGCTGGTTCTCATGTGTTCAAAGGTAAAATAATACAATGCAGAAGAACTAGGAGTTAAAGGTAGACTTAGAAATACCATACTTGCATGTATTAAATATTTCCAAGTAAAATTACTAAGCAGGTTAGGTATTTTATCCCTAGATAGGTATCTGCTTCTCATATTTGACCTTTGACGAATGAACACCAACCGTGAAAGGAGGTTAATGCATCTGCGCTGTTAATCGTGCTTTATGTCAAGACAGTAGATCGGCGCTTTCATAAAATACCAAAATTGTGGGACACCTGAGTTCGCCAAGAAGTTGTATATGGAGCTAGGCTAGGATTCGGAAATCAAGGTGACTAGTCCTAGATAACCTTGTAAGGAAAAGGGCCCTAATCATTTTTCAGATGCCAGTTGCAAGGGAAACACATGGAAGGACAGTTTCTGGCTTGCAGGTGTCTGGTTGCAGGAAGCTGTGCAAGTTTAAAGCTGATGGCTGAGGGGCTGCAAATAATTCTATTTGTACATGTTGAAAGCTTGATTTGTGAGTGTATCCTATGACATTTAACATGTGGTGGTTAATTGTAGCAAGGTAGCTAAGCAGGCAGATTTTCTGCTACTACAGTGTGTGTGTCTGGTGTCTGCATATGTGTATCTTCTTTGTAGAAACAATAGCAATAATACATAAACAATTCTTCTGGGTTGAGTTTGTCTTGCTGGTGCAAGGGTGGGTGTCGAGCAGCGATGCGCAGGAAGCAACTGAAGCTCGTGGGGGACACCGCTGCATTGAAGCGATGGAAATGCATTAAAACAGAGGAAATGAGGTAAACAAAAAATCAGGTGCTTTGAGGCACACTGTAGAAGTGCAAAATGCTAGTCTTGTGCACAGTTTAGGGTCTCTGTGATTACATGGAGGACTAAGTTGTCGGTTTCTATAAAATAAAATCTGTCCTGGAAGAATGTTCTGAGTAATAGCTTTCAGGTGACTTGTGGTAGCGCTTCTGCTGTCTCTTAAAGTTTTCCCCAGGAAGTGGTGTCAAAACCAGTAAGGCACTTGTCAGCACCATTGATACTTCTCGCAGCCCTGAGGGCAGCAGATGGCTTGCATGTCTTCCCAGCGCTCTGGCAGAGTTGAAATTATGACTGCTGAGGGATAGTAATTTAGTCCATCTTTCATGTGATCTGGGAGCTTCTGATATGGGTAGAAGTCTCCTGAAGAAGAGGCATGGGATTTGCAAACATGAGGTTGAGGATCGGTTGTGGCCGGTGCTGGCTGGGCGGAGGCTCGTGTGCCTCCTCCAGCATGGTCAGGAAGCAGTGCTCCACTACGATGTCCGTACAGGGCAAAGTCTGCCCCAGCACTCCGTGTTTGGAACAGGACTGAGTTCTAACATCCAAAATTCTGTATTAGATTCTGCTATTAAGTGCTACTAAGCCCTGTTCTGTTAAGGGTTTTTTTCAGATTTCAGACATAATCCAGTGATGTTGAATTTCTTTGCATTTAACCCTTCAGAGTGGCTCCTTAGTTGTATAAGATCCTGAGCTCCTGTTAGATTTTTACGTAGCTAGATGGAGAGGTGGAAGTATGACAGGGATTTAAGTTGACTGTCTCAAGGGGCAAGAGGAGAACGTAACCAAATTCTTAATTAGTGTTAAAATAGCATAGGAGAAGTTGCTTCTAGTAGGATCATGTGTCAAATGTAGCACCTTGAGTAAACAGTTTGCAGCAGGTGTCTGTACTAACAACCTGTATTTCCATGCTGTGAAGCAAAACTAGCAAAAAAAAGTAGTGGAATGTGAACACAACGGAAGAATGGCACCAGGAACCTGCAGAAATTTAACAGAGGCTTCCAGAAACTCCTAGCTTCTCTCCCCTCCAAATAGTGATCATCTCTTTCTGAAGAGGAGGAAAGATGGTCCAAGTGGTCCAAAGACTGACTTCAGGGACTCGAAAAACAAAACAGAGAGATGGAGCAGAGTGATGTGAAGTGTTGCGTGTTTGGTCTTTCTATTTTTTATCCTGGTGTCTCTTTTCAATGCAAGGCAACTTTAAAAAAAAAACACACCAAATATCAAGATGGATAGTTCTGACAAGCTGCTGGTTTCTCTGCTTTCAGGGAAGCCTGGTATTGCTATTCCTTTAAGAGTAAGTTAATGCTTAGTTAGAATGTCAAATTGAAAAATTACGGATGACGTAAGTGCAACTAGCTGTGCTTCTGGAACGTGCCAGATGTTTCTCAATTGTTTGGCATCCAGCTTTCACTTCTGGACATATCTTCATGGCTGATTTGTTGTGCTGAAAGCAGAACCTAAACTACTACGCTGATTTTTAGCCATTCTAAAAATATTTGTAGGTTGTGTTCCTCCTTCTGTCTTAGATTCATGGACTGAGGCGTAGCAAAGCGAGCCCAGTTTTGAATACCACATCTGAACTTAAGCTAGCTGATCCAGTTTATTTCAGAAAAACTTCAGGGTGCTTGAGTTTTCAAGGCAGCATTTTTCTCAGGATTTCTGTATCCAATTATATTTTAAACTGGTTTTAGATACTTTAAAACTCAAGTCAAACTACCAGTTGGAGAAAAGGCACAGAAATGTCTTCCAGTGGTCACTTCAGGACTTCAATTGCTCTTCAAACTTGCAATGAAGAGATTGCTATGCAAATATTACTTGGTCCGGGGTACCCTCCACAAAATTTGGCAGTAAAGCATAACTTTAATGTGAACGTTGCTGTGGTAGTACTTGGTGCACAGTTGTCCGGTGAAACTTTTTAATGAAATTTGAATCAATTACCTTTATATGTTTCAACTTTTAAGGCAGATATTTGTAGGAGTCTGAAAGCCTTTTTAAGAAAGGTGGGTGCACTGGAGAATTTGACTTACCGTTCTTTTTGCTTCAACTGCTACATCTTCATCATAACCTGGATTTTTACCTCTTTCAAAACAGTATAGCTCTTACCATAGGAAAAAATACAGAAAATGGAAAAATCTAACTCCTCCACAGGATAAAGTCTCTAACTGTTTTTAAAAATGCTGGCTAATTAGCTGTGTGGCTTTTAGAAAGAACACCCTGGCTAGGAACTGTCTTTTTCCACCTCTTTTTTGCCCTATAACAAAAAAAAAAAAGAAATCTGTATGTGATAACTGCCTGTTAGGTAACTTTGAGAGCCTCAAAGGGAATCCGGTTTGCTCTACAGCATTTTCAGATTTACTTCATGAGTGGAAGGAAACTGGATGCATATCCTCCCTCCTTACCTCCCACAGTGGGAAATCTTCCGCTGGCTCTGTGTATGAACTTGGATGACAACTATCCTTTCCAAATAGCACAAGAGTTTACATATTTTGGCATATATATTTTTACTATGCTTAGGGTACAGTCACTGTTGTCTCAGTCTCCATACTTTGAGAACTAGATGATGATTAGAGAGATGTGAGAAAACAGAAGACTTGATTCTGAGAATGTAGTTAGATGTTGTACTTGAGTGAAGCAATGGCAAGAGAGCCGCATTGCTCTCAGCTTTTTGGTTTTGCCTGCTACCATTCTCACCAGGGACAATGTCAATCATTCTCAGTGTTTGTTTTTTTAAGGAGTAGAAAATAGCATCAGTGAGAACGTAGGTATGCTGCGCAAACGCAGTGCACCCGCAGTAGGGTCACTAGTTACCTTCTACTGTCCTACTGCATTTGTTGGAGCGTGTTCATCTTGTATGGGGGGAATATTTAGGTGGGGCCTTTTAAGATGTGTAGACACTTTGGGTGTCTAAAAAGTATTTTACCTTTCCTCATTCACTGGAGGGTGATGCATGTTAAGTGTAACTGGTTTTTCTGTCCTAAAACAGACTGTTCCCCTGTGCAAAAAACCCCCTCTACAGCATTACCTTTTTGAAGACTGCTGGGCATCATAAGTTTTATGTCTGCTGCTTGCTGCATCTGTTGCTCTATCATACTGAAAGGAGTATAAAGATTTCACTGCATGTATACTAAGAGGCTGCTATGCATCCTTGAAGGTAAGTTGAAGTTGCTGAGGAAACTGTGATTTCATGTTGGCTAAGCTGTCCTCTGCAGTGCTACAGCTGTCCTTTTGCCCTTGAGTGAGCTTGCAGTGTTATATGTTAGATGTTTGGAGGCTCTGCCAGCCTTCGGTGACCAGACCCGAGTCCTGCCATCAGCTGGGTGAGGTGGCTCGGGTGGTGTGCCCTGGACCAGGAACCCACCTTGCTCACGTGTTACGGTTGCCCGTATAATTCATGCAGTCATTCATGGAGAGTATGTTGTTAATAAGAGTATTGCAAAGTATGTGGTAAACATCTGTCAGATTCTTGTGTAATGCCCGTGTCAAAAAACCCCATTGCTTGTGACATGTTAGGAATACCAGGAGTAAGTGCGTCCCTGATAATTGTGCAAAGGTAGCTACTTGTACTTTTCTTCCCATTTCTATGTTGAACATTAGCAGTCAATAAGGTAGGCAAAATAAGTGTAGTCTCATAATGCTGCTGTTCCTTTAATTCACTTACGATAAGAGGAGGAGGAGGATTTGCCTCTCCAAGTTTGGAGCTGGTGTTTTTTTTGCCAAATTTAAAAAGAAGGTTGGTGCCTACTTCAATACAAAAACCCACAAGCTAAGTAGTATAAACGGTAGGAAAAGGTGTGTAAAATAGAAAAGCTATTTATCTGATGGAAGCCGAAGGCAGTGACTCTTTTAGGATAGCTATTCAGTAATAATTTTAAAACAAGCAAGTAAACAAAAGTCCTTCAGCTGTTCTTACCTAGGACATTTTACCTAGCTTTTTTCTTGCTGAGCAGGGGTGTGTCTTCATAAAAACAGTGAAGCAACTATGAGTTGCCTTATTTCCTGGCCTTGCCTGAAATGGGATAGTACTGACCAGCGTAGTTAAGGTGTAGCTGGTTGGGTGTCAAGTTCCGATTTCAAATCAGCAGTTCCCAGGCAAATGGGCTCGCTCTGGCTTCACTGAAGCCAAAGCAGGGCTCCTATTCATAAGCTCGTTGCTTACTTTGGATTGGCTATAAAGTAAATAATGTGAATAACATTGTTCTTTCATTTGTCCACTTAACTACACAATGGATTTGGTTTTGCGCAGGAGCAACAAATGCTGGGACGTGCAGTAACTTGCTTGCTTCTCCAACTATGGGAGATAAAACTTTTTTTGCTTTATCAAAAGGCCATTTTTTCCCCTTATTTCACAGTAGATTATGTAAGAATTGCAATTAAACCGTTTCAATACAGTTAACGTTTCCCTCATTTGAGGATGACAGCGTGACTGCTTTCTCCAGGGTCTGTTGTAGCAAAAATATCACCATTTCTAGGTTGTTGGATATCACCTTCCACTTGCTTTCTCTGAGAACGGAGACAATAAACCCCATGTTATTTCCTATTCTGTTGGCCTGGCATGCTGATTTATCTTTTTGTCATGTGTGCGGGGTGAGGAAGGGGTATGTGGTGCCGGGGCAGGATGGGTCCTTGGCACAGCCCTGATGGTCTGTTTTGCGCTTGTAAAATCACGTCCCAGTGAACCGGCTGAAACTGAGGCAGAGATTGCAATAGAGGGTTTGGGAAGGCTGTAAAGAGCAAGACCTGCTTGGTTGTTCTTCATAGGCTAAGCCTAGGTAGGCTGGGTCTTATGGTGATTGAACTCCGCTGTGAAAATGAAACCCTACTCTTTTCTATGTTTCATAAAGAAGGTTAGTATAAAGTGTGCTGCTTCAGTTGCACCTGGAAAGATGCAATTAAGAAACAGGATCAGCTTCTGGAATAAGGCGGAATTTCTTATCGATAAAGTATCTATCTAGTGTTGAGAGTGAGTTGATCTATTGCATGAAACAAGGGAGATAAGAAACCCTGTGTATCTTCCCCGTGTCCTGGAGTCTCCAGTGTGACAGTGGAAATTTGTGGAGGGTTAGTCTTAATTTTACTTAAGAGCACAGCGTTTCTGCTGGCAAAAACATGATGTTGCTTTTGTAAAATAAACCATTTGTCTAGGGAATATTATTTTTTGAGTAATCCTGTGATTGTTGTCACCCATCACTGAGGTAACTTTTTCATACAGGTTCCCATGCCTGAACTGCATGTTCCTGGTGTACTGCAAGTAATACTATGATCCTTTTGCCAAAGGCATGAATTTTTTTTCCTTCCCATTTAGGAACTAAACAGCTGTCTGAAGTTACCTACTGCAGGTATGCTCAAGCACTTTATAATTTATCACAGGCTGTTCATAATGTATACAGTAGTACTTGTGTTGACTGTGTGGTGGGTTTTTTCCATGTCCTTAATTAAAAATGAAGATGCTCAGTGATCAGTGTGCAGTCATCGTTGTCCACAGGAGCGTGCCAAGATAGTGTGTGCCACGTCATGGGAATGCTGGCAAGGTACAGAGGAGGACAGGAGGAGATTTTGATGAAAATCATAAGAGGTAGCTGAAAGAAAAATTCACTTTAGTGTCAGTCAGATAATCTGGGTAGCAAAGCTGAAGTTCCCATGCTTACAAACTAACCTTGTGTGTTGTGATGAATTGGAATAGTGTTATGCTCGAAACTTTCAAGAAGTTGAGAATAAGCTGCTGCTCATGCCTGATGTGACTGATTTACCCTGGCCAGTGTTTGTGATGTGTATAAGCACAACTTCCAGTTCTTCAGGATTTATGATTAAACTGGTAAGGTGTAAAATATTTTGTGATTATTTTCACTTTCCTGCTGGTCTTCTTGAATGTAGATCTTCTTTCCATACATTGATAGAGGCTGTCAACTTCTCTCCTGTCCAGCAGTGCCACGTGTTTGTGTGCCTGTGTGCTTGGGAGGCAGAGCTGTAGCTGAAAGCAGATCAGATGGTGGAACTGTGATAAAAACATGTTATTTACAATCAGTCCAGTGAGGGTGAGATACTAGACTAGAGATTAGTTTTCTGTGGAAAGTGCGATCTATGGCCCCTAACTCTTCTCTTGGATGTTTTTTTTTTCTTCTTTGCTTTTTGGTTTCTATTAACCTTCCCAACAGCTAAAAAATCAGACTTTGGGACTTGTTCAGGGCTTTATTATACAGTGCTAGTCAAACAAATTCCTCTGTGTCTGTTCTGAGGCCGCACCTCAGCAGGCTGTCTAAGCAGAGATCATGTGCTTCTGTGTACTTAAGATATGGCTTGAGGTTTCTCACTCTAGGGTTTATGCAAAGATTGTCCACAATAGCAAAGACAGCCGACTGCTTTGTGTTGGTTTCAGCGAGTGAGAAAATAACTGTGCGCACAGTGTTTCTCTAGCGTTCACAAGCAATTTTGGTTTTAGTGACACTTTTCTTCAGAATAAGAAGAAATATTCAAGGGATGATACTGGACCTTATATTTTCATGGTAGAACTTGCCAAGGAGAGAAGTATGTGTCTGTGGAGGAGGTTTGAGACAGTGAATATCTGAGGCATCTGAGTGAAATTATGAACAATCAAATAACTATGAAAATCAGCTGGAATTTCATAAATGGCTAAAGTATGACCATCTAGGGCATGCTGAATGAAAAGGACATGTCTAGAGTAGAACATGCTAAAATAAGGAATGTCCGTACAGTCTGGCATGAAGCCGAGTGCATACTGCATTAGGTCACTGCTTGAAGTGTGAATGTTTCCCCTTGTTAGACAGACATACTCATCCTTTGCAACAAGGAACCAAAACAAAATGCTAATATAATGAAAACACATTTAAAAGCATTTTCAATTAGCATGCTGGTCTATTCCCTTGTGCTTAGAGAATCAGTGAGCTCTTTTGTGAGGAAAAGAAACATTTCCATAGTTGAATATACATAAGGCCCTGGAAATGCCAAAAGAATAACAACCAGTTGCTTCTGGAAAACTTGCACATCTTTATAAGCATTGTATAAGCCTCAGATGTCTCGTTCTTTGGAGACCGTAAGGGAGTACTGCAAATAGACTTGTTTCGAAGAATTGAAATTAAGTGAAATATCAGCACGTGCAACTTAAAGATTTAGAACTTGATCTTTAAACGCTGAAATGCTGATCTCGGGGACTTATGCTTGCTTACTTATCTGCAGGCAATCTGATTGTTCTGTTCTATAAACTTCAGAATGTGCCGGGTGACACTAAATTAATTTTCCTACTGTGATTCTTGGGATCCTGCGTGCTTTTGCTAATTCTGGGGTTTCACAGACTGCTTTCTCTTGTAATCATCTTCTGCAGCCTAGGAGTAGTTACTGGAATTCTTAAAATCGTGTTGTGCCAGACCCAATTCGTATCAAATTTGGATTGTAAATATGCAAAATTAGTGCTTTTCTGAAAAGAGGATAGCGAGATGGAGGGCTCGTAAACCCTCCTTTTCTGATGGGATGAGAATTGAGATTCTTACTGGCTTCACTTGCTCCTTGAAGGGTGCGAGATGAAATCTGTGCCTGACTCCTTTATGATGACTCTTCTCAGCAGAAGTAATACTGGGGAAAGAAAAAAAGGAGATGTCCATATTGGCTGAGTCCCCACTGCTTTAGCAAACTAACTTACCCCTTCAGCTCTCCATATGCAATTTAAAATGTTAATGTTTAACGTAACTGGTTGCACAGACATTCCTTGCCTTTAAAAGCCACAGGGAAGCTGTAATGGGGGAAAAAATGCCTGTTGTTTATGGTGTCACACAAAAACAGTCAAAAATAGGCAGGGCCTATTTCTTTGCAAAAAGGCTGTCTTAAGAAGATTGTCACTAGCTTGCTAGAAAAGGGTTTCAACTAATGATGGAATAATTTGAGCCTAGAAGGAGACCCGCTGAGCTCTCCGCAGCTCACCACGCTTAGTTTCCATTACTTCAGAAGTGGTTTGTTGTTGCTCTTCCCGAAGCACCCCCATAAGGCCCTGCTCCACAAAACAGCCCGCCAGTGTAAGTGGGGCGAGTGCCAGCAGGCAGGCGGAGGAACCGGCAGTTGTTCCTCATCTTTTGTTCTTGCGTGGGTGGCGCAATGCAAGTGACGAGTCCTGGTGGAGGCATGCTGGCTTGCTTAATCCAAGCTTGCCATGATGATGTACATTTGGCCACAGTTAAGTTATTAAGGACAGAGTTGTTCTTCCATTGCCCCCTGCTATTGTCTGAGTGATTCTTAATGGCTGCTGCCATTCAACATGACCTGGACAGGCTGGAAAGTTGGGCAGAGAGGAACCTGATGAGGTTCAACAAGGGCAAATGCAGGGTCCTGCAACTGGGGAGGAACAACCCCATGCAACAATACAGGCTTGGGGTGGACCTGCTGGAGAGCAGCTCTGTGGAGAGGAACCTGGGTGTCCTGGTGGACGACAGGTTGACCATGAGCCAGCAGTGTGCCCTGGCTGCCAAGAAGGCCAATGGCAATCTGGGATGCATCAAGAAGAGTGTGCCCGGCAGGTCTAGGGATGTGCTCCTTCCCCTCTACA
>Ga0181612_135271_pt1 | contig 13255 bp, 5 predicted proteins | sample HoacroProtozoa21_FD_119630 | JGI IMG/M metagenome (GOLD analysis project Ga0181612, IMG submission 119630) | Hoatzin crop microbial communities from Cojedes, Venezuel. Combined Assembly of Gp0051906, Gp0051904, Gp0051908
AACGAGGTGTCATTTTGTTTTTTTAGGGATATAAGTTTGTAACTAATTTTTGTCTCTCCTTGCCAGTGTAACGGTTTGAATGTTAATTTAATTTTGCAGAATATCATTTATGTAAATGTAATTAGAAGGGAAACATGATCGGGAGATGCACAGCACCAAAGAAAATTTATTACTCCGAGGGGTATTGCTCTAATCATTCAACTGCAATATTGAGTTTCCCCAGATTTAATCTAAAAGCAATAAATTACAAAAGGCTAATGTCCTGCCCAACAAAAAGCTGTCATGAACCCAAGTTTCTGTGGGGAAAAAAATTCAACTTCATTTCAGCAACAGGCTCTCCTCGTTTACACATTCCTTTTATGATTCCAGTCAAGTCAAAGTAAAATGAATACAAATGTGAGAGTTTGAACACTTTCCCTGAATATGTATGTGTGTCTGTTGGTGATTGTAATAATCAGCAATCCAAGGTGCTGGTACTTCGTTATCTTGGGCAGAATTAGGAATGCAGTCCTGCAAAGATACAACTGCAAATTCCTCTCCCCACCTTCGCATGACCCTGTGATTTAAGGGAAGGCAAACTTGCATCTGATTAATTCCTGTGTCCATATGAAAGTCTGTTGCTAATGTGCCGTCGTTTTTGTTCTGCCGACAAAATGAATGAGAAGAAACGAGCTGACCTTTTGCCTGTGTTAGTGGCTGTAACCTGTGCACTCCATGGGAAGCACTGTCTGTGTGGGGAAGTTGCCCTATTGATGCTGCTGGTCCATATTTACTAAAGGGATGCTTTTGGAAAGCGGAATGAAAAACAAATGGATAATCAAATAATATTGTGTGGCTACTTCTCAAAGCCCTTGAATAGCAGTTCTGCTATTCAAGGAGCATCTCTCCATTTGATAAAACCTGCAATGAAGATTTGTCAGTGAATAAACAAGAGCTAGGCAAAGTGAGAGTTGGTAAATACCTGCCTGACGTGTAGGCTAAAAGACTGCTGTCAGGGTTTTGTGGTGCAGTTTAGTAAGAAGGTTGATGCCAACATTACACTTCTCTAAGGATTGGAGTAATTAGTACAGGAAATAAGTTTCTTATGTTTTATTTAGCCAAATTCATCTCTGGTTTAACTCCACTGTAGCCTCTGTTACATTTGTTCTTATTTCCTAGTGTTCCTCTGCACAGTTCTTTACACCATGACCTTTAATTCGCTGTGATTCTCTTTTATTTTAGGTAGGGGCCGTAGTTTCCTCTCTCAATTTGTTAGTATCAATTAAGTTGTAAGCCTGAGTTTCTTGGCTCGCAAAATGAAACCCATCAGATCTGCAACAAGTTTTTACAAAGTGCAAATTGGCAGGTTTACAGATTCCCACAGCTGTACATGGGACGCAGGGAGAAGCACAGGGCTGTAGCCTCAAAGACCTGGAGAAACAGTACTCAGAGAGGACCAAGAGAAAATGGAAGGAACAGAGAAAAACGATGTTGTTAGAAGCAGGGGAGGAGGGGCTCAGCTTATGAATTACTTATGTCCTTGATGGGGAAAAACAAGTCTTAGGAGAATGGCTGAAAGCAGTAGCTAGCAGTTTGGAGAATGAAAGAAAGTGACTGGCCTTGTCGGAACAGAGAAAGAAGCTGGTGAGGCTCAGGATGTGCTGCTGACTAACAAAGTAAGGCCAATTATGAAAACAATTATTGAATTCAAATCGGTATCTTCCTCCTCATCCCAACCAAGCTCTGGAGATAAGGTCCAAGGGCTCCTTGTGAATGACTTTGGCCGAGAGCAGGGGATGTGTGTACGCAGGTCTGCGCTGGGGTCCCATGCTGTGATGGCACTGATGAGGCAGGGAGGCAGCTGCCTCCTCCTCCTCCCGCCTCTTGTTTGTGTTGCAGAGATGAGTTCCTGCACTGGGAACTCTTCTTACAGGGCTTCTTCTAGGTGGCAGGCACCCCAACTTCTGTTTCATTTCAGCCAAGAAAGGAGGAAAAGGTGATTGAATGGGTTCATAACAACATACATAACTGCATCAGCTGTTGGTCTGTGGGACACTAGTGTAAAGCTGTTATGGTTGTAATTCTTCACCCACAGGTGTTTAGGGAGGTACAAATGTGTGCAGCAAAACATAAGACAAACTGCTGTAGGTACACTTAATTAACAGTGATCATGCATAATACTAATCATCTCATCCTCAAATGTATGCAAGATTGGAACAGATTATGACAACTTGTACAGTAAGCTGCTGGCCTCCACTATATGACTGCATAGAGGATCTTTTGCAGCCAGGGTGAGTTCTGTGGCTTTTTGCAGGCAAATCAGTAGAGAATGACAAAACTGCAGAGCAACAGTGGAAGAGGTCTTAACTCAGTGACCTATGGTGTACACAGATTGCAAGATGTAGTGCTAAGAGGCCTGAGATGTATTTTTCATTTAACAAGATGTAATTTCTCTAGTTGTGAAATAACGAAGATTTTTTTCCTCTTTGTTTTTGCATAATGCAAGAAGGGGGATCCTGCATCGTAGAAAATGTTTTCTGCCCCAGATGAAGACTACTGTTCTGAAATTCCTTAAGATGCATACATGAAGATTTTATTTGTCGAAGAAGTCTTCCCTTCCAAGATCGTATTTTTTTATTACAGTTCCTGTGTTTTTCATTCCACTGAGATTTATAATTATAAAATGGTAATTAAAGAGGCTCCACTGTAATTCCATAGGAATTCCACTGTGATCTGACATTAATTAACAACCAATTATAAATTATGATATAACTTTAGAAAAACCCACCAGTGTCTGGATGCCCTCTTTCTGTTACAATGAAATGTTGGAAGGAATTTTGCTTTTGTAAGCTGGAGCCTTGTTGCATATCGATCGGTGCTACCATGTGCCACAGGTGTGTTTCCATGCTGCAGCAACTAAACGGATGGGCAAGTTCGACCTACTAAAGTTTTGAAAGAATTTTTATCCTCATTGTTCTTGTAAGAGGCATCTGTCTCACAGGATTTCAACCTTCTGTCATGTCAACAAGTGTGTACACTTTAATGCTTAGATTTTATCTGACTTGTTATGCAAATTACAGTGATATGATGCATCGCTTGTATGCCTGATGCGAGCTCTCTCTTGCTTGAAAATGTGTTGTAAGTAATTGTTGCCAATCAGGAAAAAGAGAAAAATGGTTACTTGCTCCAATGAGAATGTCTGTGGGATAGAGAAGATGTGATAGCAGGTTAAGGGGATAAACTTTCAAAATTCTGGCATTATTTGGCCATCTGCATTAAAGATCTGATATCTAATGGAATTTGTATGTCCCCCAAAATCTGACAAGTAGAATGCTGCCTAGAGATATGTGGGCAATAAAACACTTGGTACATGTCGATAATCAATACTTAACATCTTAACATCTCTCTTTCCTTTTTTCTGCTTTTCTGTATTTCTTTCACATTTTTAAATTTTTTTTTAATTTTTTTTGTGAGCTCAGGTTGGTAATCATCATTAAGCTTGTCAGAAAGATGGTGGAAGTGGGATAATACCAAAATCCATTACTTTCAAAACCATGTAGAGAACAAGAGACATAAAAGGAGACAACAGATTCTTTTTGCATGGATAAAATCATGAGGTAAGTTTTCAAAGCCTTGCCCTGCGGATTAATTTCCACCATCTCCATTAAACCTAATGAAAATCACGTGTGTGTTTATTGCATGCTCCTCCCTTGCCTCTTTGCAGCAGCTCCCTGGGACCTTCCACAGCTCCTTTGATCAAACCTCCAAGACCTCTCCCATGAAGTGCAGCTTCCGATCTGATCAAAGTTAGTATGGGTAACGGAGCGAAGAGAAGTGTGGCCCTTCTAGTCACCTCCACATCCAGCTTTCATTATAAAGCAACACTGGTCTAAGTACAAAGTTGTTCAAGAAGGTAATGGTGTGGCTTATTTAGTAGCCAAACTTTGTTGGCTTTAGAGTCCTCACTGTTTCTCAGGGTTGGTGTGGTTGCATGGATGTACATCATTTATCTTTCTATTGTAATTTTTTGCCATTTTACAATAGGGGAAATCTATGGGAGCAATCCTCTTATTTATACTCAGACAAATCCAACAGTCTTGACCAAGAGATAGTCGTACCTGTTGCTTTCTCCCTCATTAATATGAAGGTACCTGTTGTCCTAATAAAATAGATAAGATTTCAGCTGGTAAATTCCCATAAAAATCTCATCCTGTTATGGTGCATCTAACTTGTTATCAGGGCATCTCTGAATAGCTTTGCCAGTTAGCCAAATATGTGTCACTGACAGCAAGGAACAAAATGCAGCTTTGACTTAAGGAAATGTTATAAACTTCGTAGATTGGATCAGCATCAGCGGTGAATCAGCCTACTCATATTGGACCCAGAGAGCAGAAGTGAACTAAACTTGCTGTTTTTGCTTGTAACTGTCCCTAGAAGGGATGAAGTTTTTAAGATCTGGCTACATGCATTTCAGATATTAATATGTTCTTTTGGTTCTGTGCCTGGATAAGATTTAGAGGAATTTGGAGAGCAGCTGGATGCTAAAGCTTTAGGAGATCCAGTGTCAAAGCAGGGCTCATAGTAACCAACATCCTGTTAGCAAATCCTAAGGTTCTATATTTAACTTACTATTAAAATTAGGTTTTGTTATTTTTGTCTACTTCCAACTCAAAAGTTAGGATTCTAAAAGATTGCAGAACAAGGCAAGCTCACTTAAGGCTACAAAATTTATCTCGCTGCTTTGTTTTTAGCTTGCTGGTGATCTGATGGCAGCTGAAAGGGCAAATGAGAAAGGTAGGTATTACATTTCAAGGGGAGAGTTATAAAAATCTAAACTGCATCCAAAGTGTATTTTACTCCTAATAATGAGAAGTGGATGAACAATGTTTAAAAAAATATGAACCTACCCTGACTACATTGGTTCAGAACTAACTGATCTAATGTAGTTTTCCAAAGAGTAATTGATATTATATGATCATAACTGGCAGTTTATGTCATGAAAGTGACACTTGACACTATCCTACTAACCAGTTTAATATCATCAATTAGAACATCACTTGTGTAATGACATTTTAGTAACCAGTTTAATATCATAAATTATGACATCACCTTCTTTTATGGCATCAGGGTTGAATAAAAGGTTTTCTTTAGAAGAGAAAAAGGAAAAAAGTAGGAAACCTTAACATTGCCCCTCCCTTTGTCCTCGTAAGAATTACTGTCCTCGTTAGGGAGCATCTGAGAGCTGAGAAGCTACAAGCAGGAGTGAATTAAACAATTTTAAAGAATGTACTTTGCGTTAGCACAGACAACCTCCCAGTAGACAGTAGTGTCCTTTGCATAACACCAATGGAAATCATCCAGAAATAGAGGTGAAAGTGTGGGCATGCTCATGGAACATGATGAACTCAATTATAGTGCAGTAATATTTGCCAAGATGTGATGTGAAAGTTCAAGATTGTGTCATTACCCACTAGTTGGTGTTCTTTTTCTTCATGGTCAGTCGCTTTAAAGTAATCCTTTATATCTTATTCTTCACTGAATGATCAAATTTGGGTACTGGAGTCTGGTGTTTTATGTCTCAGGCTCTTGTGGGCACTGGATTTTGTGATGACTCCTGGTGATTTTGAGTCCTGAGTTGGGAAATGGCTTCATTGATTTGTATCTATTTAGCCTCATGGAACCAGACAGGAGCAAGAAATGAATTGAGTTCAGAGTATTCTCAATTAAACAAAGGTCTCTATGAATGTGTGTCGTTATAGGATTAACTGCAAGGAGTCAAATATTTTAAGTATATTGTTAAATGTATTGTGTGTTTTCAGAGCTGGCTTTCTAATGGCACATAGCATCAGCTTCCTTCTCTTCCTGCCAAGGTCAATAAAAGTGTTATCAGTGACCACAGGCAGAACAAGTCATAATCAAGTATTTTCAAAATTTTTCCTGCAAATTTTTATCTTGAAACTGAATCCTTACCATATTAAGCTATGCTGAACTCCACTGGGACTCTACCCTGAGATAATGCCCACTGTGTCTTCTTGCGCTTATGCAGAAACTTAGCCTTGTACACACAGATAGTCCCTGTGAATTCGTGTGCTTCTCCAGCGGCTTGCCTTCATATCAGGTCCTTGATTTGCAAACTGGGGGAAGAATCCTAGCCAGGAAGTCAAATTAATATTTTAAAACCTGAACAACTGTTGTATATTGACTGGGGCATAAGCATGTCCCTGAGTAATCCAGAATAATTTCCCTTGCTAATTTCTAAACTGTAAATCGAGGATATGACAAAGAGGTGCCACATGCCATCTGGGCAACTGTCCTATCCTCGATCAAGTGTCCAGTGCTCAAGAGGTGCCCAAATACTCGAAAGAAGGTGATAAGTTGGTAAGTATGATAACACTACCTAAATTACAGACAAAATTTTAAGCAAATCCATATAAATTGTCAGTGCATATCTTAGTAGTCTCCCGAGGATGCCATGATTTACCTACTCTCTTTTCTCAACATTTTTTCAAAAGTTTTTTTCCCCCATGAATATTTATGTCGATGCCTCATTTGCTGACTGAATTTCCACTCTGCTGGAATTATGCTTCCCCATAGTGCACCCAGGAAAGGTGAGCCGTTAGAGGTGAGGAAAAGAGATTCCATGACCTTTAGGAAATAGCAAGTGGCACTAGATAAAACCTATTCTGTGAGGGGTTACTTATGGATTGGTTGGACATAATTACCAAAAAATTATTATCTCTCTGAAACAATTAACTTCTGGTAGATCAGAGTCCAAATCTCCAGAAGCTCTGAACTTTTGCAAATTGGTTTTGCCCATTGCCACTCTTAGGCGATGAGTAATTCTTACAATAGGCATGAGTGATAGATACCACATATTTCTAGTTATGAGTATGGACTTATTTACAGCTGGTATTTTTTTTAAAGTGAGTTGTAAATGTTAAGGTGCTAGATTCAATGCTTATGAATGTGTTTCCTTGGTGATAAAGCTTTCACTAAGCACGTTATCTATCTGTGCTATCTTATATGCAGACAAGAGATGATTCACACTATATGTTATAGGTCTTGTGCTTTAAAATTGAATCCTCTATTGACTTATGGCTGAGAAACATAGAAATCAAATCCACAGCTGGTTCTTCTTCAAAGTGAAGTTTTGGCAAAAGCAATGAAAGCTTTAATGGATTACAAAAGTGTGCATTTTTTAAAGTTGTTTCACTTCCTATTTTCTCTCTACAAAACTCCCTGAAGTTAGGAGTGCTCTTGTGTTTCATTTTGCAGTTTCAGCAGAACATAGCCTTAAGTTTGCATGCCCAGCTACTGCCTGTTAAATGCAAAGAAGGTGTTAGTTCATGGGGGTACACAGATTAAATAAACAAATACATTCTGGCACAAAGAAGCAATTTAATGATGAAGCAGTTATCATTGGAAATCTCTTCAGTGGAGAAATAGAAGTAGCTTTGGGAAGGTGAGGTGGGACAGGAAGACTGAGCAAAACCCTCCTTGCCCTGACAAAGAACGTCACAGAGTGAGAGTTCCTGGCCCAGCTGAGATCAATGGGAGTTTTACCATTCTTACCACTTCACCTTCCTTAGCAAGTAAAATAAGGGAGAGTTGGTCTGTCAGATGTCTGTGAGTAGTTACCTAGTTCATCTCTGCTTTACTCTGGCCTCCTATAAAAGGATGGTCTTGCTTTTCATCAGCTCCAGCACTCAGGAGCTTAGAGGGATTGTAACACAGAAGAAAAGGTAGATGCAGAAGATGCAAAATGAAAGGAGGCCTGCTACCAGTGAGACACTGATGGTCACAAAAAGCTGTCATCCCAGCACACACTACACATTAGGGTTCGAGAACTATAAATGGCATAGGGTTATGTGCATTAATTGCATCATAAAGTAGAGGGGCCCCAAAGGAGGTCTGGTCTCAGCTGTGCTGTGACTGGGACAAACAATTAATGAGAGATCTTACAATCTCATTAGGCAGGACAGAAGTAGAGAGTATTAATTTCCCATTCTCTGTGTTTGAGACTGGAGTTTAAATATGCCCATCGTTTACACAATCAATCTATAGAGGGGAATGGACCTAGCTTTTCCTGAGTCCTATTCCCAATTTCAGGGACTGGATTTTCTTTTTTTTTTTCCACTAGCATGAGCTCTGCAACCCCCCTTATTGTGCAGAAGTCAGCAAAGACTTGTTTAGATTTGCCTTTTCTCTCTAATTCCAACTTGTTTCTATGGGTTACATTTTTGACAGCTGCAGTGTCATACAGTAAACAGCAAACTGTTCTATACCTGGTGATCTTCATTTAATTTCTGAAGTAACTTACTGATATCCTTGCACATACAAAACTGTACTACACATTTTTTGAGAATGTTGTTTTGGAGGCTTCAGATACAGTAATGGTAAATCAAGAACCAGGCCAAGTGGGTTTGCATTTCTGAAGCACAGTGGAGAGAGAGACTTTCTGACCCTGCAGGTTTTAAAACCTCTTTTTGGCCATTTAGGAGAAATGGCCAGATGTTGACCCCCTTTGCTACCCATTTAGTAAGCTGTAGCCTAGGCCATTACATCTTACTTGATGGAAAAATGGATTCCCTGATACGTGGTAATACCCCCCCACCCCGGACTGAGCTCTGCTATTGGAACTGGTACAGGCTTTGTGGCATCCCTAGATAAACGCTCATGTCATTTATTAAAGATGTCAAGGGCTGATGTTGGCTTTGGAGAAACCTTAGAGATGAACATAGGGCTGCCACACCATGGGCCAGCCCTGTAGAAACCCAGATGGAGGCTACCAAGATTAGGAATGGTGTTATGTGCTCTCTACCTCATGGGCATGAGTCCTGTAGGACTAATTTGGAGAAATCTACTCATTGCTGGGTAGGTGTGAATGTAATTGTAAGGATCTTTCATATCAGCCTTGAAGTGGACTAACACCCTGCAGATGGCTCTGATTAGAGGCTAGAAGAGAGGAAGAACGTGCAGTGCCTCCTGGAGCCTGTATTGCTGCTTTTGGATTTGCTGCCATTGTTGACTTGGCTTTGGGACACCTGTTGCTGGAACTGTCACCTAGATCCTGAATTTGGCATTGTTTTGTCTTTTCTTGTGCTGTTTTGTCCCAGTTTATCTCTGGAAATGTCCAGAAATGGAAGAGGCACCACTTTGTCAATAGTGGAGGAGGGGGCAGAGATTTGGTCTCCCACATTTGGTTGGCCTTGAAATTTCCCTTAATTAGTATTATCATTAGATTCTCACTCATATCACCCACTCTGTCTATTCTGCTTAAATATACTGCCTCCAAACACAATCTGAAAAAGCGTGCATATTATTTTTCTTTCTAAATCAAGTAAAAAAAAAATGAACCAGCAGTATAGTTCTGCTATAGTAACTGCTGATTTTTGCTGCTTAATTTTTTTCCCCTTCTTCCCTATTTCCCTTTGTTTTTCTCCACATCTCCAGGATACATAAACTCCCTGTCACTCTCACAGCTCTTTCCAGCTATGCAGCTGCCTGTCAAGGAAAATTCCTGCTACTACCCATTCCTTACATTCAGACAAGTGTTAGTCCAAGATTCACAAAAGTGATCTGCTTGCCTAGGTTTTACCCATTCCATGAGCAAGTTTGCAATTTAACAGGAAACAACATAAAGCAAACAAACTGCCCTCTAACCCAGGAAGTTCCTCTAGAACATCTCCCTTGGCAAACTCCTGTATGAGGACAATCAAATACAAGGAGATTTGGAAAAATTTGGGTTCACCTGAGAATTTCCTAGAGAGCAGTTTTCTTTGTGAAAACTGTCTGAAAATGGAGTGAGGTGAAAATTCGTATTTCTCTATCCCTTCCTTGTCCTAAGTATATTACTGAATAATACTAATAATAAAAAAGGATAAAAGTACTTTAGAAGTTCCTGAAAGTTGTTCAAGATGGACCCTTGGGAGAGGAGGGAAATGAGTCTGAAGGAGGCAGGTCCCATACCTTTTTATTTTGCCACTTTTAAAGAGGTGTGGGAGCTAAAGCATGCATGATTGTCAGTATTTATTGTGAACTTTATCAATATTGTCATGTCTATCCTCAGTTAAAAAAATGACACATTTTTCAGGTAATAAGCATTTTCATTAATGTTATTTCCTTCCTCCAGGTTGAAGCATTTTAGAAGTTACAGATCTGACAAACAAAATAAAACAAAATCAAACAAGGTAATGTTTGCTTTTCTAGCAGTATGCTTTCATAGCCATGGTTGACAATTTTAGTTTTCTAACAAAGGAACTGTTTAGTAGGTCCCTTTAAATTCTTTCCCAGCCACAGCCAAAGTCATGGCCCAAACAAATTCCTCCTTACAATTACAGTGTAATACTTCATACCTGGTATATCAGTTTCTCAGCGCCTGATTATGAACTAGTTATATTTAACACTGTAATTTGTTTTTTAAATTTCCTCTTTGTCATTCCCCATTTTTTGGTCCCCCTACAAAGATCTTTGAAGAGCACCTGAAATCCAATCACACCTCAGAGAACAAAGGCGGGTGCGCAGGGGTTTCAAATACTTGGTCATTCCACTAATGGATGGCTTTGCAGGGAGCATCATGAACATCAGCTTTGATTTTAAAGTATGCTGTTGCTTTGCACTGCTGGGGGGGTAAACAAGTGAACATTATGTCATTTTTTATAAATATCCATCGGACTTGCATGGATTCTTATTAGTTGATGCATCAACCCTTCACTAACTTCAAGATAGCTAAGCTAATAGATACATCAGTTAAACCAAGTTGAGCTTAAGTGTCTTAGATAATAAAGCTTTACATAAATTCTAATTCAAGCAATTTCAGCAAAAAGTATAACAAGTAGCCAATCTGGGATAAAAATGTTTTTATTTCAGTACCTTGTTCTTCATAACATCCTTCACAGATGCTATAACATCATTTTAGTCTTTAGAAAAATATCTAACAACATGATTGTCTCACACCAGGCATAATCCCAGTGGAAATTAAAATTGCATGCATTTTCTCATCACTCTTTATTTAACAACTGGGAGAGTTTTAATATTTGAAACTCAGCAAGAAAATTGTCTTGAAACACAGAGATTCCTTTGGGGTAATTTCACTTTTGTTTTTTTGTGAACTTTAGCTGAGCAATTTTTTTTACAGTAATGTGGATCTATGGATTTTATGATGGTTACCAGGACTTTCTATATGTGCTTCTCACTTAACATATAAGGGAAAATAGCAATGAACATTCTGATAAAATCATTTGAGTCAGCTAGCCTTAGTAATAAAGATGCCTTGTTTCAGTTTTTTTAATAGTTTCCTTTAAACTCATATTATTGAGTTTAAAAGTGAACCTGAAAGTCACTGTACGAAAGGCAATACAATTGTGACGCTTCCTCAGTTTTCACAGTAATAACATCAGAAAAAAGAGGGTGAAAGAATAAACAACGCTGCTGTGAATATTCAATGCCGGGATCCAGTGAAGGCAGGAAAAACACTTTAGACTCTATTACCAACTAAAATTACAGCATCTTATCCAGAGCTATGTTTGATGAAAAGAGCAAAAGTTGGTTCTAAGAACAGAAGACATCATACAAAAATATACAGAGACCTCTGTTTTGTTTACATGGAGTATCTTTGAAAAGCTTTTCACTAATACTTCCCCAGTTCATCCTAGGGTGAGACAGCAGGGTAGGCTGGACTAGGACAGAAAATAGCATTTTTTGCATTGCTGACAAAAAGTGGGGTGCTATCCCTGCTGTAAAGTCAGTAAGAAGGGGTTTTTTTTTTAACTGCTAAGTATATACATGGCCCCAGTGCAAGTCAGTTAGCATTTTTCGTGGTGCGTTTGAGGACACTGATTTTTTTTTTTTTCTTAAGTGACAGGACATCTGGCATGCGCAAGAAATCTGGCATTGATGGGACTTGGTAATGCAGTTTCCTTGACTCAGAGCAGCAGTATCCAGAAACTGATGGCTCATCTACAAAATGAGCAGGTTGTTTCCGTTCACAACTAAAGGACAAATGCTTGCAATGCAAAATAACATTACAGTAGGCTTTTGCAAGTGGTCATAGAAAAGTGACAGTGGATTTAGTAGGGTTGGTTGTATCAGCTGATTTCCATTAGAACCTTTTTCTTTTTGCCTGTAAATGACCCTCAGGAGATAGGCTTGCTAGCAAGGCACCATAGCTATCATGTAGTGGCTTCCTATATTCATTATACTTTAGATCTCTGCAGATTAAAGATTCAGAGGTCAATAAGCACCTTTCAGAAACACCCCGTTCACACTCATTCACACCACAGAGAATGTGGTTATTGCACTGCCTTCCATTGGGCATCGTTGCTTGTTTTCATCTGTCCAGTAAACATTGACTCTCCCATCATTTTGCTTGCAATCTTGGTGCTTCCATATTCAGCATATCTGAGACAGTGACCTGCCAGTCCCCGTCAAGAATCTGGGGCTCTTCCCTCAAGTGTTTCTAGCAAAGTCAAAACAGCAATGTCCAAGCCTTATGCAGAACTTCACACTAGCACTAATATTAGAGCCATCTCATTCAAACCCAATTTGCTTGCCAGCTAGGATGATTGCACACTGAAATGCATGCTCAGATACGTATTTCTTTGGCTTTCAGTCTTACTGTAATGTTTTAATCCTTTTCTATGAATCTTAATCATGACATCTTTTTTTTTGCCATTAAATGTCTCGTAATTCTTCAACTAACAAGGAAATACCTCAGGCCTCTGAGTTGTTTAAGAAAACTGACATCAGATTTACCCCTCCGGTGCAGCATCAGCAAGAGCAAACAGAAACAGAAAGTGCTTTGTGTGCTCTTCTTTGCATTAGTCCTGTGCAGTGATGCAGGTAAGTATTTGCCAGGCCAGAACATTTCTCATTGGACTCCATTTCTATGGCGCAGTGGGTGCTTCTAGAGAAGTCTGTAAAAGAAGAGAGGTCATGGAAGATATTTATTCTCAGACAGTTCTGCCAATCACACACAGCATAAGACCTCAGGAATCTTAATAGCATGGTCCAAATGATCTTCATATACTTGTGGAGTGTGGGTAGACAGCAGCAATTCAGTGTGGAAAAGAGTCTGCTGTGTTTTGCAAAAGTCAACTTTTTCACCAAAACATCAGATCACTATCAGAACCCCTAAAAAGCCAGAAGTTCATTGTTCCACTGTTTTCTTCTCGCCACCTACGCTGAATGCTAACAATTCAGTAGCCTGGTAGTGGATGGAAAGACCATGTTTCTGAAAAAAGAAGGTTGCCACTAGACTCAAGGTATGTTCTGACTG
>Ga0181612_102908_pt1 | contig 13254 bp, 11 predicted proteins | sample HoacroProtozoa21_FD_119630 | JGI IMG/M metagenome (GOLD analysis project Ga0181612, IMG submission 119630) | Hoatzin crop microbial communities from Cojedes, Venezuel. Combined Assembly of Gp0051906, Gp0051904, Gp0051908
CTTAACCTGAAGAAGTGCTAAATTGTCTGTAAAAAGAGTTGGGAAGACATACCAATTCTTAAAGATAGGCGAGATTCAGTGTTCGTGGTCTCGTGCCCTGAAACACAAGCCACACATCTCCTGTTAGAGCCATAAAGGCAGGTACTTGCACGGTTTAGGCTTTAGAAGCCCGTTACAGGGTTATTGGTTGCAATTTTTTGAGGAAAGAGGAATAACACGTTCGCTAGCTTCTCACGTCGGCTTGTGTATCAAATACATAAAAAGAGTTTGGCAATCTCAAATAGTTTTGCACCCCACCACAGCTGAATTAATCTACTCAGAAAGTTAGACAAAAAACAAGAATAAGTGTTATCTGCAGAAGTGGTACCCACCTAGTTCTGTTTGTGGGTTCATATCCACTCTTCATTTATTTGTTGGTCCTTAAGCGTCACACTTCATACAGTAATTTAAAGTTCATGGTCTTTGAATAAAATCCATACAGTGTGCCCTGATTTCCAACAAAAGATGCCAATATTTCATTTCTCAAGCAGCAAGATGTGGTCTTAAAAATTTTCATCTAATTTTTCCTTTCCTTTTTTTTTCTGGTGAGTTTCATATGCATAAGAGCTACAGAATCTGAAATATCTGGTAGGGCTGTACAAAATTACAGATTAAACAGTATCACTTAACATAATTTGTTGTCTGAACCTCTGTTTTCACTGATACTGCTTTGGATATCGATTTTCTGCCCATGGATTAAAAAGAGCTGAAAGAGAGTGCTCCCTTGGAAAAGTTTCCTGTCTACATCGGGAAGAATGAGATGCTTTCTGCTGGATGTCTGTTGCTCTACCCCAGCCAGTCTTTCCTTGGACTGGACTTTGAAGTTAAAATACCCTCTTCTCTCACCCATCGTATTTCTGACACACAGAATGTGACAAACTTTAAACTTCAAAGGTTTGCCCAAGCAAAGTGGAGAGGTCCAACTAATGACAAAGAAAGAGTGTTGGGAAAAAAAAGGAGATACTTTGCTTAAAAAGGGAAGACCAGATGGAACACATAAAAAATAGGTATTCCAGTTCACCACATCACCTACACAATTTGTGATATTCCCATTGCAAAGCACATCCTGGAATATCTCCGAATTAGAAGTTGGATTTTGCGGGTGGGCTCCAGAAGTTCCCATCTGCCCTGATCAGCTGCTGTAATTGGAGTTTTAAAAACGGCAAAACTAATCAGTTAAAAGAACATGTATGAAGTTAATTTAACATTTTAAATGGAATGTACTGTAGAGATGATGATATTTGAAGATAGCGAGCGAAATTAGCATCAAGTACATTAACTCATTCCCCAAATTTTCTGGGAATTAAGCATGATAATACTCTGCAATATTAAGGATAATAATGATTCCTTTAGTTTCCCTAGCAGAGGAGTGGGAATAATATAGCTTTCTGAGAAATACTTGTTATTTTAAAATAAATAAAATAAAATAAAATAAAATAAAATAAAATAAACCAATTTTTCTTTCAGTAAACAGAAGGTATGAAGTACCTTTGAGTCACTTAGGTATACAGGTAAGCAGCAGCATCTTTTATCCAAGTGAGGACCACGTCAAGCAGAGTTGTGAGGTAAAGTGAAACTATTTTGGAATCCCCTTTCATGACGTTCAAACCTGATCATGCAATTTCTTCCCCGTTTCACAGAATCACAGAATGTTGCAAGGGACCTCTGTGGGTCATCTAGTCCAATCCCCCTGCCAAAGCAGGGTCATCCACAGCACGTTGCACAGGACTTCATCCAGGTGAGTTGTGAATACTGCTGGCTCATGGTCAACTTGTCGTCCATCAGCACTCCCAGGTCCCTCTTTGCAGAGCTGCTTTCCAGCAGGTCCGCCCCAGCCTGTTCATTTAGGAAACAACAACAGAGAGAGTTTAGGTGTAAATTTGTCTGTGCTGCCTGTGGTGGAACAAGAGGTGCAGCAATGCCTCTGAGAAAGCCCAGGCTCAGAAGACCATGGCACGCCTGGCGCCTGGCATCCATCGCTCCCGTGGGAGCATCCCCTTGTATTCCCATGCAAGGAAATGACTTGAAGCATCCCTTGTGCTGCCCAGCCTGCTGCTTGCTCAGCAGTTTTGTGAATATATTCTGTGAATATGGTTAAAAACACTTTAAACAGTACGAGAAGCTAGATAGGTAATGAGGAGGAGCCCTCCTCAGTTGATGGCAGTGTCTTTGGGATCAGCCTGGCTGGGAAGCCAAAGGAGAAGCTGCTGTGGCAGCATGCAAGGTTGCATTGTCCTTTCCTCGTGAAATGTAGAAACTTAACGGGGACACGGCAGTTGTGGTGGCAGATCCAGGATACGGGATGGCAGGGTGTAAAACACGGGTTTCCCACCCCCGTTGAATTCCTCTCAGATGATCCCATGTGCTGCCTCTGCTCCCTGCCATGGCCACTGCACTACCCTGCTGCCTTCGACACCAGCTCCATGAAATTTTAGTGCCCGGCTTTATAGGTTAAAGTTTACACTGACATTTATGAGTCAGTGAAGCTTTCCACACACACCCCGAGAGTGGCAGCCCTGAGATGAACAAGAAGCAAAGAGAAAAAATAATTGCACGGCCAAGTGAACCCAGACATTTTCGGATAGAGTTTTTGCTTTGGGATTTGTCATTATCCAGCAGGAAATCATGCCCTGACATGTCAGTTTGTGCCACCAAAGCCGTCTGTACTTTGCAAAACAGCAGAACTGTTTGCAATGCCAGACAAGTCATTCATATTCTTTGTTTGCTTTCAGGTCCTTTGATATGTCTAATGGCTGATAAATGCCAGCACAGCCACATAATACTTTTCAGTGCTTAATGCATGAGTCTCTGTGCTTTTTGACTTACTGACATATTCAGAGTGGCACCTCTTTGGATGAGGCTTCTCTGGTGCTACCCATAATTCATGTTTCCTTCAGTAATTCCTTGACTACTTGTCTTCCAGTCACTATAGTGTCTGTGTGTGGCCTTGACCCTCCACGTCCCCTCCTTCATCAGTGGGAGCGGGACACCGTCATGGGCACTGATGGCTCCTGGATAGGTCTGAGTCCTTTGATGCTGTAGTTAGTCTTGAAAAGCTTGAATGAGCACCTTGCTGTGATACACCGGCCAGTTGGGATGATGGTTTTCTCTCCCTTTTCCTGTTTCCCATTGATGTTATGGCCATTCAGGCAAAAAGGAACGGGAACACTTGAGCAACGTACTTGCATTTTCAGGCTGAAGCAGGAAACTCAAGATGAGCTAGGAAATGCCTTTGCTTCTCCAGCAGCCAGTTGGGTTGATTGCTCGTTATTTATTTGTTTGCGGTGGTGTCTGCTGTGTGCTGCATTTTGACCAAGCCCGCATTAAGGAGGGTGCCTGCTCTGAAGAGTTCACAGCACAGGGCACCTGATGGTTAAACCAAAGTTCACATGAGCTGAAAAGGAGCAGACGTCAGCAGCTGCCGCTCGGAGCAAAATCCACGCGTCCTGCAGCAGTCGGGAGACAGCACGGCCCCAGCGCTGCACGTCCACGCGCGTGTCTGGTGATCGCTCTCAGTTACCGAGCTGGGGAACTCTCCCAGCTGCAGTTGTTGAGCCATCCACAAACAACCCAACAAGCCAAAAGCTGGAGGATTTTGTGCTGGGTTAGCGGTCTGGGCTTCTTGCTGAAGGTCCAGCAGGGTGCGGGCAGGGTGCCTGGGAGCACAATGTGACCGGAGGTGGGAGAAGGGTGGTAGCACTGGTGGGAGCCAAAAGCTGGCTCATTTTTTTGCGAAGCTGGGAAGGGGTCTATGAAACGAGGGAGGGAGTTTGGGGAAGGAAAGCTTGGTTTCATCATCAACAAAGTTATCTCAGCTGTGGCTGTATGAGGCTGGTTAAGTCATTTCAAGGGTGGACAGAAATTCTGTATTCCACATTTCCACCTGTGGTGGAGGTCAATGCAAACCACATCCAGTAATGTTTGAGTAAGCACACTGTGTAATGCTGCGTTCTCTGGTAAATACAAACTTGGATCTATGGCAAGGGTGCTTTTCACCTGCTCTTTATTTCAGTTTCTCATCTGTAAAAGTGGACTTGATATTCACACTCTCAATTATTCTTTGTGGTGCGCTTTCTTACTGTCGAAAAAAGCCCGACACACAGCCCTCAACAGCAGTGCCCCTGAAAAATGGTGATGGTTCTGGCTTTTCAGCAGTATGTGAACTGTGTGTCCTTGAGGTCTGGGCTCATACACCACTGACAGCAGAATACAGGATCGGTTCTCATCCAACAACTACAGTCCGTTCGCACTGAAAAATGGAGGAAACTTGCTCATGGAAGCAGATAGGGAAAATGTATTTAAAAACCACAAGGCACTCAAAAGGCAAGTTGTCCGAGCGACCTGAATTCTGTCGGTCTCTCGTTTTCCAGGTCTCAGCGTTTCGTTAACGTGGTATCGTGTAGGAAATAATCAGTTATAAGACATTGTGGTACACGTAACGCCAGAAAAATTAATTGTTTCCGTGCTCAGCATCTCTCTTCCAGCCCGTTGCACGCCTGAGGTGCTCAGGATTGACAGGGCAGCTCTGGAAGGGGGCTGCCTCCAGTTCTTGCTCCTTTGTATAACGTAACAGTGCCCAAAATGAGTGTGTTTGATATTTGGGTGGAGGAATTTTCTCCCATTCTTGCAAATTTGAATGCCAAGTAGCATCTGATAATACTTATTTTTACTGCTTAGAAATAGAATCCTATTATCTCAGGAAATTCTTATCACCACTAGTCATTTGATGAGAAACAATGAGTTAAAGATGATATCAAGTGTGGAAGAAACTGCTTGTCCTGAGTAAAAGTGACTTATTTAGAATAAATATAGTCCTTTTTTTTCCTAGAGGATTTGAGTTTCTTTGTTCCACGAATGCGAAACACGGTACGAGGATTTCCCCCTCACAATAAAGCTTTTTATATCTTTTTTAAGTTTCCACCTCGAAGCACATAAACCGTCATGCTTTTAAGGGAGGGTTGCTTACCACATTTTGCCTAGGGAAAAGGCAGAGTTAGCTTGTCGTGCTCTGCCGTTGCACCCAGTGCTGGTTTATGCTAACTGAAGATCTCTCTGGCTGCTCCTAATATTTGCTCTTCTGAGAGTCCACGTGAAGTTCTTTGGCCTTTATGGAGGTTTCAAAAAATCTCTTTGAATTCACCCAAAAGCTGGATTACACCTCACTTTACGAATGTGGACAGTGAAAGGTGTGCCACCCAGCAGTGCCCTTAATTACCCATTTGCTGATAGAGGCATAGCAGGTTTGGGAATTACTTGTCATTAATAGGTTTTGTGTTGATGTGAAGATTTTTTTAAAATTGGACGGAATCCTATGGATGAAGAGAGTTCAAGCAACCTCAGTAGGTTCACAGACATTATTCAAGCTTATGAACCTTATTCCTTGATTTTCAACCTTTTTGCTGTGCTGAATCAAGAACTCCACAGATTTGTAAGTGGACGTCTTCTGCTCTGTGACGGAGGTCCTGGTAGCTCATATCTACAGGGATGCTGTTGTCCTTACAGCAAGGAGGCACAGGCTGCTCAAGGAGTCTTCCAGTTCTGTGTAGGTATTTTTCTAGACATCATTTTCTGTGCAGTCTGTCTCCTGTGACATGTCACAGGGAGATGTGCATGACAAGATGCAGGACTTGAGCCAGATACGAAGCCAGCCTGACAAAATCCCCCAGGCATCCGGTAAAGAGTAAGACACATTCAGATAAGGTTACAGAAGAAAATTCATTAATTTGGTGTGCAGCTTTTTTTGTAATAGATACGTGACTCAAGCTGTTGCAAGAAGGGGAGCTGCCCTTTCCCTGAGACTTCAGTATGATATGCACAGAAATAGGGAAAATTACTGCTGTTGTGTTTGCCTTGCGTTGAAGCCCACCTTTATAGTAACTTAATATAACTTTTATGGTCTCTTAATTCTGCCTTGTATTTTTCCATCTTCCCCAGCCTTAAGAGAAGATTCCATGTAACATGCTTTATAACTTCATGTCATTAATTAAGGAACAATTACAGCTGATGACTTCAATACCATCAACCTCATTTTCATCCTTACCACATTTCCCATCTAAATTAACTGGTTTATGGATTAACGTGTTGTCATCGTATCTGGGTTTTTTCTCCTCACTCTAAACCCTCCCCAGCACTTAAAGATTACTCAGGAAAATGGTAACATCCCCGGACTGCGCAACGAGGAGCCGCGTGAAGGGGTCGTTGGCGCGGCAGCCTCCTGGCAGCCCTCTTGGGTTTTCCTTCAAAATACCAGAAATATCTCGTATCTAACTCCGACGTTAGACTTTTTCAAGGGCTGACGGCGTTTGGATCTAGACCAGACGTTTAGGTTTGGTTCTGATTCTGCTGAATGTTTACTAGTAAATATTGTGACAGGAGTAGGACATCTGGCTATACTAAAATAAAGCTGCAGAGGAACACATTACACGACTCCACTTTTCTATTTTTCGGTATCCACAAACAGATGTAGTGGATGGAAGTGCCAAAACAGTGAAGGTTTTCATTACGCCTTTCATATCTGAGAGCTTTCTTCAAAGAGCAAGTTTCCTACAGTTGGTGGTGCAGATTTGTTGCCTTAAAATTAAATGGCATTGATCATTCCTTACTGGTGCTTTTTTATAGCCCATTAGCTTAACACCATCAATTTGTTTTGTCTTTTTTTTAGGTTGTCTTTTTAGTATTTAAAAAAAAAAATAAACACTCTCTGCTGCCATCTAGCACCTCAAAACTTGCTGATAAGCAGCTTCAGTTCACAAAATAGCCTATAGTTATAGACTGACACTCGTTTTTGAGAGAAAATAGTGTCACTGCCCGCTAATGATAACAGGTATTTGGTTGAATCAGCAAATGAACCCGAGCAAGGGGCACGGGGCTGGCAGCTTCGTCCCCGCTGGGGAGCAGCCGTCCCCCAGCACCGTCCCCAGCGCTGGGGAGGGACCACAGTAAGAGGTACCTGCAGGTGCGGTCCCTCTGCGTTTGGTGCTTTGATTTGATTACTGCAACACAATAACACAATATATCAACCTTTTAAAAACGCAATGCGTAAATCCTTTTTAGCTAAAGTAATATTTCCTCCTGGTTTGTTTTGGTTTTTATCTGTGTTGGGTCTGCAAGGGAAGTACACGTTTCAGGCTCTTGGCATCATCAGGGGAAGGAAGGCAGAGAGACACCCTGAACCCCAGCCTGTTTATCTCTCAGGACGGTGTTACAACCCAGCAGTTAATTATTTTTTATGCAAAGCCCAGACATGCATGGCAGAGTTCAGAATTACAATATATGTTCATTTAACAATGGATTTCTCTACTGCTTTCTGGGATGGATACAATTCCCGTGCTTTTCATTACACGTGCTATTTAAATCTTGATCCTGAATTCTTATTAAAAATGATGGGATTTGACCTCAAGGTCTAATACCCAGTTTTGGAGACAAGGTGCTTGATGTGATTTCTAGGGGATTATTTTTAAGAGCATTCGTAGATTAGATCTTTGCAAATAGTTGAGGGATGCGCCCAGTGAACCTTGTCTGCTGGCTTTTAGACTGCCGTTCAGCATCCAGATCGATTTTTATTTGGTAGTCCTTGAAAGTGTGTAGTTTGGTAGCGCAGGGAGACAGCTGATATTTTTATTATCCCTTTGTTGGTGCAGGAATGTGACGGTGCTGTTTCTGCTAACTTTTATTGGCGTCTCCCTGTACTTGAAGGCAAAATTGTTTCTGATTGAAGTTTCCAGAGCTCGTAGGGCTCATTCCAATGGCTCAAAGTGTGTTTTACAGCTGGGCTTCTTGTTTTTAATTGCAAGCATCTTTTAGATGATTGCTAGCTTCCTGTGGTTGTTACTTGCCATTGGGTTTTCATCCCGGACAGCGGGCTTTGCCAGAGGAGCAGGATGACATGAGGTGACAAGTTACCACGTGCTCGGCGGGGTGCTGCTGCCATAAACACAAGGTAATTGGAGGTCGGGTACCCTTCGGTGAAAGGTGGATGGAATGCCTCCAGCCGGAGAGCGGCTGGGATGTGGCAGTGACGTGAGACGCGGCGCTGGCTGGCCGGGATGGCGGGCAGGACCCTGCCTCCTGCGCCGAACTCCCTCCGAGCAGAGACAGGCACGGAAAAGCGGCGGGGAGGCAAGCGGTTAGGTCTGCCCTGGTAACACAAAAGGTCGCTGGAGATTCGTTCCGTGAAACGGTTCCGTGCGCCTTCTCAGCCCGACGCCAGCTGGTGGGAGCGGAAGAGGCTTCGCATCCTCTCTCGTCACGGTGGCTTGTGGGATTTTGGGGGGATTCTTGGGGAATTACTCAGAACAGCGCTGCCGTGCTGGGTCGTCCGTTCTGAGAGTAAACGCCTGCTTTATTTGGCGTGGGAGGTGGGCTCCGTTGCTGTGCCTCCGCATTTATTTAGGTACGATACTGACCTTTCATTTTCCATATACATGGGCCCATTTGTAGGTAGGCAGTGGGAACGGCGATTGAGCCCGGTTACAGGTTCCAGTTTGTGCGTAACACCGAGAGGCAGCGTGCGCTAGAGCATTCCTGCAGCTTGGAACGCACGTCAGCCAACGGATACGGCACTTTGCTGTCCCGGCGCCGGGGGGGCTGAGTTACAAAGGGACGTAAGCTTTTGGTTTTTTGCTTTAAAATCATCAAAATACAGAGTTACATAAGGCAATGATTGTCTAATAATCGGCTGATCTTAAGAGTGTTTTGTTGTAACACACCAAGCTGGTATTTGAGAGTGTTTTGTTGAAGTTACAAAGCGTCTATGCTTTTGGTTTGGAAATTGGTAAAAGCATGTGGCATGGCTTCAAGCGCTGAGTGCTTTCAGATGCTGTTCTGTTCCTTTGATTACTGAAAATGATTCCGGCACAATCCTGCTAATTTTCTCTTTGTACTCCTCTAATTTCAGGAGACTGTTAGAAAGTCCATCTAGGCAGAGTGCTTATTGCCACTGTGAGAGAGATGTTTGCAGAGCCAAATTTTAGCAAATGCAGTAATTTCCAAGGATTTGGAACATTTTATTCCTGCTTTTCTTCTCCCAATTTTTTTTTTTTTTCTTAATTTGTGTGCACTCGTGTGCATGTGTGCATCAGTCCCGGTGCGGGCTATTCCTTTTCCTCTCCGTAGCATCCATCGTATACCACAGGCTAGTTTTGCACCAGCTCATTTCTGCTTCCCCGGCATCCTGCGAGCTGAAGGTGGGAGGACCACGTTCAGAAAAGGCTTCCCGAGCTGTGGGGGTCATTAGGCACAATCACACGCGGTCCTTGAAAGCCCCGGCAGCGAAGGCGCACGCATTTATCCTACTGGTAGCTTTGTACCTTGTCACCTGAAAACAGATGACAAACACGGATTTATCTTAACACCATCTGGATGTGATAGGTGTATATTATTATATCCCTCTTGATGGAAGGGAAATCTGCGAGTAAGAAATTACGCAATTTACTCGCTGACAGTGGCAAAGCAAAGTGTAAAGGCCGGGTGTCCTGATACCTGCTCTCTGCAATAACAGGAGATGTATTTGTTCCCTGGAGGATTTTTCACTGCCAGGAGCAGGATGCCTTTACCTTGGAAAGAGAAGTAGCCTTTCCAGTACTGATGCACCTTACAGTTTTTTGCCAGAAATAACATTTGGCGTACTCACTACGTTGCTTCAGTTCTGCTCTCTCCCCAGAGGAAATAATCTGGGAGCAAACATGAACATTTTGCTACATTAAAAATCCTTTTTTCCAATAGAAACAAGACTTAAACTTGTGGTTGGGAAGTATTTTACAATAGCAAAAAGCAAAACTAAAGCCAGTCTGTACTATTTTGTTGCAGAGTATTTTCTCCAGCAACGTGCTTTCAAAATTTGCAATGAAATGTTTTAAATTAATGTGAATCAAATTGCACATCCAGCCTCCCCCAGGTCAGTGCCACAGACACCAAAAAATGTTGTTTACACAGTTGTTGCAGCTTTGGCTCCCTGATTTCTTAGCACAGGTTTTATGTGTAAACCAGGCTTTCTTCTCGTGGGAAGAAAACTCCACTTTCTAGCCTGTGTGAAATACTTGTGTATATCCACTGCGAGTGGTTTCCAGAACCAGATTTCATGCCACCCGGTTTGGAATGCGGTGTTGAAATGATGCGCCCGCCTTTCTTCTGCTCTGCCGTTACCTTTTTTCCAGAGCAGACTTCTCCTGTAGTTGTATCACAGCAAAATTTACCGTGTGTTAGATCAACTCTAGACTGAAACTCAGAGTATTAAGTCAAAACTGTGCATTTTTTACGTGATCAGAAATACCAAAGTGTTTAATCTCTTGATCAGCTTTTTTTTTTTCTTTTGTATGTGGGGTTTTTTTCCCCCCCAGATATCTCTAGAATTAAAAGTTAGACAGAGTTTTCCGCCTGTCCTGCAGTCCTTCGTCTCCCCCTCACGTCAGGAGTGCGGGTGCTGGTGCCTCCTCCCAAGAAGCGCAGGTGAGATCAGTCACGTTGGGTTGAGCCCCGGTGCCTCCGCGTCCTCTCTTGGCCATTTTTCTCCGGGTCTGAATTCAGAAATAGCTATGGAGTTACGGGACTGTGCATAGACGCTGCTTTTAAGAGTGCCCAGAAAAGAAAAATAAAAGACCCTTACTGTCCAGCCATAAATATTTCGTTCCGATCATTTCTTATTCATTTCTTGGTTCGCTGGGGGTGTAACATTTCCTCTGCTGCCGTGGTGGCATGGGAGGTCGCCCAGCTCCAAGGCTCCTAGGGACATCTCCGCCAGCCTCAAGGCTGGCGGCTCTGGGTCCGCAAGGAGAGGACATCTGCCCCATGGCTGCAGGGAACAGTGCGAGTCCTACAGCCCCCGGTCCTGCAGGCCTTTACCTCTGCTTAGCTTGGAGCTCAGGAACGGTTAATGTGCTCCGTTGACGTCAGTGCATATGGGATAAATCGTCCCTGTGCATCAGTGTTCCCAGCGGCAGGTCTGAAGCTGAGGTTTCCTGGCTCGTGCGAAGCGGGCGTGAGAAGAGCACGTCCTTCTGCCCAAGGGCTGCGAGGTTGCGCCTGGGCAAGGCCAGGCTGGTGCAACGGCACATGGGGGGGGGTTCGGAGCTCAGGCGTGCGGTGGGGCTGGAGGGGGTCCAGAGATGGGTCTTCTGGTCCTGGCGTGGCCTGTGTGTGCGCCGGAGCCAGGCAGGGCACGGCCACCAGTTGCAGATCTGTTGGTTTGGGCGAGGTCCTTTTGTGTGTCCGTCCGTCATGCCACCCAAGGGCTTTTTAAAGCTTTTGGTTCTTTCAGAGGTAGTAAATGTTCAAAGCTCCCCTCTGGCTTCCCTTGCAGTCGTTCAGCATTTTTTAGATTTAATTTCTCTGGGGTGTGGTTTTTTCCATTGTCAACCAGGGCTTAACATGGCGGCAGTGTTCATTAGTGATTTCTTTGAAGACAATGGTGGAAGATGCCCTTGATCTATAGACCAGGATTTTATTATTTTTTCATATACGTTTTTGGTAGCTTTGTTCTGCTGCTTCAGAATAAACAAATGGCACAGATCTCACTGCATCCAGTTGGGAATACATTTTATTCTTTAGCAAAATGTTGTTGTAATAAGATGTTTTTGTTTGTTAAAATGTTTTCTGCTTTAGTTGTAAGCCGCAAATGTGTCTTCCCATTCTGACTCTCACAAAAGAAGAAATTTTCCAGTGTGCCTTAAGTTTGTTAGTTAATTCAATGTGATGCCAATCAGATATTCTCTGAGAATTGCATAAATAATCTTTTGGGGCCCATGTTTTGCATGTCTGTGTAATATCCAACATAATTGTAAAGACTGTGGTTCTTGGGGGTGGAATTGGAGGAGCGAATGTTTGAAGAGGATTTATAATATTTACTGCAATAAAGAAATTTAGGGATTACTCAAAGATCCTGTCAGTATTTGGGTCAGAAATACAGCCCAGAGGTATTAGTATGATAGGCAAGTGGAAGCATTAGACTGTATTAGTGATTTAGCTATCATAATAGCACAATAGTCCATCATGTGATGGCCAGTGCACCAAACATTTATTGTGGATTAGCCGGGAAAAATGCGCAAGCTGTCTTGCAAACGGAGCGGGGAAGGTGGCTGTTACTCCTTTTCCTGGGTCCGTCCTGGAAGGGGCACGTTGGAGGCGAAGAAATTTGGGATCGCCACAGAGAAAGGCAAAATCATTTCCGTCTGACTTTAATTAGAAAAGGAAAATGTTGCTTCACTAGCGGTGGTTAGCACAATAAGTTAACGGTTGACCTGTTCTTCTTTGAAAAGGAACATTTGAGCGTGAGCAGCATGTAATAATTTAGATACATGTTTTGGGGAGCCATTTTAATACCTCCTCTGAAAATAGTGCCTATATAGGGAAATTTTTATTACATTCCCAAATAACAATTTTCTGTGATGTGATTCCATCTAAATCCTTTTGCCTACTCTAAGTGTAAAAAAAGCTTAACCCATATGAATACTGAAATACCGCTAGAGACAAATTGAGTGTTGTCTGATGTTTCTGAATGTTGTCCCATCTCATGTCGTTTTTCCAAAGGAAGCCGGAGGTAATAGGCAAAGGTCTGCGATTCCTTTTTGCTTTGTAAGACCAGGCTTTAGATCCTTTGATCCTCCCCTCCTTTTCCGTGACCTCTGCGAGGGTCTTCAAATTCTACATTCCCGATTACACCTCCACATTTTTCTGTCCTGGGATGACGAAGGGATTTGAATTTTATGATAATAATGTAAAGAATCCTTTTGGAGCCTAGTTAGTACGGCTAATTTGAAACTACAACGAAAAATGTAATTTCCAAAGCAAATTATAATATTCATAAAGTGTTAACCAGATACTTAACTGATTTCTAATCACTCTGGTATTCGTGGGTATCTTGCATTGGCCTTTTTTTAGGCCTGCCTGCTTGCTCCCATTTAATTTGTCCTTAGCCGTGCGCAGTGGATTAGCATTTCATCAGGGCGGATTAAGATTGAGCTGACACCGAAGCTTTCTTTTTTATTTTTACAAGCGCTCGTGTTGGGGACGAGGGGATGCGTGCGCGTTGTGTCACCTCGCTGCCAGTTGCTGGTGGGTGCTGGAGCAAACGGGAGCCCTGGGCTAACGAGGAAGGAGACAACCGAAACGGATGAAACGCGTGTTAAAAAAACAACATAAAAAAAAAAAAAAAAAAAATTCCCCGGGGGGAAAATGCCTGGGGGTGTCGGGCGGGGGGGGGGGGGGGGGTGTCCTCTGGCA
>Ga0181612_123360_pt1 | contig 13254 bp, 5 predicted proteins | sample HoacroProtozoa21_FD_119630 | JGI IMG/M metagenome (GOLD analysis project Ga0181612, IMG submission 119630) | Hoatzin crop microbial communities from Cojedes, Venezuel. Combined Assembly of Gp0051906, Gp0051904, Gp0051908
CTCATAAGCCTCTGGGGAAAAAAAAAAAAAAAAAGTAAAAGTTACTCTGAAAACTCCCGGAAGATTTCTGGTCATTTTCAGACACTAGTACTGGGTACAATATTCTGGTAAAAGTATACTGGGTACATCTCTGTGTGCAGAAGGAAGATCATTCTCCTGATTTCTAGACATGACTATTGATGCACCCAAAAAACTGCATTAGGCTTTCTAGCTTAAACACAGCATTTGAGAGTTCATGCTGAGGTGATTATCTGTGGTGATGATCTCTGCTTTAGTTGGAGATTTTGCTGTGATATGCTGCACTAGTGTGTTTTTCTACCATTATTTCTAGCTTATGTTTGCTCCTTGCCTTTAAAAAATTTGTACCTATGTTGAATTTGCTTCTATTCCTTACAATTCCTCAATCCGGAATCAGACAAAACAAGTATATCATATAGGTTTTAGTATTTTGTGTTATTTTAAATACCCATTCCAGCATTTCTGGCATAAGCCTGTTCTGTAAGAATTTTTTCCAGATTTCTTTCAGAATGTTGGTGGGGTCAGTATGTTCAAAAAGAGGATTTTATGTTACTTATGCACCAATGTGTGAAGCAAGACAGATTAGGTCTAATTCAAACTGTTCCCACTAATTTAGATGGGCTTTAGATGTAGGGTGAAATAGCCAGATTTTTGAGAACTCCAAGCACACAAAACACATAGGCAACAGTACCTGAGAAGAGCAAAATAACATATTATCCACTGAACTATCTCAGTTCACTTGGCAGACTTCCCCCAAATTTGTGCACAGTATGGTTGGTTATTAGCATTCTGTAGTTAAAGATGGTCATTTTCTTTGTATTAATTCTAGCTGTAAGTCTTGCTGAAGTTACTAGGAAGTGATTTTCAGATCCACTAGAAAGCAACTTTGTAGGTTTTTGTGGATTTAAACCTACCTCACCTTTGGTAGATTTAGCAACTACATGATCTTTCCCTCACTCTGTTAAGAAGTCCTTAGAAGCCAACAATTGTGAAAGTTAAACGCTGTGTGCCTCTTTCCTAAAAAAACCCTTTCCTAAACCTGTTCAAAAAAGAGGCACAGAATATCTAGCGTTTTCTTGTATTGGAGCTAGCCCTGCTTTAAATGCACATTAGGGAAACCACCAGCTATTGCTGTTTAAAATAGCCACCAAATTGCTTTAATGAGCTTCAAAAAGAAAATGTCTCCTTGTAGGCTTGGGGTGAGTAGTAATGACAATTTTAAAAGATTTCATTACTCTTTACCCTGTCTTTTTGCAAAGCTCTATGTGGCAGCCTTGCGTCTCTTACATACAGCAATCTGTTTAGGTTAGTGGATGTGTTTTGAGGTGGTTCAAGGGCTTGTGGGTTTTTGTGTGCAAGTATAGCAAATGATTGAATTAGTTCAGTCTACTAAGAATTCACTAGTTACAGTAACAACTAGTGAAAATTCTGTACACCCTATCAGAATCAGAGTAATCACATTCCATACACAGATCTTAGTAATTTAGAACAAGTTGAAAAAGGGAAGTTGAATCTTTTGCAACAGAATTTTGCAGTTTTATCTGTTTCAGCCTTATTTATCAAGACAAGATTTGGAATTCAACAAGTAATTTAGTCGTTTTGGATCAGATCCATAATGTTTTACGTATTCAGAAAATAGAAAATCGTATAGATAAAAGAACAGTTCAACCCTGTAATGTGATACCAGCAATAAAGAACTGTGTTAAGAAGGAGTAGGCAATTTTAAATAGATAATCTAAGCGAAAGGGTAATTATTGCCTCCTATTAAATTTCTGAAATCAACACATGGAACTCTGTTTTGGAAAGAGTTGGTCAACTTAAGTTGAATAAGTTTCAGTTCTTAATAGTATCATGTCAGCAGACTAAATCCCTGGCAAGTTCAGGCTTGCTTAGGCAGCTAAAAATAGCATTGCTCTGAATGCACAGACTTGAATGACAATGCTGAGTCCCAGCTCTCAGCCTTTGACACAACAGCAAATTCCTTACCAGAACTGATACTGTTAAGTGACATGTTGCTGACTGATTAATGCTCTAGCACTGTCTCCAATTGCACCACAGACATGATGTTTTCTGAAGAGGTGCAACAGCATTGCACATCAATATCCAAGAAAATACAGTTATATGAAGTTGGTCTATGGAATTTGTTTTTGCAGTAGTGTGGTCAGATGTTTTGGTGTGCATTTGTCTTTTAAGCATCAAAAAAAAATAGTAGGCCCATTTTGCATACATAGCCTTTAAAAAAGTTAAAATATATATAATAAGATACTCCACTTTTACACACAGGGACACAGAGGGACTGAGCTTTGCAACAGGTTGCAGAAGATGTTACAACAGAGGCTGGACCCCAAGTTGCCTGCCTTAAGCTGTTCTCCAGCCACTCTGCCATGAAGATGTTATTTCTGATTCCCAGAAGTGAAACCACCTTTCCTGTTCTTATTTCAATTGTATCGGTAGACCCAGAATCAGAATGATTTTTTTTTTCAGTTTCATCTTTCTAAATTTCTAAATGCTGGCAGGCTGTCTTTCATGAATTTAATCACTCTATTTTTATGACCCTATCATTTTTGTATACTGCCTGCTTATACTAAAGCTTAGTCTCCAGGAGACATTTCTCTTCCTTGTTTTCAGTGCAACAAGCGCTGTACTCATCCTAGTGTTTCCTAGCAGAAGTATTTATTTATTTTCAACCTCATTTTAGAGGTTGTCTGCTTTATCCTTGTCTGTATTTGTTTTCCTATCTCCATGCAAATCTAATTTAACTTGTAAATCCTTGAGGACTTCATGTTTACTTTAACCTTATTTATATTTAATAATAATAGTAATGGACTGATACCAGAAACAGCAGATCTAGACACAGTGGCAGTATAAGAATCCCTCCTTTCATTTTTGTTTATACTTTGGTTTACTTTTTTAAAAAAGTAAAATTCTGTTTTGGTGATGCCAGCAAGTAACCTTCTTAGAGCCTCTGAAATCCGCTTTCAAAATAAAAAAAAAGGAGTTTTCCAGCATTGGGATATGCATTGTGATATGCTGTTCTGCTGTTCTGAATATTCTTAAAAATATCAGGCAATATCAAGGTGCTTTTCAAGGGGTGCTACCAAAACTAAGTATGAGCCCATGATCAACTTTGTTCCCTTATTTAAAAATCTGAATTTAATCTTGATGAATGGTAAGGCCTCCCTATGTCACTATGGGACAGGATCCGTTAGAAGTGAACATCCCACCGTTCCTGATTTACCACTTTAAAGTCCTGCCGGTTCTCTTAGCACTTTTATCTAAAAGTCTTAGATCATATGTGTAAAAACTTCCTCTGGAAAGGCAAAAAGGTCCCTAATACTATGACTAAAATGTAACTGTGAGAGAGATAAAGGTAAATTTGGCACTTAATAGATGGAAAATTTAGAATCTACCGGTTTTGTTAAAATATTCCATGTCACATGAATACACCCTGTGATTAATAATAACAGAAAGTGTTACCATACAAAAATCTTATGACTCCAAAGAGGAAAGCATTACATAACCACAAAACGGGCAAATCACTGCTATATCTCCTTCCTTTTTTAACTTTAGTCATTCTAGACATATCAAACACTGTTGTCAGGTTTCTAAGTGGCACAAATATGCAATTAACAGAAAGAACAATTTGTGTGGGTACCCATCCTTAGTCAGGTCCTCCAGCATGATCTTCCCAGACTAGTCCTATCACATTGTATAAGTAAAAGTGAGAACGGAGTGAGACTAACAGTAGACCAAAACCTAAATCTTTGTTTTAGCTCCTAGTCAGACTGACAATAAGTAATAGGAATACAAAGGTAGGGCAGATACTGGAAATGAGGATATGGATTATCCTGCTTAAATGGCAGCAGAACGTGAATCTCTGCTGAAGTCAAGGAAACAGGTCTTCCTGCCATAATGCAGAAAAGAACCCCAGTCTTACACAAAGCCATAGCCATGACAGCAAGGTTATAATTTGGTTCTCTGAAGAGAGTTTTTGCTCACTCTTTGTACAACTGTAGAAAAGAAGAAAGTCATTTGTATTTACACATACTAGGGTAAATATTTACAAAAGATTTTGACCCTCAAGTTTCATGACACAAAGCATGCAGAACTAATCCCATGTTCGGAAAAGCTGACACCTTCCTCTGGAACATCCAGCAAGGATTCCTGTTATCGCACAGCAATGAACAACAACGACCATTGATTTGATTCACAACAAACATTTCTGTGGCTTCGGTGCATCATATGAATGCAAAGCATGAGTGAGGTTCAGAGGCTTAAAAATTGCATTATTATAGCAGAAAAAGAGAAAAAAAATCCCATCCTGAATACTGGAAATCAGCTCTGTTCAATGATCTGATTTTCCTCTTTTCTTTTAAAATATATGTAGCTTTAAATTCAAGTACACATCACCATGTCTGCTGTTGCCAACATAGCTGATGAGGAAGTGTGGTATGATTTCTAACAACATCCAAGTAGAATAACAATCATTTCAGAGCTGGATTCTAAGCCTCCTTTTGGAATCAAGTGCAGCAGAGGACATCCTGCAAGAATTCTCCCCCTTCTCTCCTTCTGTGAAAGTATTCCTAAAGACAGCACGAATATTCACAAGGGCTGACTATCATCAGCCAACCTGGACTCCAGCTGGAGGTCTTTTAATAACCAAGTGATACTTAAGATTTCTTCCTCCTGTGCTAGAAAAGGTGTTGCCAGTAGCAGGTAGGATCTAGCCCTCAGAAAAAAACAGTTGCAATCTTGCATCTGATACTTGTTGAGTGATTGTGTGTAACTTCTTTACGTGTCTTTTTGACTGCATATTTTGAGCTCTTCTGAATAGGAATTGTCTTAATAATGTAGTACAGTATGGCTCTTTTTTAAGTGGAGACTCTGCTAAAAAATAGTAAAAGGAGACAACTCTGCCTTATGTGTCATGTGGCTGGATGTGTTTTATTGTTTTGTTTCTTTACAATGTTTTTCCTTTGTTCTGAGTGCTGGATCTAGATACTGTATCCTGAACTCACTGCAATACAAAACCAACATGATATTTGCAGCGATCCAAGATAAATATTCATTGTTTCAATTACTTTGGTGCAGAAATAGTAAATAGAATAGTGAATAGGAACATCTGGCACAGTTTTAGACCAAATTTCCAAATTACTGCAGAAATCTGACCTGTGTATTCTAAACATGCCTTTGTCTCTTGAATTTCAAACAGTACTTATGCCAGATCTCTATGAAGGTGAGACAATCTATCTCAACAAGACTGACCCACTGGGAAATAAAAGATCACTTTAATCACTTGAAGTTATCAGGAGACTTTATAATAAAAGATGCACTTTCCTGATTATACATCCTTGTCAGAAATACCAGGAGAGTGACTGAATTTTGTGTGGCTTGCATATCTGCTTTCAGGCTGCTGTGACAGCAAATCTTGGCAGAATTAAATATGAATCTCTGCATGTGGTTTCTATAAATCCAACATTTTCCACTTTACAATCCAGAAAAGATGATTGAGCAGATGGTAATGCAAGCCACTGGATTTATGCAATTTTTTGCTAAAACTGGGAGTTTTCACTCTCAAGAGCAGCTTATATATGAGGGACTGAAAAGGCTGAATACTATTTGGCAGAGCACTGTGCTCACGTAAGTTAGGTACACAAATATTAGTACAAATAAGCTGACTGTAGGAGGTACAGAAAACAGTTTCTTTCTGTGTCAATGAATTATCTCTCAAGTCAACATCATATATGCATATACATATATTTGTGTGCAATATTTTAATTCTTTTATAAAACAAAGAACTAATGGCTGTCTGCATTTAAGTATTCTAACCAAAATATGTTAAAACTAAAAAATATAACAACCAGAGTACAAGAAGCATGAGCAAGGACATAATAACAAACGCATTTTTATTTTAGAGATTCTTCTCAGGAGCTGCTGTAATCAGTGACTCAACGCATAACTTATTAATAATGCTTCATGAGATGCTCTTTCAGCAGGTTTTCAACTTTCCTACTGGGGCCTCATGCAAACTAAAAACAAAGCCTTGCATTTTATTATTGCTCTTTTACACTTCCAAGTTTTCACTGAAGGCTTAAGTCTCTCTGCTCTGCCTGGGAACTGTGTGTAGAACAAGGAGGTACCACAATTTTTTTAATGACTGTGCTTTCACTTTCATCACTGGATGATCCTCTTTGTCATAGGATCTTTCCAGGGTCTCTCTCATGCTTATCCAAGACCTCCAGTCAAAAACACTGTATTAACCTTACCATAAAGCCATGGACGGAAAATCCATCTCTTCTACTACGAGGCACAGCAGCACTGATGTAGAGTGTGTGCTCATGCTCAGGCACCTCTGTAGCTGGTAGGAAGCAAGGAGGTGTTCCAGGAAGTAATTCAGGCAATTTAAGATCAGAGTGACCTTCCAGCAGTGCCTTTCACTCTCTCTTTAACACAAATATTCCTTGGGCCATAGAGTGTCCCACCAGGACCTGTGTTTTTACCGTGTCTGTCACCAAAGTTCTTGTGTTGACAGTCTTGCTGTGGGTGGACTTCTGTGCCCTGTGAGAGTTAACCAGCCTTCACATAGACACAGCGGGCTGTGAAAAGCAGTATTTAGGATCAGCATCCTAGACTGAAAAATCCTCCAGCAGGGATTGTCTTTATTTGCAACTCAGAGTTGAGCACATTTTTTGGCTCTTTACACTGAGCAATAATTCTTAATAACAACACTGTCTGCAGGCCAGAAATGCTCTGATTCATCTCAGCTTGTAGTTCTGGAGCCTGTATTAATGTTTCTCCATCAGCTTTTTATTTTTTTTTCTGAATGGATCCTACATGCTTTTATGCCAATTGGAGTATGATTTTTATTCTTTTTTGAATTGTGGCTTCCAGCACCCCCTACCCTTTATAAATGCCTTCTAGACTTTGCTTTGTCTGCTTGATGCTGCAAAAACCCAATGCACTAAAATGCCCGGCTAGCCTTGTAACATATCCTGGTAGTGCCTCATGGCATAAATCCTTGCAGAGAAGTCTCAGGACTCCAGCAGTCTCCTAAAGTCTGTTGACCATTGCAAGACCTTTATGATTCACTTCTGCCATTCTCATGAATTTCCCCAAAGAATCATTAAGGATGTTGTATGAGTACAATATTATAACTTTCTAATCACATGCAGGTAATTTAAATGAAGGGCACAGCTCTTTCCCTTGCCATCAAAAACATGCCTGTTGCCTGTTACCTCCAAAAGTCCCCCCTCCCCTTCAGCCTTTGCTCAGAGAGCTCACATTTCTGATCAGTAGCAGATGGAAGAAAATGATTAAACTTACATATAAGGACCAGATCCTGCAGTTCTAGCTCCTTTTTTATTCTGGCATTTTTCCCATTGACTACAGTGCCAGAGTAATAAACGTAGAAGGACAGCTGGATCTGTAGCAAAGATATTATTGTCAGCTTCCTCTATGTTTCTCAGAATATTTTTCACAGACTGATTAATGATACGTAGGGAAGAATATTTTCCCTACCCAATTTCTTGTTTGTATTCACTATGCCTAATGAGATTTCATTGTGCCAAAGTAATGCATTTCAAATTTAACATTCAAATTGTAATTCATAATAGCTACGTTTCAAAGTGTGGCGACAACATTTATAGGACTTGACATTGGTCTGGTACAGGTGGTAAATCTTTTGCCTATTTTGTCCTTCTGTTTCAAGATAATAATTCACCCTTTTCAAATGATTTTTTAATATCTGAATAAAATTAACTTTGAAGGTAGTAAGTAACATTGTGAATACCATAAAGTGTATTTAGATCACATTGGCCACTCATTGGAACATAATTTATATCAAAGAACAATCACAGTGAATCATTCCACATGGACCTGCCTACTTTAAATGGAGCTGATTTGTTTCCAGGGTCTAATAAACAATTCAAGTGAGTCATGATTTTAACATTGTATACCTTTCCTGTTTATAAGCAGTAGCGAGAACAATCTGGAAATTATTTCAGAAGGCATTTTCATTTTTGCAAATCATACTCCCAGACTTTGTCTTCTACAACATGCTCTCTCCTTACACTGCAGATAGTTTGGGTATTTAAGTTTTCTTCTGCATTTCATTCTAAACTCTTGGGGACAGAAATATTGTTAAATTTCTGCATGTAAATAAGGCATGACAGCATATCCATTAACAAATATGCATTTGCTAAGTATAAATCATCACAATTCCAGTAAAATCAGTAGAAGAAGGATGATCCCATGGTTAGGTTATTCGGGCAGAGTTTCCTTCTCTGTCCATGTGTTTCCTGCATGACTTTGAACATCTAAGCCTCATCCTACCTCCCTTTTACTTACTTAATTCAAGCATCTAATTTGCTAGGCTCTCTCTGTTATTGATGGAGAAAAATAGGCACCTCCAAGGTGCCTACCCGTTATCTGTATCCACCCTTGAGATGGGAGGAGACTGAGCAGGACTCAGCTACTTGATTTTGATAGGTGCCTAACCACCTTTGTGAACCTGGTCCATATTTTCTCTGTGTCTCTTCTCCATTTTTAAAACAGAAATAAATCTAATACTCTCCTACGATTATCTTGGTGCTGACACCTAAAGAAATTATTAATGTATCAATGAACTGAAACCAGGGAAGTGTGGGAAGACCAGTCAACAGCTTCTTAACACAGCTTTTAAGACTGGTAAACAAGACAAATGATTTCAACATAGATATAGTAGTGGCAAGAATTCAGCACCCACAGAATTAGAGCATGGGAAAGATCTCGCAAAATAAAATGTGCTGTACCTTGTTGGTTGGGGCATAACTAGTGTAGACTGGATGTAAATGAAATAGTTTAAATAAGTTTGACTGATGTCCAGGCATTTCTCCAAGAGGCAAAATAAGAGGATTAGGTCACCGTAGTAGTCTCAGTGCTCTTGTGTAGATTATCCCAGACATATTCACAAGTATGCAATTTTATTCTGCTCTAAAGCCAAAGTTTCTCTCATAGGCTTTTTTGTAAATTCATTGAACTGGTTTCACAATCAAAAGTACATGGAGTTTTTCTAAGGTCTCATGGTATTGTTCATTGTTATGATTCACATTTGCATGTAGTGTCATGTGTACCCGTGTTTTCCACTACAGTATGCGCAGATGCACTCGCTGGTTTGCAGCTGTTCAAATTACAGCCCCCTGAAATCCAGAGGAGTTTCCAACCTTAGAGAGTAGAAATACTTCTGAGAGGCAGATATAAGAGGAAATAGCAAAAGAAAGTTGGATGAATATTACTCGAAATAGGAACAATCAGACGGTAGGCAAATAGTGAGGAGGTAAAGGTAATTTAGCATGGGTCAGTAGGTTGTATTGAAACAATGAGATGAAACTAAGAAGAAGATAATTTATGTTGAAAACCTGAGAACTTTTCCTAATAGTGAGCTTTATTACACTAGCAATAGCCTTCTGGGGAAGTCAGTGGAAACTGTATCAGGTGAATCAATTTGTTACAGAACGGAAATCTTTGAGTACAAGGAGAGATCTTCCACTAGAACTGGAGGAGTGGGTTTACCAACTGTTTCCTTTCTTCGCAATACAGCTGAGGGATATCTGAGAAATAGGAAAAAAAAATAAATTGGAAGGGACAGATACAGGTTTGATTCCCAGACTTGCTACAGATTTTCTGTGAGAACTTCATTAAATCACTAAAGTTCTCATTTAGAACTGACTGGGAAATGAATTTCACTACTATGTAGAATGTCAAGGTTCAGGGAGAAAAAAAAATTTCCTTAACCAGGATGAACTTTGGCATATTGCACCGCAATGAAATTCTGTGGGAATAAGAAAGGCAATGACCTCCCATTCCCTCGGTACTGCTCAGCTCCCTGGCTGTTCATTTGGCAACCATCTAGAGTCAGAGCACCGAGGCATCCTTCCAGCAGGTGCAATTTGTGCTTACAGGGTTTCCCCTATGGCGATTCGGGTTCAGCACAGATAAAAAACATGTACCCACACGGTTAGATGTTCAGCCTAGTCTCTCCTTGCTCTGCAACAGCTCCTCTTCCTTTTTTGTATACAGGGATGACACAGAACAATCTCTTCCTAATTACTGCCTCTGGGAGTCTACTTCAGATTTCACAGGGGAGACTGGTGGGGCCTTTGCTGGCTGCTGAGATGGGAGAGAGAGCAGCAGCATTTACGTCTGCAGCTTTGCTCTCGTCTGACTTTGTGCCTCTGGGAACTCTGTATCCACAGCAGCTGCCAGGATGAGGACAACTGCAGCGCTGGATCTCTGCCGGAGCTCCTTTGTGGAACACCGTACAGTTGTCATATAGAAAACCCACGCCGTGATCGGCTTCTCTGGTAAACGAAGATGCAATACATTTCCCCATTACTTGAGCTGTCACAGTTGCTGAGTTTTTGCTGCCTTATGGGCAATCTGTGAAATGAGCGCTCCTCACAGCCCGCAGTCACTTGCACAACAAACAGCCACTAAACGTTTTGCTGCCTTAGGCAACCAGGGTTTAACTGATATGTGCGAACTGGCTCTGGCTGCTCCTCCCTCCATTTGCTGTTCCAAAGTATTCGGGTTCCTTGTTCACTGCTCTGCTGTCTGTGTTGCCTCGTAGCAGAGAGCCCAGGACAAAGCAGATGTGAGGAAGAGGAACAAAGAAACTGGTAGTCCTTAGAGTTGGACTTACCCTCCAGCTTCCTGCTGGGCAATGGCATTTTTGAACATACAATATCAGTTTTCCTTCCCGAAGATTTTGCTCTAACTGCCTGCCTGCACACAGTGCATTTTCTTCCCCCATCAATCACTGCCCTTCCAGAATGAACTGCTTTAACTGATCTGTGCTGTGGTTGCAGGCAACCCACAAGGGAAGCATTGCTACCAGTGACTGTGCCTCTGTAACATGGGTTATTTTATACCCTGGAAATGGCACAGACCTACCTGTTCAGTTGTCGATACTAAGTCCTACAGCTTATTTGGCTTAGTACAAATATATTGTTAGAGTGCAAAATTTCTCTAAGACGATCACCTACAACTGGAAATTATTAAGCTATGAAGAGAGCCATCGTTAGCTATTTATGTAATCTCCTGCTTATTACCCATAAGGTTTTAATAACAGTTCTGCCCAGAACTCTCATGTGCAAAGAGGTGATATTGCATTAGGGGATGTGTTCAGATAACATAAGAGACATTCTTTGTCTCAGTCCAAGTAGGCAGGCAGGGCAGAGAATCGAAGAAGGGTTTGCTGGTGCAAAGGTGAATGACAACACAGTGGGTGACAGCATATTTGACATGGGAAATAGTTAAATCTTATCTCAATGCATTTACAAGTTCTTCTTCCACTCCAGTCTCATTCTAGTATTTCATTCAGCTGTATTCAAGCAGGATTTATACATGCATAATATATATAGCTGCCAGCAACAAAGGTGACCTGCAAGAAGAATTCTTAATAACTTACAGTAGTGAGCTGTATCTGTAAAATAGCACTGAAATTCAATCTGTGAGTGACTACCTAAAGCTCTGTTACCTTCCAGTTTGGCTGATACTTGGCAAAGAAGCTTTGATTCATGTCTACTTATTTTTGGACTGTAGATAATGCTGATAAAAGAAATAGATGTTAGAAGATGACTGGACATAGATGTTTAAAATTTTGAACTGCTACCCCAACTCATTGTATATGGGCCCAGTTGTTCTTAATGAATCACAGAACCACTAGTCAGTTGTTACAAGGTGCTACAAGCCAGCCTTTTTTTAGTAGTGGCGGCAGATGCTTGACTCCCTGTGTATAAAAACTGTCTTCAGCCACAGCTACAGTCAAGCTCTCAGTATACCAAATTATTCCTGTCTTAAACATCTGCAGAAACAGACTCCAACAGAAAACATCAAGGAACAGTGGTATGTGCCTTGAATGTGTCCCCTGCAACTCTAAGGCTATTAAATAACAGACTGAGGCAGGAACTGCGGTTAACTAAAGCAGAACTTGGTGCATTGCCATAACGTAATAAAGGTCACTTCCATGTAGTAAGAAGGATTGCTTTTGCTCTAAGTCGGTATATCTCACCAGGATACATGGTAAATGGTGTGTGCAGTGTCAAACAGAATCCTCTTTTCAGACCGCTGAATAGTAACAGTGTCAACGCGCTGAGCCAAAAATACCACCTCCAGGATTTCTGCAGGGAATGTACTATCCAATAAAATTTGGTTGGCAAAGCCGTGTATTTTGAGCCTACTAACCCATCTTCCTGTTCAACCTTTCCTAGTGTGCTAGTTGTTTCAATGAACTCTTACTGCATGCAAACTGGAGCGAAATACAGCCTAAGCTCTGCATTCTCTTCTTAACTGCAAGCACAGATAATATGTAATTCATGGTTAACAACACATGTAAACCTCTGCAGAATGGAAGCCAAAGGAAAGAGTTCAATCTAGATACCACATGCAAAACTCCTTAAGCATGAAGTAAAACATGACCAGTTTAACTTCTCTTTTCTTTGGAGTTATGCAAATTACCTTGGACAATTTCCAAATCTCAAGTCTCACCAACAGGTGGCACCATTATTTTCCACTTTCTTCATGACACATTTCCGGTAGCTAGATTTAAAGTCTACCTCAGTGCTAAATTATCTGTTTAATCATGATGAGTTCTGTTCTGTTCTTTTTCTTGCAGATTGTGGCTGATCACTATGCAGTGGTACATGTTTTGTTCTCTAAGTATTTCACAAACTTTGTGTGGGATGATTTACTAGATGCATTACTAATAATTTAGACTGCTGTTCTCTTTCATGTTGTGGGAGTAATTTTAACAATGCTTTATGGGAGTCTGGGTGAGGGTTTTTTATGTTTGATGGCTTTCTTCAGCTTTTTGCACAAAAAAGTTACTGTATGTATCAACTTTTCTAAAAAAATGATCTTTCCTTTCCACTCTGCAGGTAATAAAAAATTGAAAAGTAGACTGGTAAGGAAAGTCAGGTAGTATTTTTTCCTGCTTCATGACTGTATGATTGCAGCCTTTACAGCCAGGATTCTACTGAATGAAATTCAATAGCTATTCCCCAAAAAGTTTCAATTGTGTGAATTTTATAGTTGTTTTGGAGAGTATCGTTCTAAAACTCTGTCACAGAATCACAGAATCACAGAATGTTAAGGGTTGGAAGGGACCTCTGTGAGTCATTTAGTCCAACCCCCCTGCCAAAGCAGGGTCACCTATAGCAGGCTGCACAGGACCTTGTCCAGGCGGATCTTGAATATCTC
>Ga0181612_165376_pt1 | contig 13254 bp, 12 predicted proteins | sample HoacroProtozoa21_FD_119630 | JGI IMG/M metagenome (GOLD analysis project Ga0181612, IMG submission 119630) | Hoatzin crop microbial communities from Cojedes, Venezuel. Combined Assembly of Gp0051906, Gp0051904, Gp0051908
CAGGCTGCCCAGGGCAGTGGTGGAGTCATCATCCCTGGAGGTGTTCAAACAACGTGTAGATGTGGCACTTCAGGACATGGATTAGCAGGCACGGTGGTGTTGGGTTGACGGTTGGACTTGATGGTCTTCGAGGTCTTTTCCAACCTTAATGATTCTAGGATTCTAAAGGCTTCTGGAAATCCACGTGAATGGGCATCCCTGCTGGTGTGAGGAGTAGCAGAAGTCTCAGCGGTGCTTCCCTGCGTAGGGAAACAAAGTCTGGTGCCATCCTCCCTCTGCCTCTCGCAGAGAGACTGCTCGGTTGCTCCCTTTTGCAACCAAACAAGTGAGTCCTGTCCTGGAGTAACCTTCTAGTTTGTCTAATAGACCAACTGGCTGTCCCAGCTTAGACAGCCTGTGTTGAAATGGATCTTCCGTCCTCGTGTGACAAGGCTCAGCTTGGCTGGAATAAATCACGCTGTCTTGAGAAGGGTTTCGTATCAAATGAAGGGCTGAACTACGTGAAGGTGGAAAGCGCGTTGAAGTTGTCTGCCATGTTTGTTCTCTGGTTAGGAGTTGGCTATCTGCAAGTGGGATACCAGCGTTCGCAGAATTGGTAAACTTCCATCATCTAAATCCGTTTCTGTTGTTCCAGCCAATTAAACATTAAAATGAGCATGACAAATAAGTGTTCACTTATGGGTCAATAACTCCATAGTATGTCTGTGACATGGCTGGCCGAGACAATCCATTTCGGTACAGTCCTGGGCAGCACGACATCTTCAAGGATGTAATTGCTTTTATAGGGAAAGAGAAGTAATAAGGATAATGTAGCTGTCAAGCCCCGACTCACTAGTTCAGAAACTTCCTCTTGCCAATCAACTTTCTTTGATATTCAACCCGTTTTAGGTTCGTTCCAAAGGTGGTGTTGTGATGTCAGAAAATATCCTAACGTCCATGTGCGTTTTCTCCAGCGTTAGATGTTACCTGCTTGAAGGCGCTCAGGTTTGTCCACCAGCCAATTAACTATCTGTACAAAGAGCCCTCAGTGCATGCTTTATGGCAATAGACAGGCTTGCCGCGTCCCTCTCCTTTCCTTTCCCCCTCCCCTATCATATATATTTTTTTTCTCAGCACTATTAGATTATTAAATGCTTAATGACTATTCCATTCCTGCTAACTGTACTTTTGATGAGCTGCAGTAATAAAACTTTGTAACAGCAAAGTGTGTGTCTGGTTCCTTTATAGGAAGGGCACATTTGGGGAGCTGAAGTAATGGGGGATAAAACTCAATTAATGAATAGAAATAAAAAGAAGTAAATGAGGTAATCAAACTCAGAGAAATTAGTATTGGCAGGTTCTGAATGATGCTCTTGGATGAACAATCTTTCAAAATCCTTCCTTGTATGCTGCTGCTGTCTCTTTATTTATTATTAAAATAACATGATCCATGAGGCGCTCGGGGTGACTCCCAGCCTAGCTAATTCTAATTAATCCAGTCAGGGAGAGCAGCAGGGTAAGTAGAGCAGTCTATCGGATTGAAATTCATAACTTAATTGAGGTCAAAGTCCCGGGTTGAGAGAACAAAAGTCTTTCGCTGGGACCAGGCAGATCAATAGCAATAAATATCTGGCTTGGATACAAGTAGCTTGTAGTGACGGATTATCTGACACTGGCCAGAGGTCTTGGTCTTGTTCAGGGCAAAGTCCTATGGTAGGGTGTAGGGTGGCTTTTGACAGTGTTCCCTCCAAAACCCTGAAGAACCCATAGAGGGCTTCTGGGAGCCACAGAAGAAGGACGCCCATAAAGAAGTCCATGTGAGTCACGCTGAAATTTGGATTTGGTTTCTCAAGGTACAGGTCTCTCATCGGTAGCACAAGGGCATGTGTCACATTAGTGCTGATGGAGGTTGGAAGAAGTTGCTTGGGCTTACAGGAACTTGGAGCTAAATCACTGCTTGTCCAGAGAAAGACCTTTAGGATCTGGGGAAGCTGAGCAGCAGATTGATGGGCCTTTTGCCAAGTCTGTATTTATAGTATGTTTATATAAGAGGAGAGAGGAAGGTTGGGAGAGGGAAGTGTAAATAATCATTAAGGTAGATTTGTAGTGCGAGAGAAACCAGCAGAGGCAGATGTGGTCTCGCCTGTTCTTCAGAAAAGCAGTCGGTGCGTCTGCTCTGAGCTCCAAAATGTTCCCTCTGTTTGTAGGGGTTTGCGTGTGCTAGCGATGGCTGGTTCCCCACGCCCTTACCCAACCACAACTCAAACAGTATGACTTTGGGTGTTGCCTACAACACCAATCCCCGGACTGCTGAGCCAGGGGAAGGAGCATGAGGTCCTAGCCTGAGACCTGTGGCACGACATTGTACACACAGCCTTCCGTGGGAGTGGGTACTGAAATATTCACCCATACTAACAGCCAAAGCAGCTTCTCTGAACTTTGAAATAAGTAGGTGTTTCAGCTGGAGTTCTATATTAAAAGGCAATCTTCACCCAGTCTGTTATTAATGCGATGTTTATGCAGATTCGACTGTTCTGCTTCTACCCTCTTTGCAGAGGACAAATACTGCTGTGGTCAGCATTTGATACATCCCTGATGGATGTTCTTCTGCCAATGTACTTCAACACAGCTTGGAAGAGAGATGGAAACCGCAGCTTGGACGCAGCCGGTGACTTAGTTTGACATACCTGCTCCTCCCATTAACACTGCATCAGTCTAAAGCATCTGTTGATGTCCGACTCGCCCAAAATGTTCAGACTATCGCTTCGGCTCCACTGTTCAGGTTTAGAGGTCTGGGTCAAATGCCGTGTCTGGTCAGCTTTCAGGTGTTATCGTCATGAGCGGCTGTTGGTGTTTCTGTGCCTATAAATGGCTGCTGTACCCTCACACCCTTTTGAAACCGTCTCCGGAAAACACCTCGTGTTTTCCACTGCAGGACGTTTGCCTCATGTGGACAGAATGTAGTGAACCAGGCAGCTGGGCGGTGCTTATACATACATATACTTGCTGTTACTATAGACTTTACTCATTTGTGTCCCGTTCGCAGTGCAGCCTCCAGCTCCTCCTTTGAAGTTGGTGGCTGGTTTCTGCTGCGTTGTTTGTGCGCTCCTGCTTCGTTCCTGCACAGCATGGACAGGGGCAAAAGAGAGTTTCCGAGGCTGTTAAACACGTGCAGCCGTAAACAGAATTGCACTGGCACCTGTCTTTCTCCCCGTCGTCGGGGGCAGGGAGGGTTGAGTAATTTATTTCGTGTTTATATAAAAGCTGATGGAAAAATTCAGATGTAGCACAGTGCTGAACAATTCACCACTCAACGGTAAAATGTCATGAGCAACGCGTGCTGAATATACAGAACTTTGAGGTGGAGATTTCCCTTGAACTTGCACTACGGCTCTGCTAAGATTTAGGAGGAAAAATTTAAAATATGAATGTTACCATTTTCTTCCTCTGCATAGAGACACCCCTGTGATGCAGACCTCTTATATGAAATTTTCAGAACCAGCAATTGATACACTTTCAAGTGCCTTTGCTAAACTTTGGGCTCCCCTCATCTGGGAGTGGTGGTAGGTTAGTTTTATTTGTTATAGAGAATTTACTCTGTCTTTCAGCTGAGAGAAATAACGGGATCTGTCCAGTCAGAGCTGGGTTATCTGTGGTTATGTGTGTTATTAAAAAACATAGCAGGAGATGTCCAGGTCTGTAGAATCCCTGTTGGCTCGGTGAGGAAGTTCCCTTTATGGCTATTTTCAGAATCAAGTTCAGGTTTCTAATTCTCCAGTTTTGCTACAGAATCTCGGCATGACCTTGACCAAGTCACTCGATTTCTTTCTGTCTTGCTTGCCCATTTGGGAAATGGTGGGCAGGGCAAATAATCGTTTTTTATCTCATGGGTATAACAAGATTATAAAAATATGGTAGTTCTAAGATCCTTAGAAAACTGATCAAATGAAATTAAACAGATCTTGCAGTCCGGATAAAATGAGATGAAACAAGCATGAAACTATTAGTGAAAGAAATGTTTCTTTATCTTTTACAAATAAAAAGGCAAAGTGATTAAGTGAGTCTTTTCTAGCTATTAGCAATAACAGCTCTAGCCAGCTGACTTCTGTCACCCTTGAAAATTAATTTGCGGGGTACAGTATTGAATTTCGTATGCTTACGATAAATACCCCTAAAAATGTTGTCACCTTCTCTGATGCATGATGTTACTGCTGCGATAGTACTGCAATTACTTGCCCTACAGATAAAAAGTGGCTGCTCTTAATGAGATGCTCTAACACAGTGGTGTGCAAATTTCTTTTAATTCATTCCCCCCCCCTGCTTCCCATGGTATTTCCTTGCTTTACTGTACATCCAGCAGTATTTTTGTGAGGCAGGGGAAAGGAGTGGGAACAGCATTAAAGGTGATTCTTACCCAGGACTGTTTTGGAGGCCTGGTTCATCGCACGCACGCGAGGTGGCACGGAGACAGAGCCGTGGCGAGAGGTGGCACGGAGACAGAGCCAAGTGGCTGGCGATGGCCGTACCTCCGGGCAGCGTCTCTGCTGGGGCCGACCTGCCATGCCACGCTGGAGAAATCCCTGCAGGTCCCGGGCGCTGCCCGCGAGGCCGAGCATGGTTAGTGATGAGCTGTTGGGAGAGAGGAGGAAAGCACTGGCTCTGTCTGGAGGCGTTTTCCTTCCCTGGCTTGGTGATCGGGTGACAAGCGTCTCCCTTTTGGCATGGCCCTCAAACAAGATAGTGATTAGTGAACAAAACAGTAAGGAAGGAGTTTTGACAGGTTGACTTTCTCCAACACAGAGGGAAGACGAGAAGTATTTTGGAAAGCAGTAGGCTGGAATGTGCTACAGAGACACCTCGACACGGGCTTGGACTTGGCCAGAAGTAGGGTTACCAGCGTGCAGGAAATTTCAATTTACTCTTTTTTTCATTTTCCTTTTTTTTTTTAAACTCAAGTTTTAATCACGTTCAGACTGTGCAGATGAAATCTGAGTCAGAAGCCAGGTCTGCAAAGCTGCCTGGTTACGCTCTCTGTGATGCCTTGTCCCTGCTGCTATTGTCAGGATATTTTCAAGCAGCGCTTACAGATTACACGGTAATTTGGCTTTTGAAGTGGTGTGAAATTGAGCATTGCACTTGAAATTCCAGTGGTCAGACTCAGAAGAGGTTTGTAAAGCTATGGCTCAGCAATTGCAAATGATCAATTTTTCATAGCTTAATAACCAAGTGCTTGTTTTTTGAGTGACAGGAAGCGATCGTATAGACCCTTACCTCCTGTCCTAATTGCAAACTAAAAGAGGTTAATTCAAACCGTGAAGGCAGTTTCGATCTGGATGCTTCACAGCAGCAGAAAAACTCAGAGCTATAGTGACTTCAAATCATTAATTTTACTTCTCAGATGGATAGCTGAGTGCAGATGTGGTCAGTTTGTGCTCATCAGCTGGTAAGAAACAGCTTGGCGAGCCACAGGAGCTGAGTTGCTCGGGATAAACCACAACGTGAAGGCGGATTATAAATCTGTATCGAGTCTAAAATTGAAGATGATGTAAACTATCCATTTAGACCTGTGCTGTATCATCTTTTCTTTTCTTTTTGCCTACCAGCTCAAGTGTTTCTCTTCTGCACTTGTAAATTATAATCTGAAACAGCTGTCTGAATTTGCCTGAGAATAACTACAAAATCATAGAGAAATTGTTATGTTTTGTTTCACCAGGGGGAAAGGAAAGCCCGACTTGAGTAGGAAAGAAAATCTTTCCAAGCTTTTAAAAACATTTACTAAAGCCACGAGTTTTCACCTCTCTGCCCAGTTCTCCCCTCCGGTGCGTGTGAGCGGTAGATGTGACTGCAGCGCCTTTCCGTGCACCGAGCATGGCAGATGTGTCACCTGGCACGTAGATAATGGCAGGCTTAATTTTGCCCTCAGCTCTTCTACTTTATTTTGTCTGTTGTAGCTAAGAGAAATGCCGGTCAAGGCATCAAGCGAGAGCAAAGACCATCCCTGTCCCAAGGAGATGGTCCTGGCATCAGATGCAGTGCCACAAGTCGCACAAACGGAAAGGTTGAGCGAGTGGAAGTAAGAGAACAAAACAGAGATCAGCAGAAAAATGGTATTCTTGGCTCATCGCTTCCCCAAACAGTGCCAGACAGCGGTGACACAGAGGGTCGTGGCAGAAGGAGACTTACTGAGGGTTTGAAGGATGGTGAGGTGTCATTGCTGAGGACTGCCGATGAAGGGTAAACATGTGAATTCCCTGCTGGAGTCAGTGGGACTTTTATTGGCGTGTGTCTTAGGGCTGAATGTGTCCCTTTATGGGATCAGTTAAAAAAAAACCTGCAAGTGTTGCTTTTTCTCAAGTCTATTGAGAGAGAAGCTCAGCGATGGGGAAGAAATTGGAGACTTTTCATAGAAAAAAAGAGAAAATTGCTTCATTTGCATAGGAATGTATCACAGCTGTACCCACTCCAGACAACCTTGTCCCTTGGGATAGGGTGGTTTAAAAACACAGTCATCTGGCTGCAGCAGTGCCTCTGGTTTCAGCAGCCGGTGGCACTGACAGCGGCCCTGCGTTTCCAGAGGGATAACGCTTTCAGCCTTGCGCCCAGCTACTGCCAACGCCTGGCACAGCGCTGGTCTCCAGGGTGTCATCTTCCACTTAAACACTGCTCGTTAGTTCCTACGGTAGCATCTCCTGCATCGTCACATAGCATGTAAACATCCAGGTCGTCATGCTGGCTTGGAGACAGCTCCTAGCTGGTGCGACACTTCAGTGAGTCAGCTGCATGTCCTGTGAATCTGGGGTTGCAGCTAACCACAGATGGTCCAAGAGATCAGAAAATGCATAGAAGATGATGTTGGGGGCGGCTGGTGTGCTTTTAGCGACACTCCTTGTCTCCCAAATACAAGCAGATTGGGGGTTCCTTTCTGGTGTTTGTTTTCAGTGCCTTAGGAGAGATTGCTGCAGCTCTGGAGGAGTAACAGGGTGCAAAGGAAGGAGGGGGTTGCCATGCTTTGTTGGCTAAACAAATTCTGTTGAAAATGTGACTTCTAGTTATTGTTGCTGCTGCCACCAACTTTACGTCGTACTCTAACCCTGAGGAGTTACATTTGAGGTGCAATATCAGAACATACCCCCATTGCTGCAGTATCTTGGCCAGACACAGTTTTTCCCATTCTCTTTCATTCTGGCAAGATCCTTTTGGTGGCTTCTCTTTTTAAAATACTCAACTGATTTTCGCCACAATTTCTCTTGCGTGTCCCTCATAGCTTCTGGGCAGCTAAGCTACAGGTCTCCATGAAGCAGCCAACACCTGATCCGGCCTCTTGCTGTCAATGTCTGTTGGCATGAGGTGCCTAGGGATCCCCAGGAATGAGTCCTTTGGTTTTCCTTTTCCTAACATCCGAATTATCTGGTACCCACAGCTATTTTTGCACCCAGTTACTAGGCATCGCTCCATTCCGCTGTGGCCGATAGCGTGTGATGATAAGCAGCAAGGTGCGTTGCCTTCCTTTCTGCACTCTCTCTGATACCATCTAGGAAAAAGAGAGGAATGCAGTGAATGTCTGATCTTTAGCAGTGAGGGTTTCGTTTTGCTGCAAAAAAAAAAAACCCTAAGCAGTGTTTTAGGGCAAGATTCGGAAGGTTTCAAAGAGGCATCGGTTAAACCTGCCTGCTCTGCGGTAGCCAACAAGTGGATCTTTCAGATGTCGGAGTGTTCCCTGGAGGTTCACAGCATTAATATCAGCCTTATGACAAGGTGGCTGTGCTGATGCCAGGGTTTTCTTTCCCAGCCGGCATGATTAATTTTTCTTTCCTTTCTTAATATCTCTGAGCCAGATGCTGCTAAATGTCCTCATAGGGGTGTATGGCTGTTCTTAACCGCTCCTCCTTCCCCCGCCACCCCTTTCCAACTAATTCATATAATGGCTCCAGAGATGCGTTTTGTAGAGTCACAAAAAGCAAAACTTTGAAAGCCTCCTGAGGTGACGGACTTGACATGTGCAAATCTGGCCTCACGACGCTCCCGGCGGGTTTGAAAGCTCAGTGCCAGGTAGCCTGTCAATAACGCTTCCCATTTCAGAGCGTGCTCGTTCGCCTAGCACTTTACAAATTATATCCGTGCAGAACTGCTGAAATGCAAGTATTTCTGGTGGGGAGAACGGCAGTGGGGTTTGGAGAAAGCAGAGGTTTTGGCTGAGGAAGAGGAGGCACACTTGTATTGTTTATGGAAGGTGCCGTGGATCCTCAAGCACTGGTTGATTTTAAAGGCTGCAAAACGCTGCAGTGCTGGAAAAGGCCTTTATTCTGCAACCAGAAATTAATTCTCCTGCAGAGCTCTTGTTCCAAAGCACAACTGCACAGGCTTGAGTTTTACTAGCTTGGAGAGCAGAAGACCTTAGCAGGCCCTACAGCAAATGGCTTGTTTCACAGGAGTTCCTGCTTTTGCCATCTCTCTCCTTTAGTTTCCTCCGGATAACAGATTTGTGGGTCTGCTGTAGTTATCCTCAGCTGGGTTCGGCCATTCGTGTGTTCACCTGCATCTCGGGGGGATTTTCCTGGAGGAAGCAAAACCCAGAAACAGAATAGTTAGTGGTGAATAGATTAGGATTCAGTTGCTTATTTCTGTGTGTGTTAATACTGCATGTGAGAGGTGGATCCCTGGATTTAGTGATGAAGGTCTTAATTTAAGAAACCTAGCAAATACAGTTTCTTAATTTCCTACAGGGCAGGCTAAAATCTCCTTACGTCTATTCTGTTCTGCTGTATTTTTTTGCAATTTAACAGTGAGAAAAGGTGTCATATAAAGCAATGGATTTGCCAGTGCAAATAGAACTATAACTGGGGGAGTCAAGCATTTACTTTCAGTCTCTCTTTTTGCGGGAAGGTGAGGATACTCAGAATACCCTCAGAGTAAGGATACTCTTAGGAGGATCCGAAGAGTAAGAGCAGGAGGACTCCTAGAGCCTTCCTTCCCGTAGCAGACAGCTGGTCATCTCACCGTGCATCAGGCAGCCTCAGACAGCCCTTTAGCACACAGCGGCGCGGGAATTGAGTTAAAATTAACCTGAGTTTGGAAAACAACTAGCACCACTTTATTTGTCCATTTAATTGAATTATATGTCGCTCTGTAAGTATGCTGACCCGCAGACGTAAATTACTCCACCCTACCCATTTCCCTCCTTAATTCCTTCATGCTAATGGAGCTGATGGGGATGTTGACTGCACGGGGGGAGAGAGGAAAAAAGGCTGGAAATAAAAGGGACTGTTCCAGCCTGGTGCAAACCTTCCCCTGCGGTGTAATGCTTGGGAGCGTCGCAGCCGCACTAACTGCGCTGTGATCTTTGTTGCCATTAAGCTGATTATATCCGCTGAAGGATTTGCCCAACTAATCCCGCAGCGCTGCAACTGGTTCCTTTATATTTAAGCACAATCTTAATTTTTTTTATAAGAAATAAAAGTCAGTTTGGCTTCGCTGGACTCTCAAAATGGGTCAGACTGTTACAGGGACTCACTTTTTTGTGTTTGGTTGGTCAATACAGGAAAATAGGAGACGTGAGTGGGCTCCACGTAGGAACGGACACGCTCGGCTTGGGAGAGGTCTGCGCATGCGTTAGGACTCAGCAGCGTCTGGCGTGATTTGGGGTGGACGTGCTGCCAAGGTGCCACGCTGTCGCTGACCCTTGGCAGCACGCCGGTTGGTGCTGCGCCTGCGTGGGCGTAGCATGCGGGCAGCAGCTTTGCCTCTAACGCTGACTCTAATGAGAGCGATTCTGACAGGTTGAATGGATTTGATAATCAATTTAAATCTAGTTCTTGGCTATTTTTCGAAGGAAACGTTGATTTTCATTGGTTAGCAGCCTTTAAAATATGTTCATTTGCAGCTAAATATAGCTAAATATAGTTTGTTCTTCTTGTCGCTAATCAGATACATAATGTCTGTCTTTGCTTAATTATGTACTTTAACCTAGTTAATTCACATTCTTAATTTTTACATTTGAATCGGGCTAGAAAGCAGCAGATGAAACGTTTCTTCTCTGCTGGACCATTAGTCATTTTGTTTTCACTTGTGTCCTAAGTACATCTGAATGTGCTTTATGAATTTTTAAATGAAATTCTTACAAGGAAATTTTCAAACACTTCTTAAAAATAAATTAAAATCTCACCATAAATATGATAAGTTTGATTTTGGAAGAAGACAAATAAATAGAATTTTCTTTGTGTTTATGAATAACGGACTTCTTAATGGAGATATCTGGCACATTCTGGTAGTCAACTTTCCTGCCCAAGTTTTGTTAACAAAAATTAAGGCTTTTAGCAGCAAAATGAAGGAGCAACTGGAGAAAGGTGAGGATCAAATACAGGTTTTAATTCTGTCATTAAGCATTCGGCAACTGATAAAGTTTTATCCTCTTTTGTCATGCTGTCTGTTGTCAGCCCTGAGACTTTGGGCTTGACTTCGTCTGCCTGAGCAGCCCACTGCCCCCGTTCCGGGCAAACGGAGAGGGGAGCGAACACACCGTGCGCTCAGCGGCAAAGTACAAAGCGTGCGTAAGGCGTTGCCGCGATTTCCCTGCAGGGTTCTGCAGTATGCTTTGGATTTCATTTCTGCTGAAAGCTCTTCCATCCAGCATGGAGTGTAGTTATCACTCGGATACTTTTAAATTTTTGCAGTGCTCCCAGGCTGCAGACATGGCTATCGTGGACGAAAGCATATGATCGTTCTTTCCAGTTCCTCAGGATTTTAAAACTAGTAGCTCTGTTGTCTCATACTTCATTTCTATCTGTTAGTAGTCCAAAGCTGGTCTAATACCTCAAGAGAATGGTTACAGGAGTTTACAGAGTGACTTACCTGCTCAGGGGGTTCACTTTCTGTAGAGAGTGGGCATCAGACGTGTGCTGCTTGAAAGCATGCATCATTTTTCATTGAAGTGAGGTGTTTTTATGGAACTGTATTCTGTTGGGCCATCACTTAGGTTGCCCTAACTTCAGATATATTAGGAAAGCATTTTTTATTTTAGCAGGAAAAAAAAAAATTTTAATTTTATCCCTCCTAGGCAGCGATTAATTATTTTCCATAGGAGCTTCTGAAAAAGAATTCATTCATGATTCCAACTTTACCTATAAGCTTGCAGGTCCCATTAAAACTAGTGGAACAAATGATATGAATTCCTTCGGGATTTTTCCCTGTAACACTGAATTGTTTAACTGACCAAAACTTGTAAAGCTGCCTTGGTAAGAGCAGGACAAGACTGGTGATACCCAGCCAGAAGGCCTGTGCCAGCATACCAGCCCGGTTGTGGTGGGTCTCCTGGGCAGCTGGGAGAGACTCGGCTCATGGCTGAGGGTTTTCAACTTTCAGGTTTTCATTATGTTTTCTTCCCAGATTACTGAACGAAGGCAAGACTAAAGGTAGGCTTAGGTGAAGACAGACCTTATGAGAAGAGGGAAGCCCTGGCGTGGAAAAGGACGGCATGTCCCGATAGTCACAGCGTAGCTCTGGGAGCGCAGTATCCTGCGACTGATCCTGGCTGTGCTCCTCGTTTGACCTTGAGTAAGTCAGACAGTGAAGGGGGGTTTTTTGCGTGCCTCGGTTTCTGTAACTAACATGCGAGTCCTGTGTGCATATATCCCTGGGTCTTGCCTGGATTAGTAAATCAGTATTTGTAAAGTAAGCCTTGATAAATGCTAACTGTATTAATACGCGTGCTTGAACCCTGCACAGAACTTTGGGAACACGCCTGCATTTCTGCTGCACGAGTGGCTGGGGTACGTCGGGGCCCTGGGCCGGGACGCTTAGCAGCGAGAGAGACCGGTTTGGGTCATTTTTCTTCCTCCCAAGGGGCTGCCTGTAGCACATATCTGCAAGAAGGTCTTGAATACAACTTTTCCACTTAACATGCTCCCCCATCACCCACTGTCAGCAATGAGATTAAATTCTGTGCGACTGCAGAGGACGTTGCATGATTAAAATCCTCTTTTAGAAATTAATATGTACCATCGCTCGGTAGTACTGTGCCTCTTCTCGGAGAAGGGTATTGTCTCCTGAGCACTCAAGGTGTGAAAAGCCACCAAGTGAAGCCATCTATCTTGGAATTTTATGCCGTGGCACAGTTGCTCCAATGACAGCTGCAACTGCATAAAATCACAGGGACCTGGGGACTTCTCCCTGCTCAGGGTCGCAGAGATGTCGGGTAAGTTTTGCAGAACAAGCACTAGAACAGCAAAAGGAGTGTCTGAACTAGAAGTCCTGCTTACAGCAGAAGAGGTTACCTGAGGGGGAAGGATGGTCAAAAAGTCTACATTCACTTGTTCTCCTTAGGAAGCATATCCCACAACTGGGTATTCTGGAAAAAAAAAACCCAAAACGAAAACCACTTTGCCCCCAGATGTCGCACAGTTTTTCCTTACCTTGCTGCCTGTATCAGCCCAGAGAAATACAATAATCAGTGCATTTTCATACCCAAATTCAGACTTCATTGGGCATCAGACACCGATGCAGCCTGCAGAAGGGCTTTCCTCACGTAAACTTTGCGTGCTCTTGGTAGATACATTTAGGTTTGCAGGGCTGCTGAATTTGGTACAAACTGCAGTTCTTGAGCCATGATTTCCATTCTGCTTTCGGTGCTGGGAAGCTTTGTGACACATCCAGGAGGTGCGGTAGGGTGAGTTATCCTGGATGGATTGATGGTTTTCTGGAGGAGCTTTTCTGGAAGCAGCTGGTATTTGAATATCCATGTTTAACAGAGCTAGCAGTCTTCATGTTGCTTGCAGGAGGGCTGCAGCAGAACTTGCTGGCTCTGCTGAGAGGTCTCCCTCTCCACTCAAATCCTTGGTAGCTGCAGCACGAAGCAGCTGATACTAGCAAGTCTCACAGGTGCTCCCTGTTAATGGGCACAGGAATGTGATTTCTGCCAGTTTAAATCCTGCAGTGAACCTCATGCTCTGAAGCTCTGTTGAAGGTTTTGGGTCTCATTGACAAGTTCAGATACATTTGCTGGTGTGAATTTGCTGATGACACAAAACTGGGAGGAGTGGTGGATACACTGGCAGGCTGTGCTGCCATTCAGCGAGACCTGGACAGGCTGGAGAGTTGGGCAGAGGAACCTGATGAAATTCAACAAGGGCAAGTGCAGTGTCCTGCACCTGGGGAGGAACAACCCCAGGCACCAGTACAGGCTGGGGTAGACCTGCTGGAGAGCAGCTCTGTGCAGAGGGCCTGGGAGTGCTGGGGGACAACAAGTTGACCATGAGCCAGCAGCGTGCCCTGGCTGCCAAG
>Ga0181612_145864_pt1 | contig 13253 bp, 7 predicted proteins | sample HoacroProtozoa21_FD_119630 | JGI IMG/M metagenome (GOLD analysis project Ga0181612, IMG submission 119630) | Hoatzin crop microbial communities from Cojedes, Venezuel. Combined Assembly of Gp0051906, Gp0051904, Gp0051908
ATCCTGGGAAACTGGGCCTCCCGCTTGGTGTGCTTATCTATTTTACATAGCCTTTGTGGTCTGCTAGGTGTCATCACCTGTATGCCCACACATATACGAAGTCTTCAAACACCTCTTCCCAGAGACAATTGTGTTTTATAGCACCATCTGTTCAAAGGATGGATTTCATAGATTTACAATAATGCCATCAGGCAAATAGCTTTGCAAATTGCAAATATGGTTAAAATATACACAAAAGATACAAACATTAAACACAGCAATTATGTATTTTTTTCAGCCTTGAATTGTATATGTGTCTGGATACAATTACTTTTTGCTATTGCTGAGGTGTAGTATATATCTGTACACAGACGGGTTTTGCAACATTTTGTTAATCATGTTTTTTATTCCTTTGTTTGCTGGTTTCTCTTGCAAGATAGAAATCTCTAGTCCAATATAGTGTTCCTTACATGTGAAAAACATTGATTATAATATAAATGAAATAATTGAAAATATGACATGTGTGAAACTTAATTACCTGCAGTCAAAGTGTCTGCTCCAAGTACTCTAGCATAGGGGCTGTTTTAGCCATGAGACTTTTTAGGAGGAAGAAACTCCAAAAAGGGGGAACCATATCTGCCAGAATTTAAAACCATCTTGGGATGAGATACCTAACACTGATCTTCTGCACTCCTTCATTTGTGGTATGTTAAAATAATAAAATATTTCCCACTAGGATGTTCATATAATGCCTTTGATTTTTTTTCTTGTTCAGTCCTGGTTTTGGAAAGCTCCCAAACAAAGTACATAACATGTATACAGCTACCTGAAAATCTGGGAAATGATCTGTGTTATAAAAGGATAAGGTGTTGGGATATTTCCTAAATCAAACCATGGATGCCGAGTCACAAAAAAGCTAGGCTGTATTCCACTTGACAATAAGATGATTTTAAATGCTGTAATTAAAAGCAGGAGTTACTTTCATTGAATACTGAACCCCTATTGTGCCGATTATCCTCATAATGCTTTGCATAATGCTTGTGAATCTATAATGCTTAAAGATACAAGATGAAGCGCACTGTAAAGACGGTGAGGGACAAAACCCCACCAACCCTTAGAACACTAGCTGAGTTTTTCCTTTTGTTCATTTCTTCGGTTTCTATCAAGTGAGGTTGGACAGCTGAACAATTAATGTTGCAGGTGAATACATCTATAACCCTGTGATCAGTTGTGATCCCTAGTGAAACTTAGATATCAAACACGTGAATTCAGTTGCTGTGTAGAAGAGTTAAGCTGAAGTACGTAAGGGCTGTAATCATCTATTAAATCTAATAGTGTTTCCTGGGCCAAGCACTGAGAGAAGGACTTCGAGTCAGCGTTCTGTATTTTTTGATGTGGGCATCACTCACAGTGGATAGTTGCAGCTTGGTCACTGGAGCTGACGCAGTTATTCAGGCCGCAAGCTGCAGGTGTCTCCTGCCGTTTCTTCTGAACGAGAACTGCTTTGTGCCAGGTGGTGTGCAAGGACGGAGTAAAAATGTGGTCCTTCCTATAGGCTGTACACTTTCAGACAAGCAATAAAAGAGATGCAAGAAAATCTCATTGACAACCTATTCTGTAGCATCAGAATAGCATCAGCCAAGGTGTTTACTGGCATTAAGACACGTGTGGGTTTTGGGGGGGCATGTAAAGAACCATCAGGTGGCTTTGTGGTGTTTTACAGAGAGGTCCTCTGAAGAATAAAGATCCCCATGACAGAAAACATAAAGATATTTGGTGAACTTAAAGCTACTGTCATAATCTTACTAAAAATGAGATAAATTTTCAATACTAGTAAACAAATGCCAGGCAAGGTAGGAATGGACTTGAAATAACTCAGGTTTTGGCACAATATAGGAGAATCAGTGATGCAACGGGTAGGCATGGTTGTAAGCTTTCTAGATAACTGATAGGAAACTCCTAGCTACCTGTTCACCTATAATAAATGTGAATATTTACTATCTGAGGAGAACAAAAGCTTTTCACAAAGCATTTTTCCCATGTTACAGCCACAGAGAAATTTTGCAGGAAGGAGAAATCAGAAGTTTATTCTATTGTTATATTGTATTATATTCTGGTTTGGTAATGCCGTTTTTGTGTCTGGGTTTTTTTTTCTGTCTAGATTTAAGGCTTTTTCTGCATCTTTGAGTGGAGAGACTACAGCACCTCTTCTTTTTTTTAAGCTGAATCAAAATATTCTATTATATTCATATCTACACGGGAGTCACATATCCAGTAGATCAGGCTTCCTTTGTTGAGGAATTCCTTAATTCATGGTCTCATTTTAATGGCTTTAATTCCTCTTTTTTGCAAAATGCAAGAATATGACCAGGCATAAGGATTTGAGCCCAGGACACAAAGCACACAGCCGGTCCTTGGGTGATGGGAAAATCCCTCTGGAATATTAGTTACTTAAGTAAGGGAAGCCCTTGGATGCCAAAGGAATTTACAGAGGGTTTAAGCCGCTCTGCTTTGTGCTGTCAGCAGTTCTTGTGCCAGTAAGTCCCTGCACTGGGATGTCACCAACAATTTCCCTGCTTACTTTCGAGCTTGTGCCAGCCAAGTAGCCATAAGAGACCCCAAGTATCGTATTTGCAATGAGTAGTTAGGAAGGTACCAGCAGATAGAGAGCTCTTTAGGAAAGAAGAATAGTTTCAGCAGCATAACAATGCTTAAAGGAAAATATCAGTGTTTCGTGCTACATCTTACACAGCCCCAAACAGTGGAGAGAGCTGATCGTAGCTAGAACTTGTTCAGAAAACAGTCAGCAGGAAAGGGAGCCTTAGGATGAGGCAAGAGGAACAATATTGTGAAACTGAGCAAAAATAATATTTAGGTAATAAAGACACTTCCAGCAGTGAGCTGGAAGTGGCCACTGTAAGCAATGCTGCAGTGGCATCGATCACTGTGGCACCCAGTCAGCTGCAGATTTTGTTCCTGCCACAAATGAGAGGGGGAGTGGAGCCCCTGGGGCAGGAGAGGGAAAGCTGTAACCTGACTCACTGCTGTCATGTCTGTGACCAGGGGTGCCAACATGCTGTCTGCTCTCCTGACAGATAAGACGAGCTCCCTTCCCTTGGCTCGTTCTCCAGTTTCTGCTGCTAGTAGGCCCATGGCCAGCTTGTGTTCCAGTATCTTACAGGATAAATCTTCACATCATCCCCACCATTGCCTTGCACTCTCCAGTCATTTCTTGTTTCTAGATATATGCGCTGTTGTCTAATCTGCACTGCCCAAGGCACGAGCACTCTGTGTTCTTTTTTACTAAGGGAGCCTGAACCCAGAAGATGCCAAAAGACATCAGTTTCCTTTGTAGTCAGTGTAAGCTGAATGTGCTCATCGCGTCCAAAGATGCTGAACACACTTGTAAGATGGGGCCCTGAGTACCTATTTATCCAAGTCTGGTGCTCACAGGGCAAAGGGCTGCATTTCATTGTTGTTGATAATTAATGCTATATTTCAAAATGATTTTTCTCCAGCAGCAGTGAATTTTCGAGACTGTAAGCAATGCACTTCATTCTAGACTAGTACACATGAACTCGAGAGAATTGCAGGCAGCTTAAACCAGCCTCAGCAAATGAATCCATTAAAGCTTAAAGAAACAGTTGTAGGGGCCTGTCCTGTCCCACTCAGTGGGTAAGGGGAAGGTGAGTTTTTCAATTCTCTGTGCAGTACCCAGGAGTCACAACAACGACCCAAAGAGGCTTTACTAAGAATAAAGCTTTACTGGGAATGCAGTGGAATTACAAAAGATGGTAACTTTGCAATGTCATAACATTACTTTTAGCACAGTGGGTTTAGAACTGATATTGAGTTGGCACAGGTTTCAACAGCACAATGTCTGATTTCACAAAATCACAGAATATAGCAGAATATATGACAGACTTACAACAACATTACACTTATGTGCTCAGAAAGTCAGAGATAGAAAAAAAGAGAGGAAAATGACAGCAGAGATAAGAGAAGAAAGAAAAGATATCACCAACATAGGAGCCAGCGGCCGTTTCTGAGCTGGTGGTCGGGGTCCTCTGGTGGTGGGTGCGCACACAAGGGGCTGGTGCCCTCTCCTCTGATTCCCTTCCGGTACATGTCTCGTAGCCTCCCGAAAGTTCTCAAAAATGAGTCAGTGAGCGGAGGGGGGAGGGTGGCCTCCGTGGTCTCACAGTCTCTCCCCCACCCCATTAGGCTGGTCGCTGCCTTGCGCAAGCGCTTAACTTCCTTGCCTAGGTGATGTCTCAGAGAGAGGTGGGGTTCGCAAGCTGGTACTCTTCCCTCCTCTTCCACAGCCCCGTATCAAGATGAGGAAGTTCCCAAAGCACAATTCCTGATTTAGGAGTTTGCTTAATTTGCATGTTTTTGCCTTGGTTTCTCAAGATGGATGTTTGTGACAGTTACTCACTTTGGCCTGGGGCTGTACAGGGGCATTGTGTTTAAAATGACTCTCTGATTTTATTATTGCTTTTTTAATAGCATCTTCTACACATCCTCTCCCTCTGCTTCACTTGGTTTTTACTAGACTGTATCAGCAATGTTAACTCAGACTTGTCAATGTTTTGTGGCATACAAATGTTTGCGTTCATTTACAGGAAAAGATAATAATTTAACAATGTGCATACAATAGCATATGGGTTGGTACATGTGGACAGTGGCTACAGTCTGTACACACAGCTATGAGAGCAGAGGGGTTTGTATGTATGTGTGTTTGTATACATGGTCATGAAGAAGTCCCTGAATACTAACATGCTTACTTCATGTACATAATATTTTCCTATGTGAGTGTGTTTGTACAAATGTCTGTATGTATTTCTCATTGTGATCTGATAATAATAGCTTTAGAATAGCAGCACTGCAGCTGCCTGGTACTAGAATATGATACTGTGTTGGATTACCTGTGTTGCAAGTACACAAATGCAGTGTTGCAGCGTGCCAAAATAACTTCAACAAGGAACCTCATTTTAGTCCTCTGAGTATCTAAATAAATTATGAAAAATATAAAATACAATTCATGGAGTATGTGAGAGAAGTGCCTACAAAGCACGGCAGATCTCAAGGAAATGTTGATGTTTTTAGTACTGTCATCCATCACCATAATGAGTGCCAAAACTCCTTTGAAAATTAGCTGTCTGTGATTAGGCAGGTTTCAGAGTGCAGGTTGTTTCTGTATCTGATTCTGAAATATATTAATATGAATGTTATGCTAATTTGTCTACTTTTGACCTAGAGCTTATCTCAAAGATTCAAGAGGATATTGCCTCATTAACGAACTCACTCGCACAGTAAAACTACCTTCACCTTCTCTCTTCATTAGATGGAATTGATACTTTTCTTCTTTTGGGGAAAAGTGAATAAGCAAGAGTCCTTCAAGATGTGTTGCTTATTTCAACCTCAGGTATAGTTGTCTTGTGCATACATGAGACAGCTTTAAAATTAGTATTCAGCTCTGATTCTCTCCAGTCTAACTGAGAGTGTTTTGATGAGTTTTGGAGTTTCTGTTCTGTCTGGGAATTTTAGAGATGAGGTAAGGCAGACAAACAGCAGCTTGGTTTTCATGAGCTTAGTTGACCTTGCAGGACAGAGAAGCATAAAATGTTTGTTGTGAAGCTGAATAAATGTTCCTAACAGGCAAATAGTATGTATAAAGGAAGACAAAAACACAGACACCTTTGTAAATATCCCAGCCTGACCTGGAATTTGTATTATTATGATTCTGCAGGACAAAACATCCCTTTCAAAATGAGTGATAAATTGCATCTATTTTTAATATTGTAATTCTGATTTCTGCATTTTCCTCACACTGCAGAGAGGACAATTCCCTCCCAATAAATAGGAGAATTTAGCTGGATTGTATTGAGGTCCTCCACGCTACCTGCCCCCTTGTGTAGTTTGGGGCATGTTTACTGGAGAGGGCTGAAAAGTGGAATTTGTACCTATACTCTGATCTCAATTTGCTTAAAATTGGGATGTGTTGAATCCAGTGATTCTAGTCTGAACCTTTCAATTTTTTATTCAAAACACAAATTAAATACTGGAGGAATACAAAATCTTTTATATATCCTTATTGTCTCTTTTTAACTCTTCAGATTCTTGTGTTTGGATGTAAATTTAATTAAAAAAAATGAATCAGAAGGCTCTTCCAGCTTTTTACCACTACCATTAAAAATAAGGTGTGAAAGCAACCTCTCTAAAGGGCTTCCTTATCTTTCTGGCCCCATTGTAGCTCTGTTCAACTGTTCCGCAACCAGACTGTTTCCTTTCTCTGACTTCTGGCCTACTTGGTATCCTCAGCAATCCCTTAGTCTTTCTCAAGGCAACTCTCTTTAGCATTGGGGGTGCACCCTGATTTTGATTTACTTCTAGCAACAGACATAGAAATCCAGGGACTGTAAGGGCACCCCTGGTCCCTAAACTTCATGTTTCAAGTATTATGGAGTGCCTTTTATTTTCCCCCTTTCAATCTGAGTAAAACATCTTCATGCAATCTCCTGAAGGTATCATCCCATCTCTCTGCTCCAAACCCAGCAAATATGGCTTTCTATTTTCCTGCTTACAGTAGCACAGCCAGCACAGGTAGCTTGGGTAGAAATGATTCACAGACTCCTGTGCCTGCCTTCAGCCAGGGGATGCTCTCAAGTTGTAGAAATGCCCTACTGCTACCCAGGGAGGGGTGGGACTCTCCTGCTAGCTGACTCATGGCTCTATGGAGGGACAGTTCAGGAAAGGTTCAGGAGCAAACCCCTGTGGAAGAGTTTAAACACATTTGGATATGTCCATGTGTTCAGTTGAACCAGTGGATAGAATACTTGCCATTTTTAGTCCTGTAGTACTGAAACATCCTGGGGATGTTTTGGATCAGAAATGTGCCTCTGCCTCAGCAGTAACACAAATTTCCAGACAATGCTTTAAAGATTCTGTTTTGTCCTGAGATTACTCGTGAATAATACGGTCCCTGGGAGATCTTTGTGGGTGCACATGAGCAAAAGTGTGTTGGGCTTCTTTACCCTGAGGGAGAATGTAGACCTGTGTAAAGCTACTGTATAGAAAGACTAATATTTTATAATTCTGTAAAACTTGGCCTTTATTCTGTAAAGGGGTCTTGGCAGTGTAGCAAAGTGAATGGTTGAAAGTCACTGTATGAACGATAAATATCATGCCATATAGATAGCAGCAGAACCCCCTGATGAACCTGGAGCAGTTCTTATCTATGCACACTACAAAGTTGTTGTTTATATTTGGGATAAAAACCAAATTACTTGTATATACTCTTGGCTATGCCTTCCTTCATATGCTCACATATTTCTCATGGCTTTTATGGCACAGAACAACAGTGCTAAGAGATAAGAGTATATAAATCTTCTTTGGGCCATTGGAGAGAGGAAGTATCTGCATTTTTTTTTTTTTGTTACTAGGTGTTACGATAATACAAAACAGAAATGCAAATACTTTCCCAAATTAATAATTTCTTAAGAAAACAACCAACAAACCAAAACAAAACACAGTCAGTAGGAAACATAAAAGCAAAGGCTCAGCCCTGGCTTGGCAGCAGTCAGTTAGTGTTTCAGTCTCTGATATGATGGTGGAATCTGCCAGTGCAGCCAGGGGTAATATTTGCTCAGAAGTCAGTCAGACGTCAACTTCAGCTTCTTAAAAATTGCTGTGTGTGCTGCTGAGAAGGATAGCAGAGATCCGATTCCCTCTTTCATTATTTACAGTTCACAAAGATTTCTGCTGTTTTAATGATCTGCCCACTATGTATGTGTTGCCATATTCTGAAATCCAAATTTTTGAATGATACATCAATTAATTAGATGTTATTTTTGGAAGATTGGAGAGGACTGAGGTGGGGATTGATAGAGGGAGTCACTAGTGTTTCTCTTAGCAAAGTAACAATGCCTGATACTTGTTACCCTCCTATTTCTTCTTGGTGCTTTCCAACGTGTTCCAAGGAGCACAGGTTATTTACCATAGAAACTTAAATGTCTTTATTGACAAATAGCAGGAGACAGACCCTCAGGAAGAGTGGCCTCATTAGCATGCAGCTTATACTATTTTTCAAGAATATGTTTGAGTCTTTACACGTTTTTTGGAACACTAAAATGTTGATAGTAAATGACAGTGGGAATAAGTGCAGCTGGCAGGATAAAACTGATGGTTTAAAAAGCCTCAATCTGTTTTCTTGATCTGTTTTCACCATGTGTGATATAGTCTTAAAAGCTATACATTTTAAAAGATGGATGCAGTATTTATAGCAGCGATTTTTGTATTTCCTTTTGCCAAGGAAGGGCAAAGAACTTAATTTTATATCACACAGTTTACAAGCAAAGGTTCACTAAGTTCTTTTCCAAAGAACAGCTACTGGGTGAGGACAGAAGCTGTCTGAACGTGACTGCAGTGGTAACTACTTCATCTGCAATCCTCAGCTTCATTTTTAGAGCCCCATTTTGTGCAGGATTTTTATAGGTGCAAAATGTCAGAGGAGAAAGAGGACGGGAAGAGTGCCAGAAGGGGTTTTTCCTGACTTGTGTGGACAACTACAGCCCCTGTACTCGGCGAGGAGTGGGAATTACTTCCACGTTTTTCCCTGGGGTGAGTCCCACGGGCCAAGGGCAGCAGGGACACTCCGAGGGGTGGGCTGCACAGCACCCCCGCCGCACGCTCTGCTTTCCTCTGGCAGAATTCATCCCCCCAGCAGAGTGCTGAAGGGGTTAGAGGGGCTGGGCCCACAAGCCACAGCTAACTCTGTAACACTGCATTCATGCATCTAACTCACCGTTTATTCTCCCCCTCACTTCGTGTCATTGAGGACCCTCTGGCTCCACTCAGTCAAGGAGAGCTGATGAAGAAGGAGAAGTAACTGTTACGGCACTTTCTGGCTGTGCAAAATCACACCAAGAAGTGATAAAATCTGTTTTGCCCTAGAGGCTAAGAAGCCCCCATTAACGGGACCTGGGGGCTACTACCTGTGAGCAGCTACTTGATTATCTTGCAGATCAGTTCCTTCCTCTCTCTGGCAGCCAAATGAAAGCAAAGTCCTCCTTGCAGTCTCTTCCGATGGATTTCCATTAAATGAGGGAAGATATCACCCCAGTGCATGGAAACTACTCACCTTATCTCTCTTTATTATTTCCCAACCCAGTTTACTTCTTTCTGGGAGCTGCTTACTACCCTCTTGCTCCTTTTTTCACTCACATCCTCAGAGCTGCTTGCCTTCCTCTCTTCAGTCAGTTTATTACAACTCCCTGAATCTATAAATCTTCTAAATTCACTACACTAATAGCCATTTATGCCCAAACAGGCATCTAATCCCTGTGTTAATCTAAGACCTAAGCAATGCAGAGATCAAAAAGGGGTAAAATTGATCTCGTTTTGGAACAGTGTTACATATTTATTCCTAAAAGAAATATATGATACATGTTTTGTGCCTTTCTGCTCATGGAGGGGAAGATTTCTAGAGCACACCATCATATAGCGAATTTGTCCAATACCTTTGTTTGAAAAAATGATCATAAAGCAGAAAAATACTTACAAGACTGCTCATTCAAAACCAAATTTTGTCAATATTAATAAAAATCAGAAGTGATTGAAATGAAACAGAGGTGAAACTAGATAGTGCACTGAAAATTAGACTTCAGCTTTTTTAGGGGAAAAGAGTATTTGATATTAGGTTCATATTGAGCAAAGAATGGTGAGGGCAATTCAGAAGGAAGATCATGAGTACTTTCAAGGACAATCTTTTCACGTTAGAGATAAACTGGACTAGTAAACTAAGGATGCTGGCCTTGTCAGTATTTTTTAATCGATTAACTTAAGGTTTAGTAGTAAATCCTGAACAATCGAAAAAAAAATATCTGTCTCATGCAGACCTTTGAAAGTGCCTGCTGAAAAGAATTGCTTCGTTTTGCACAAAGTAAGGACAATGTGCTTGCAATTATGAATTCAGGCTACTCAAAACTATGATTTTAAAGCTAAGATTGAAATTGAGTTAAGCAATATTCCCATTTTGCTTATATAGGAATAGCATATATGATGCACAACTTCAATCTCATAAAATGATGAATTAATTGAAGTTATTAGGACAGGAAAATATAACTGAATTTTCTTTTGATATCAGGAGGATTATAGTAAAAAAGATAGGTTCCTATTTACTTCTTCCATAGATTGTAGGTTATGAGATAAAATGTTATTATAGATAAAGTTTACACTATCACAGGTGACACACTGCTTGTGAAAGTTAATGAAAGACTGGCCACTGAGTTTTGGATTATGCATTAAATCTGTGAGAATCATGCCATTACCACTAATACTGAAGCTGGCAATTTTGAAAAGCAAGTAACTTGCTATTTTAGCATTATTGACTAAAATTATAATAAAATATAACAAGATGTGTAGATACAACTACAGTAAAAAAAAAGAGGCAGCTGCTTGGCATGCAGCCTTAGTATGGAATTAAATCGATATTATTAAATTCTGTAACATTTCTTTGATTGTATTTATATATCTTTTCCATTTCATCTTTTTTTTTTTTTTATCTTGGGAGCAGTCAATGATTTGTGAGAACATGTCAGCTAAGTATAGGTTTACAGTTATAAGAGTAGGGATGGTTACAATGATAGTTTTCTCACTGATATTTTATCAATCTATTATATTGAAGTTGGGACACGGTTACACTTGTTGATATTGTAACAGTAAGATGTATCTGTTATATTAATATAATTAGCTTAAGACACATTTACTCCCATTGATGTTATGTGAGTATAATATGACAGAGAAAGCAACTGTGTCTTAATTTGGAGTTTTCCAAAGGATAGTAATTCTGTTTGAGACCAAAGATTTCTCTTTTTATGTGAAGAAAAACAAGTTCCTCAATTTTGGATGATGTTTTTCATACATAATTTGTCCACTTCCATATGAGTTCACTTTGATAAAGACAAACATTTCGTTACTCAAAACAATGCTTCCCCAGAACAACAAAGAATAATAATTTTTTGAAAAAAAGATGACATAACTTTGTGACAGAGTTCAAACCAATGTTTTTCCCATTTGTCTGATAATGGCTAAATATTTTCCTGTATTTGCTGTTCTGCTTTAATTCAACCTACTAATCGTCCAGCAATTCAGACTTCCTGGATTCTTGCTTGACAGTCTTTGATTTAAGAAAAAAAAAAACAAGTAATCAAGCCCTTTACTGCAGGGTGTCATTTTCTGTACGTGTCTATGTTTGTGTCAGGTAGGCACAAATGGCATTTTTTAAATTTTTAGGTTTGACAGGGTGGGTAGTTAAATGATAGCATTTTGCTTGACAGCACAGGACAAAATGACGTAATACAAATGTGTTTATTTAGATATTACCATCCTCTTCTGTTACTGATTTGTGATGTTCCATCTGCTAATAATGTATTTATTTACAGCAAGTTTTTCCGTTCATCTTTAAGCTATTAGTGAGTTTTGAGAGTTTTTAGCATGTGGGCAGTTAATCCAAAGGTCTCAAGGCAACAGCTGGAACACTGGAGAATCTGTGCAGCCTAGAGACAGTTTCCAGACGTGTCATTTCTGTCTCATATACTGAAGTGGAAAAAATCTTTCTTTGTGGCCAGCCATGAGAATATGTTTGACATCAACTACTTTCTGAGTACACAAGGACAGAATAGTATGGATAATGATGAATAACCAGTGTTTTTAAGGGGCTGGCACCCTGCCTCATCAACACATCTGCCAAGATCAGAATTCTTAATTTTAAGAGAAAACTGCCTATTTGTAGAGTACAGAGATCTTGGACTTTCTGCAAGCAAATCTTGCCTTTCTGAGATGAGAGAACACAAATGAATAGAGAGCATTGCAAACACAGAACCGTTGTGCTTCTGGTTGTGCATAAGTGACATTTTAGATGTTCATGGGAAATGACATTTGACAATAGCTATTCAAATCAGTGCAAATATGAGAAGGCCCTTTTCGTATGGATACAGGCCATAACACAGCTTTTGACCCTGTCCTTAGGGTACAAATTCCACATCTTTTCTTTCACTTTTTAACTAAAAGGAATTCCAAGCCTCTTCTACATTCATTCATCAATGCAGTCCACATGACTTCACTATCTCAAAGTCTGTCTTTTCAAAATGGAAATCCATAGTTTATTAATCTTAGTTTAAATTGAATTCACTCATGATCACCCCATTCAAGGTTATTTTCTGCAATCAGCTCTTCTTTTCTGTCCTTGCCACTTACCAAAACCTCATCTAAAAATAGCATAAAATCATTTCTTGCCGAGTCAGTAGATATTTGGTGAATAATTCTGTTTACTATTATACCCTGAGATAGCTGCACTTTATAATTGTACCTAGTATTAACTGTTCAGTCTGTATTAATTACCCTATTTATTTACTTTCACATTTTACTTTCTAGTGCATATAATCTTTGATATATGTGTCATAATTAAGCCTCTTAAGATTAAATTTTGCATTTTTCTTGAAAATCAGGTGTTAAAATCAAGGTTTGATTGCTGATGCTAATTGGTGATTGTGATTTCTGGGCAGTTTTATACCTTCTTCCCTGCAATGACTTTGGAGATCCAGAACTTCTTCTCCAGGAGTCCACAGTCATTGCTCTATTGTCCAGAAATTATTACCATGAAACAAATATCCTAACAACTCAGAGACAGACAAGCACAATAAAAAACAGTGTTTACTGACTTTGAGCAATGAAAATTGAATCCTACAAAGCTCGATTCTAGTTCTGTTTCTTTACTATCTGCTCTTCCTTCTACCAGGATTTCATTTTGCTGCTTCATGTACAGCTTACACTAATTCACAAACAGCTCACAGGTTTCTCACTGTCCATACCATTTTCTGACTTCCAGCTCAGTGATACTCATTTATTCATTGCTGAATCTCTATTTACCTGTTATGTTTCTTTTGTGTACTAAAGTCAGATGGAGATTTGCCTGAATCTTTTCTAACCTTCTTCCACTATGATTTTGTTGCTTTTTATCTTTTAACACCATTAAATACAATTTAGTTGAATAGTTTATTTTTTATTTACTACTTGGCCTTTGTGCAAAGGTGCATTTGTTGGCATTTCAGATAGAGACCTGGAATCTTGGAATATGCATTTTTTACTGAGCAGCCTGTACATATATGTACATAGATACAGTAACCACATATTAAAAATAAATCATAGAATCATAGAATAGTTGGGCTTGGAAGGGACATTTAAAGGTCATCTAGTCCAACCCCCCTGCAGTG